>Ga0307517_10008857_pt1 | contig 14377 bp, 10 predicted proteins | sample 23_EM_MG_FD_194515 | JGI IMG/M metagenome (GOLD analysis project Ga0307517, IMG submission 194515) | Populus trichocarpa ectomycorrhiza microbial communities from riparian zone in the Pacific Northwest, United States - 23_EM | ecosystem: Host-associated > Plants > Roots > Unclassified | place... | reverse complement strand
CTTGAAGTTAATGACCATGTAAGCCTCCAGTGGCCCTGAGGTTTGTGGAACTCGAACTGGTGATCTCTGTAGAGCAAACTTAAGGCCTGATCAGTTGAGCTACACCCCTCAAAGTTCCCAATTCTTGATTATATGTGTGGTTAACTAAGTACACATTGCTACACTATACTATGATTTGTTGTGTTATATTGTAAGTAAAATCAATCAACTGTTCCGTATTGTATTGTTATATGATTAAAATAAAATTATTATTACATTGCTAATATGGTTTTAGTGCTGAACATTAACAAATACTTGACCTTAAATTTTAAAGATGCATTATTACTTCTCAATGTTCACTTTCTGATTGGACCCAAGAAATGTAGGGTAAGCTATCAGCTTTTGGTTCATACTGATGCTTTAGCTTTTATTAAATGCAAAAGATTAACAAAAGATGCTGAACATTTAACAAAGACTTGACCATAAATTTTAAAAATGCATTATTACTTTTCAATGTTCAGATTCCATTTGGACCCTGGAAATGTAGCTTGTGGCCATCGTACTGATGCTTTAGCTTTATTAATCTTTCTCTGCTTGACGAGGCAAACAATTGATGCTGAACACGAACAAAGACTTGACCATAAATTTTAAAGATGAATTATTACTTCAGATTCCATGGTTCCAATCATTTACATTATAATCTTTTATCAAAAATCAATTCCACAAAAAACATTAATATAAAACAAAATAATGATAAATTGTTTTAGCAATAATATAAAATTATTATTAAAAATTTAAGCTTTTAAGCTTATACTGATTCTTTGATAACATCAGTGTGTAAATGAGATATTACTTAACAATATATATTGTCGCATATATGCGGCTTCATAGTAATCATTCTTCCAGGTCAGAGTTATCAAAATAGATATAGGTGGAAAGAACAAAGAAGTCTTGTCTTTTATCAATAAAAAAAGAGAGTTGTCACTTAGTATTATGATCACTAGAAAACTTAATGGTATGCGAGAGTCTAGATAAAGGGACTGACTGTGCAAATGGAAGACGTATCACTCTTAGTGCAATTTACCTATAGTAAGCTGCTTTGTTGTTTGCTTTAAGTCATGTTTTTATTCGTTAGTCTATGTAAGATTCGAGAAAAGTCATTCTCAATAAAGAAATTATTATCTCATCAAGTTAAAACCTAACCATTTGAGTCATGATGGACGGGGGACAATCAGAAGTGATCTCCATGATGCAAAGTTGGGAAAATAATTCCGAGCCTTTCTCGGGTCATGCTTATGAGTTTTTGAGATTCAAAGGAACCTCGGTGTCATGGGTTAAGGTTGTATGGGAACCTTGGTGCTTACCAAGGCATAGTTTCATCCTCTGGCTTGCTTTACTTAGGAGGCTGAGAACATGAGACAGACTACACTTTGTTGATGCTAATGCTAGCTGCATCTTCTAACAAGATCATGAGGAAAGCCATAGTCACATTTTTTTTGCTTGCAGTTGGACATCCCTCTTGTGGATGAAGGTTAAATCTTGGTTTCGGCTCTGCAGGGATATGCCCACCATTAGTAGTGCTATTCGGGGCCTCATTCTCAAGGGGAAAAATGTTGTTGCCAGAATGAAAAGGGTCTCTCTTCACATTGTTGTCTACCTGATATGGGAAGAAAAGAATAGAAGAGTCTTTGAGAACTCCTACACACTGGTTGAATCTCTATTTCAGAGATTTCAGGTTTTATTTTACATGATATTGCACTTTCATGAGCGCAACCACCTTCAAATTAATATTAGCTAACTGTATCGGTGGTTGTTCTGGATGAACTTTCTTGTGGTAAGCTGTCTTCTCTTCGGTTTGCAGCCTTCAAGCCGAATTGCATATGTTTCTTGTTGGACCTTTGTTGTTGTTGTTTCTCTTGAAGATCTGTTGTGCTGCATGGTACTCATGTGTTTTTGCATCCTGGTTTGATATACTTTTGTGTTTCCTACTTCAATCGATGCCTAGGACGTCTACTTGTCTTGACTTTTGCTTTGTGTTAGGTTGGGAACCTAGTAATTTATGGTTCCTCACATAACCATTATTTGCTAATTTTAGCTTGTTAGCTTCCTTTCCAGGGCTTTGATGTGAAGTTCTTTCAGGGAGTTTGTCCCCTACTTTTGTAAATCACTGTATACGAACTTGCTGGTTCTCCAGCATTGTAAATTTTTGATCTATTAATATACTTACATTTTGATAAAAATAAAACCCTAACCATTTTAAAACAAAAAAAAAAAGTTTGTTTAAGGTTTAAGAATAGTCATCTTCAGTAAGGAGATTCTTATCTTATCATGTTAAAACTTTTATCAATAGGTAAAGGAATTAAATCCACTGGTGTTATAGGATTAAAACGATAAATAATCTCAAATGATGAATAATCAGTAGTAGAATGCACACTACGATTAAATGCAAATTCAATAAAAAGCAAACAATCCTCTTAATTTTTAAGATTCTTTTGAATGATAGCTTTTAATAATTGAGTTGAAGTCTTATTCACAACTTCAGTTTGACCATCTGTTTGTGGGTGACAAGTTATAGAAAATAAAAGTTTAGTCCCTAAATTACCTGACAAAATCTTTCAAGAGTAACTAAAAAACTTAACATCTCGATCAAACACAATGCTCCTAGAAACACCATGTAGTCGAATGACCTCTCAAAAGAAAAGGTCTGTGATATTTATTGCATCATTAGTTTTATAGCAAACAATGAAATGTACTATTTTAGAAAATATATACAGAATAACAAATATGGAGTCTCTTTCTTTCCTAGACCTAGGTAAACCCAAAATAAAATCCATAGAAATATCAACTCAAGGTTCCTTAGAAACAGGTAAAGGTTTATATAACACATAAGGCTTTACTATAGACTTAGCTTGTCTACAAGTTATGCATCTATCACAAATTCTTTGCACATATCTTTTCATGTTATGCCAATAAAAATATTCATATAAAACTTCTAAAGTCTTAGCAATTTCAAAAAGCCCCATTAAACCCCCCCCCATGAGCTTCTCTTATAAACAATTCATGCATAGAACAATTAGACACACATAATTTATTCTCCTTAAACAAAAATCCATTATGCCTAAAAAAATTATCCTTGGCTGAAACTCTACACTCAACATATATGGTACCAAAATCATTATCATCAGGATATAATTCTTTAATATACTCAAATCTTAACAATTTAGTATTCAGAGTATTAAGAAGAACATATCTTCGTGACAAAGCATTCAACAACCACATTTTCCTGACTTTCCTTGTACTTGATCACATATGAGAATATCTCAAAAAAAAAATATTATAATTCAAAACAAAAATCCAAGGTAAAGAATCTTTTAAAAAGAAAATAATTGTAAGCATGTGCAAAGGCATGGAAAATAAAATAAAGATTTTAATATTTCACTTATCCTAATATAATACATATGGGTTCTTTAAGGTTCTAACGATATAGAGAAACGTTTTGTACAATAATTATTTTCTTTTTGTAATTCTCACCTCTTAAAAATCATGTCAAGGAATAAGAACCTCGTAGAGAGAATCCAAAATAAGTTATTTCTACATTTTAAACTATTTGTATTTTATTAATTTTAAACTTTATTAATCTTTGTTTTTCATTAAAAACATAGCTTGGAATTACATTAAAAACATATTCTAGGTGCTACTTTAGAGCCGACGATTGAATTAATCACATATGAAAGGCGGCCAACTTCAGGGCCGATGATTAAATTTGACAGAGATGTAATTGAATTGATTGTTAAAATCAAAATTGCAATGAAGGACTTGATTAAACAAATCACAAACTAAGGACTGATTTGGAAATTGACATGTTTTGAATGAAACGGCGCGTTTTGGGCAAAACAACACCGTTTCATCCACTATTAAAAGAAAAGCCAAAACATTGTTGTTTTGAACGACACTGTTGCTACCCAATTTTTAACCCAATGTTTGACAATTTTTTTTAAAAAAATCAAAAATAGCAAAAAACAATGAAAACCCTAAAAAAATGCATTCTTGATATATTTGCATCATTCTTAGCATTTTCAATATCATCTCAGAAGAAATTAAATTTTTAAAGGTATTTTAAACGCGTTCAACTTTTAAAGCGTTAATTTTACAATCACTAATTTTTTTTGTTAAGGCGACATTGATATTGTTTGTTTTTAAAATAAATTAAAAAATTCAAAAAGAGAGAAACCCTAAATACCAGTCTACACAACAACACAAGGAAGGCCAATTTTGAGTCAGAATTTTGAGGGTCAGAAAAAAAAAAAAAACCCTAAAAACCCAAAACTACATCTTCTCAAGCCAAAGCGCCACCCCCCCTCTTCCACTGGTCTTCTCAGCCCTTCACCAAAAAACAAACCAGAGCCCCCATTTTCTCCCTCTCACCGAGACCGTCCCCATTTCCTCTTCTTCCCCTGCACCCGAAGAAGCCTCCCCTCTCAGCCTAGACAGTCCCTCACTAGATCTCCCTCTCTTAGCCGTTCCTTCCCAGTGTTTGCATCTCATCCCCATTTTCCCTGTTCTCTCCTGACCAACCTGAAACCGACCAGACAGCCACTCCCATCTCCACCACAGTTTCAGCGGCCACAGACCCACGATCTCCCTCATTAGCCGCAGCAGCACAGTCTTCACCAGAGATCTAGCAGCCCATAGATCCCCGCCATTTCCTTCACCGTCAGCCACAACAAAGCCATCACCCTCCTCTAGTCTCCTCAATAGTAACGACCAAAAACAGTAGCCCGGAGCTAGCCTTGTAGCTACCCAACCACCAGATCTATCACCTGCAGAAGACAAAAAAAAAACAACGAACCACGAGAAAGAGTGAAGCCAAAAGAGAGCAGATCTAAAAAAAGGGAGGAAGAACCGAAACTTGTGTTTTTTTCTTCTTTTGTAGGTGATGGTGGTTATCATCGCCGGTGCAGAAAGGGAGAGGAGGAGAAAACATACTAGATCCACCGATCTTTTGGGCTTCACTTGCGGCAGCAACGGCGACGCGTGGAGAAGACGCGCCGCCACTGTTCCTATATTCCCAAAAGTCCTCCTCTACAGTTCCTGGATTTTTAGGGGTCTGTTTTGTAATTTTTTTTACATGCTGGAATATGTATCTAAATTATTGTTAGTTTTTTGTTTAATTTATGTTATTTTGTAAACATGTAATCATGGGTGAGTAAACATAGTAAAAAGTGATGTGTGTGGGTGTTTGTATTTTTTTTATGTGTTTTTGAATGGTAAAACCAAAAGGATAAAAAAAAGAACGAAAAAAATAAGAAGAATTTAATGTTTTGATTTGCTCATGGTTAAGGATTGCGAACTTCTATGTAAGATGAACTTATATGTAAGATGAATTTTTGATATCCGATGAAAAGATAAAATCTTTAAAACTTTTATAACATATCAAATTATGAAGCAGCTTACCTTAGTTAGGGTGCGCTAGGGGTGCTAATACCTAGCCACAACCAGTTTCTTACTCGTGAATTTCTGACAAAAACTAGTACATTCAGGTTTCCTAGTAACCTTCAATCAAATACTAGGTGGCGACTCTCAAACAATCAAACAATGAATGGTACGGTACTGTTTCTAACAATATTGGACTAAGCTTTGTGTATTTGATATGTTTTAAGTTTTTTGTGTTTTGTTTTGTTTTATTTTTGTTTTATCCACGCATTGTATATAATTGTCTCATGCATCACATGTTTTAATTTTTGAAAGCACTCACAAGCTTCAGGTTAGGTGGGGACTAGCAGCTTACCTTATGACTTTTAGTCAAGGTTTAAGTTTGGATAAACCCTAACTCTTTCCTGAGTGCTTAGACTGGTAATGATTGGTACATGTTCCATTCGATTGCCTACTGAGCCCCCATATTGCCTTCAAGAGGGTGATCACTGGGACAACGAGAGACCTTTTTGATAGAGATTAAGTAGTAAACCTACCTTGTCTCACGTAAAAAAACTAGAACCTGCCTCTAGGATGTATGCTTCATACATATTATTCTTGAAGTATCTTGAATTCAGGATTTACGGGTGACATAATGACCATTACTTCAGAAATTTATGTTATAGAGTTTGATCCAGAATAAAAATTCTTATTTCATCATACAAGAGTTACGATCATATGTCACCCCTTGAAGGGCGAGTTCATCATATAGAAAACATGTTCATACATTTATCATGCATGCTCCAAGGTTGAAACATAGGCTCCTCCATTTGAGGTCTATTGCACTACACTGTGAAAGAAGATGAATAATGAAGAAAGGGATCAGAGAGAGGCTCATTGTCAAAATAAAGTTGAAGGCAGTAAAGGTGAAGTAGCTAGACTCACAAATTTGTTCGAACAAGTGTTGAGCAACAAATGAAAAGGGAATGTCTACACAGTCTTCTGTGGTAACATCATCAGTCTACGTCCCACACACAGGAAAACATAATTGACTTTTCTCCTCAGCGCTCCACTAGTAGAGGCCATAAACATTGAAGTGGCATCGCCTCTCCTTCATTTCAGTCGTGAACAACAATAACAATGCCTTCTGTCATTAATGAAAGATAATCTCTTTTTTGGTTCAGTTGTACTATTAGTTGTTCACCGCCTCCACATCTTGGAATAACACCCAATAGTTGCTAGCTTTCTATGCTTGACCTCCTTTGAAGTCACCCCTATCGCGAGCTTCATTCTCGTCCTACAACACAAGATGTTGATTTGAAAAACAGAAGCAAACATTGAACTTCAACGTGGTAAAGCTCTCTTTATAGAGATCGGTTTGTGGATCTGTCAGTGGGAAATCCAAGAAAAGATGTAGTAGTTTCATATCATCTACAATTTTCTCCCACCAGCAGTAGCACAAAAACACAAGAGTAGGGAGAAGAGACAGACCTAGTATGAAAAACAGGAAGAGGAATCATACTTCAATGTAGCAAAACTCCCTCTACAAAGATTTGCTTATGGATCTGCCAGTTGGGAATACAAGAGGGAATGTAGTAGTTTCATATGCTATGAAACTTTCTCCCACCAGTAGCAGCACCAAAACGCTATAGGAGATTGAAGAGCCAAAACTGGTTTAAAAAATATGAGCAGACATTGAACTTCAACGTAGCAGAACTCTTTCCATAGAAATCTGTTTGTGGCTCTACAAGTGGGGAATCCAAGAGGGGATGCAATAGTTTCAGATCATCTACAATTTTCTCACACTAGTGTCAGCATTAAAATGCAGAAATAAGAAGTATAGACAAACTTGGATTGAAAAACATGAACAAGACTAAAACTTCAACATAGTAGAACTCCCTTTGCAGGTGTTTGTTTATTGCACTGTCAGTGAGGAATCGAAGAGGAGACAAAGGAGTTTTTGATTCATCAGGTTCTTCTCTAGTAAAGACAATGCGTGATTCCATGTGTCGGGAGTGATAGTGCTGTATTATTCCAGGCGTTGCCAAGATTACCTCGCTGTTGGAAGGTTTCCAACAATCCTCATACAACCACAACATTGAAAGATTGACATGATGTTGTGAGGATTGTTGAAAGAGATGAACAAGCTATCATGATGGAAAAGATTGAAGGTTCTGCCAAAAATTTCAGAACAATGATGAGAGATGAATCATGACATGATTCTGAAGGTGAGAAACTTTAGTTATGTGGTCTAGTCAGGTCTTACTGAAGCATCAAGTGCTTAAATATCTTTGCCAAAGATTGACATACCTCTGCCACTCGAGTTTGTCTACTAGCATCTGTTAAATTCCAGACTTGTTTCCCCGATTTCGTCCAATCCCATGCAACCACCGTTCCCTAGGCGGTATAATCCAGACAAGAGATGTGAATATTATTATGGGGTCTTGAGCCATTTTAGTTGAACATATGCAAGAATTTTAAGAATTGAGTCCAGAGTATGGTGAGCAAGAGGCAAGTTAATTTTGTGAAACATGATGTCATCAACCATATTGTCACCAAAACATCCTCAGAATGACAAGTGATCAAGAATGCTTGGCAAAACACAAAGATTACCAGAAAAGTTGAGCCAAGGATGGTGTTAAACTGTCAATCATTTTGTTATGGATTTTTGCCATTCTGCATTTTGTTTTGGGACCACATCTCATCCTTTAATGAAACATGTCTCTTCTTTGGCTCTTTGTTGTTTTGAAATCATGAGATGTTGCTTTCAAAGGGTATTTTGACAAAATATTTTGATCAAACTCCAATATATAAAATTAAGGTTAATTAATCCTTAAAGATTAAAAGTGTTTTGATTATAGAAATGACTCGATACTTGTTGAAATAAGATGGGGTGATCAAGCAAATTTTGAACTCCCACTTGAAATTGAACCACACACCATATAGCTAAATTTTAGCGGTATGCATAGTGACATGTAGTGGATTCGGTAGTTATGGACTCGTGAATCATGATTCTTGCAAGTCCAAATCATTACACTAGATGAGGTCAAAATTTATCGATTCTAACCGACCTTGCTTAAAATAAGAAGAGACTATCTTTGTTTATCCTTTCACAATACTGGAAAAATATCCCTTGCAATCCCATTTTAATTCTGATTGACTATTTTTTGCAAAAAAAACCTTGACATGAATCACACCCTACACTAGGGCAAATAGGAGACTTTTGTTAGAAAAAGATTAAGACAATGATAGAATTAATGTTAAAGGAAAGGCTTAGAACACAAGTGCAATGATTGAGAAAGGACTAGAAGAAGAAAAGCCATAGAATGGAGGTCCTCCAAGAAAACTTTGCGAAAGGTTATGTAAAAAAAAAAAAAAAGTGGAAAGGAAGGAGAATGCCTATCAATTCTAAGAGGGTTAAAAAAGGTTTTAATTGAGGAAAGACACAGCAAATACCAAAAGTCAAGCACCAAGAAAAATCAAGCTACATGTCTTTTGGTGTCTATAATAAAGCCTCTAGTGTCTTCAAAAGATTAGATTGATTATTCATAAAAGAAAAAGTCAAATTTGCATTATGACCCATGTTAAGAGAATTTTGATCTTGAAAGCTAACATGGTTATATGTCATTTCCTCTACAAAGACAACGAGAGGAAAAGAGATTGATAAATAATTGATGTTGATCCAAGGTTCTTGAAACCCTCAAATACCTTTTGAGCTTGGAAATTCCTTTCTTTCATAGCCATGAACCTTAGACTGCATTATGTGCTTTTAAAAGCCCTTTTTAATCAAGTAGGTAATTTGAACCAATAAATGGTGCTCTTAAAACTTGAAAAACTTTTCCATAAGGGTCGTGGCTTCATAGATTAAACTACTTGTTATTATGCATGCTGCTAAAATAAATGCTAAAAAAGGAAACAACTCTTTTTTGATAAAGACTTAAATTTTGACTTGAGCCTCTTATTTTCCTTGAAATTCACAGAAGGTTACCTCATCACAGACCATCAAATGACATACCAAAAATCAAAGATTAAGATTGACACAAAGAACTATAGAAAAAGCAATTTAATCTTGCAACGGGTTAATTTTTGTTTTCAAAATGCAAGACAATTAAAGGACTGTATTTATTGAATGGCGTGTGTTGGGCCTTTGACCAAAGAAGCTTGAATTTCAAAAATACTTTTCAAAATTGACATCTCTCTGATTTCATTTCAACAATTAGACTTGAATAGACATGATCTTTGAAATGTGATATTTGATTCCAGAGCAAAAAAGAATGTCAAACAAGAAGAACATTGAGCGAGTTTGCAAAATCCTTGACAGAAATGACATCAACACTTCTCGACACTCCTTGAAAAGTTGACCACCTGGGGGCAATACATTGGACCTTGAGAAGGAAAACAAATAGTATTCAGATAAGTTGGGAGGCAAAGAAAGAATCAGATAATGAGTCATCAAAGTCCATCAAAGTTATGTTTAGCATCTGGCAATGATAAAGAAAAAAATTTCTTGATTATAAATCGATGAACGAGCATGTTCAGATTAACTGACGGTAATGTCATTCAAAAACATTCCATGATTTAGTGAACTCAAACAACAATTGAAAACAACGCTGCACTTGAGGGACAACTTCATATCTTTATCTGGGTTTACCCTCTGAAAACATGACTATGACTCCCGACCGATGTTATTGCGCAGTTGCTTTTGAATGAATATAAAAAAGATGCATGTCACCAAGATTGACTGTGAGACCATCTATTTTGAAGCTTAAAGGTGTACTTCATCGCATAAATATGGGTGATGAACATCATTGATAATGTCAAATCATTTCTTTTCATAAGCTGATTTGACAGGCTGAGAGGAATCCATTGAGAAGAACATCGAGCGTACAACAAAGAGCCTTTTACTACAAGCTATGAGATGCATGTCTAAATGACTTGGTAGTTCCATGAAAGTTGATGACCGCATATACTTGAAGGGTATGTTTCAACTAAAGGCAAGTCCATGGCTGATTGGCAATCTAGGATGAGGTCGATAATATAAAACCTCTTGATAGGTGTTGGCAGGATGCACATAGCTAAACAAAGAACAGTTCTTTAGAGAATCCTGGAAATGCATGATTTGTTATGCTCCTCCATGATAAATCAAGCAACACCACACTTTGGGGCATTGTCAAGCTTGATAAACAACAAAAACAGTAATCATCACTGACAGCCTAGGATGGGCATTGCACTTACAACCGAATGAGAGGCTAACACACAAATGAGCCGACAAATCAGAAGGACAGAGAAGGCTTTGGAATGCAAACAAAGACACCCTATGATGATGGAGCATCAAAGGGGGGGGACCTATATTTCAAATCAGGTAAGGATGCATGCATGTCATCCAACCTCAAACCATTGCATATATTTTTGAATTGTTACAGGAAAGATCCTCAAAGAAAGAATCATTGAGTTGATGAAAGCAAAGAAATCACTGTTTTGACCTTGGAACAGGAATAAGATGAGACAAATTCTACCATTAGGAAAATCTCAAAGAAATGAGAAGATCAACCCTATCATCAAGAGGAGTCTCAGATCAATCCAGCAATCAGGAAGTACCAAGTTTTCCAGCCTTATCTTGTCATCCCTTCAGGACTTCTCCAGCCAAGTCATTTTGCCAGGTAAGTCACATTTTTTATTTGGGTAGGTCACCCACTACGATGAGACTGTTTTCCATCTGGGTAGGTCACCCATTACAATGAGACTATCTTCATTTTGGGTAGGTCACCCATTATAATAAGACCATCTTCCATCTAGGTAGGTCACCCATTACATTGAGACCATTTCATATCTTCCACCTGGGTAGGTTACCCATTACAATGAGACCACTTCATATCTTCCACCTGGGTAGGTCACCCATTATAATGAGACCACTTCACATCTTTTTTCACTTGGGTAGGTCACTCATTATAATGAGACCACACACATATTTTTGTATTGGTTCTGGTTAAAAGAGATTGCCAAATGGGATCTCAGGTTAACCCAACCACATATAGAGTTTAGCTTTGGTTAAAAGGAATCGCTAGATGGGATTTCAGGTTGATCAAGTTACAAGTAGAGATTTTGGTTCTGGTTAAAGGAGATCGCCATATGGGATCTCAGGTTAACCAAATCGAAAGGGCAGGTCGCCCGTGAAAATAGACCAGGGTAAGTGTGCGTGGGCTGGTCGCCCCTAAAAATAAACCAAAATGAGTATGTGTGGACAGGTTGCCCGTGAAAATAGACCAGTGTGAGTATGTGTGTGCAGGTTGCCTGTGAAAATAGACTAGGGTATGTGTGTGTGGGTTGGTCGCCTCTGAAAATAGACCAGTGTGAGTGTGTAGGCAGGTCGTCCATGAAAAAAGACCAATTTTCTACAAAAGAGGCAGGTCACCCAAGATAATGAGACCATTTTCTTTTAAAAAGCGAAGTCCTTGGATGAGTGAATCACCCAGCAAGCCAGGAAGACCTTTTATTTTCTTTACAAGCTTACCATGTAAAACATTGATGAAGTTTTGCTTCATAAGCATTGTAAAGAGGGGGTATCTATTGCTACCCAATTTTTGACCCAATATTTGATAAGTTTTTGAAAAAACCAAAAATAGCAAAAAACAATGAAAACCCCAAAAAAATGCATTCTTTATATATTTGCATCGTTTTTAGCATTTTCAACATCATCTTAGAAGAATTTAATTTTTCAAAGGTATTTTGAACGCGTTCAACTTTTAACATGTTAATTTTACAATCACTGATTTTTCTTATTGAGTCGATGTTGATATAGTTTATTTTTAAAATAAAAAAAAAATTAAAAAAAAGTTGAGGGACCAACAGAGACAAACAGGAAGGAACAAGAAGGAAAAGGAAAAGGAAAGGAAACACAGAAAAAAAAAGAGATAGAAGAATAAAAAAAAGAGAGAGAGAATGAAAAAACAAAAGAGAGAAGAGGAAGAACCACCGCAACGCCACTGTCTGCAGCCATATCCTGCCACCACCAGCACCACCAGAATAGTCGTGAGCCACCACCTGGTCCTTTTTCCTCCAACCCTCTCCTCTTCCATCTTTTTCAATTGCTGCCTCGCCATCTCCACTGTTCTGCAAAGTCAATAGTGGAGAGTGAATTAATTCACTCTCCACTGTTCACGTTGAATGTGAACAGTGATGAGTGAATTAATTCACTCTCGACTGTTCACGTGAACAATGGAGAGCTTCTCCACTGTTCACTAGGCCGAACAACGCCAGCCCAGACCAAAATGGTTGGGCTAGGTCAGGCCCGTCCAAAAAAAGAGAAAAAAATCTTGTGGGCCAAGCCAAACCAACACCTTTGTGCTAAGCCGACCCACCTTTTGTGTTGGCCCGATGTCGACCCAATCAATTTTGGCCCTATTTCGGCCCAGCTAGGATGGGCTCAGCCCAATATTTTTGGGCCAACCCATCTCTTTATATATTTATAATATAATAATATTATATTATATAATATTATATATTATATATTAAGCAAACAAAATTCCAAAAAACCTTTTGGAAATTTTTTTATTTTCTCATGTATTTTTCTACCAGTTTGACTAATATTGGTTTCTATTTTTATACTATAAAGATACAAATCCAGTATTAAAATACCTGATTTTCTCTGAAAAATTGCAAAAACAGTTTACACAGAAAAAAAAACGATGTCTTGTTTTCTTGCATACGGCTAAGTCTCTCAAAGATTAAAAAAAAATCATGTCGTATTTTAATACAACAACGGAAAAAATAACATGTTTTAACATGTATTTTGGCTTTAATAACCAGTTTATTAAAGTAATGAGAACTAGGCAAATATTTCAAAAATACCCAAAAAAATAATCTGCTTTCTTTACTATCTGGGATTATGAATTTATACGTAAAATATATTCTTGATATTAAAAATATAGTTCTTTTTATTGACGTTAGAATGGTTAAGTTTTATCTGATAAGATAAGAACCTCCTCATCGAGGAGAGCTTTTCTTGAACTTTAGACAAACCAACAAATAGAAAACATGACAATACCTTAGATTTTATCAGACAATCAAATAATGCAGCTTATCTTAGGTAGGACGTAGTTGGGTTGCTAATACCTTTCTTTTACGCAATCAGTCCGTGTACCCGATCTTTGAGACCAGTTAGGGTTCCTAGTGACAAAAATACTAAGTGGCGACTCCTATTCCATCTATACCCTGATAAAAGACAAGGAATCCTTGTCTCCCCATTTTCCTGATTTTTCCAGGATAACAATCCTAAGAGTGGATGATCGTCGCGATGCTGCACGCGTGCGACAATAATGGTGGTGATTACAATATAAGAGTATGACTATAATATTTTTTATATAGGTACATTTTATAATATGACGCAGCAGAAAACAGTAAAGGAATACGACCAACGTCAATATTCTGTAAATGATTTACAACGAGAGAAACTCTCAGAAAACTCAAGGCTTGTTTATTCAAAAATCAATAGCTGCCTCGGTCAGAGGCCTTACAATGGTATTTAAAGCAAAACCCTAACCTAACCCTTGACGGATAAGGAAACGACACAAAACATTAAATTTACCATAAATGGAAAATTTGAGATAAATGCAGAATATGAAAAGGCTATGAATCCTGAGCAAACAGGAATTGACGAAAGTCAATTCGGACTCGGAAATCAAAAGTTATGGCTAAAACGAAACTTTCCAAAAATGGAAAAAATGACGATTTCGGGGCCGAAACGATGGAATTTGGCCAAAAACTGGTGGACATCAGAGGCATAGCCGCTGACTTCCTCCGCAAACGGCGAAACGCATTGACTCGGTGAGTTTCGCGGCATTCCGACTTCGACGCCCCGGTTGCCGAAATTCAGTTGCCTTTGAATTTCGGGTGATCCCTCTTGAGCATGTATGCTTCCGCTACTTGTTCTACATCAGACTCCTCCACTTGAAAAGAACTCGACCTCGAGTTAGGTTCTGGATCGGGA
>Ga0307517_10008855_pt1 | contig 14380 bp, 1 predicted proteins | sample 23_EM_MG_FD_194515 | JGI IMG/M metagenome (GOLD analysis project Ga0307517, IMG submission 194515) | Populus trichocarpa ectomycorrhiza microbial communities from riparian zone in the Pacific Northwest, United States - 23_EM | ecosystem: Host-associated > Plants > Roots > Unclassified | place... | reverse complement strand
CCCCCCTCTTTTTTTTTCCTCTCATTTTGACCTAAAAAATTCTTGGCTTCTACGTGTATCTTTTTAAGTTCCGAGAAGTCAGAACGTGTGTCGCGCTTTTCATGCAAGCAATATTTTTAATGATTAATTAACATATTTTATGTTGTCTTCTCTTCAATTACATATATTTATACAAATTTGGTATCACGCAAACAAACATCATTTTCAATGCAAATTAGACATCTTATTTCTAGACTAATGGTTATTTTTAGCAAATATATCACTAACAATTATCTACTTACCCTCCCTCCCCAATGAAATGAAAGACACTACAATTAAAAATGATTTACGAATTGGAGAGTCTTTAATTTATAGGGTACTTATTATTTTAGGAATACTTCAGCCAAAATACAAAACTTATAATCAAACCCACGTCTTGGTCCTAGATCATAACTCGTGGAAAGCTCATTGTGTGTGTGTGAAGTGTTTTCACGAGTTCATTAATAAAATAAAATAAAATTATAGAAACAAAAATGAAAGTTTTATTCTCAGTTTTAGGTGTTTGGTTAAAAAATAAAATAGAAATAAGGGTGAAAAATAAGAAAGAAAATGAAAATAAAAATTAAACATATTTTCATTCTCATAAAAACATGGAAATAAAACAAGAAATCACAATGAAATATTTGCTATTAAGAAAGATATATTATTTTTTCTCATTGTATATCAATTACTCAAAGCATTACGATTGCTATTATTGATGGTGATTATGATATTTGTTTTTTTTAAAATATATTATTATTGTACTATTGCACCATAATTTTTATTTCACCGCCATCACCTTCACTCTTCTTCCACTCGCACCTCTTAAAGTGGCAACATTAATATTTTTAAAATATGTTAATTTTTTATTATTTTATTATCACCACCATCATTTATTCTTCTTCATCTTCCTTTTACACAACTAGTATAATTACCTCTATTATTGTTACTACTAACATTATTGATAAAATCATTATTAGTCTTTATTTCTTTTCATTTTTAAAATGTGGTATTGAAAAATAAAAAGTTTATTCAAATTTTTTATTATTATTCTAAAACATAATATTAAAATTAAAATATTATATGAGAGAAAACAAACTATAAAAGTCAACTTGGGTTATAACTTAATTTATTAATAATTGGTATTTCAAAACTCAATTTATATGTACTTTTCTCCTTTTCAATAAGGCAATTTATTTTCTTTGACTAAGTGTGTATTTGGTAATGTAATACATGATACTTTTCAATTAAAAATATATTAAAATATTTTTTTAGAATTTATTTTATTTTTATTTTTAATATTAGCATATCAAAATCATTAAAAAATATTTAAAAAATATTAATTTAATGTTTTTTTTCAGACAAAAAATAATTTGAAAAGTAGAAGCTATCATATTAGTGCAAAACGGCACTAAATAACAATATCCGCACATGATAGCATGCCTAACCTACATGTATTGAGTTAGAGAAGTTCTTGCTTTCATGAACAACGAGAAAAATTTATTAACGCAATCTATCTAGTCATGTGCTTGGATGGATGTTTAAAAAATAATTCTTTTTACATGATTAAAAAAGGAGATTTAATAGAAAAATTAGAAGTTTTTTTTGGGATTTAGCACGGTAACAAGAAAAATTAAAAAAATAACATAGTTTAAAAAATAATTAGAAAAATAATATATTTTGATGCGTCGCGTGCCTTATTTGTGACCCATGAGTCGCATGTGAATCCAAACGAATTATAACCTTGGAACTAGTTTCTTTTCTATTTTTCCCTCTCATCTCATTCTCTTCCCTCAGCCACAACTGAAACCCCTCATTGCCCAACTTTCTCTCTTTTCCTGCCGCCTAAGACACTATCTCTGCCAATACCCCCCGCGCTCTCCCCACTACGACAATGCCTCTCTCCATCTGTGGCTTTCTTTTCCTATTTCGGTTGCCACTGCCACCACTTGTCACTATCACCACCCACATTAAACACTTAAAAGGTATATTTCACACTTTCCCTAAATCAATTTTATATAATTTGTTCTAATTTATTTTAATTGTTGAATTTGATTATTTTAAGGTTTACAATTAAGGTTTTTTAGTATCTTGGTTTCTGGTTGTTCTAATTGAATTACTTGGAGACGCGACAATATTTAGAACACATGTGGTAAGTGTATTTGGTCTTGTAATGAGGTTATTTCAAATTAAGACACCCTTTTATAGCTAGTGTTATAAGAGAATTTCGGGAAATGATTTACATTGATGAAGCAAGTTCAAGCTATGGTAAATGGTAATTACATCATTGACCATGCTCGCACCTTATTTTTTAATCATTGAATTTTTTTATTTTATTTGATCTTTTATCTTTTTTTTCCTTACTTATCATTTTACTCCTTAATTATTTTTTCTTTTCTTTTGTATTTTTATAAGAAAATTAGGAACCATAACCAGTTGCACTGTTTGAAAGATGTCTTCTCGTTTTAATAGGTGAGGACATATATATAATAGCATAATTGTTACACATTACTTGATAGATTAGTTCAAAAATTTGTAATTTATAGCCTAACTTAAACCAAGTTTTAAATAAAATTAATTTTAATATTGATTTAATTAAACTTAGTTGATGATTAATTTAATTTATGATCCAGTAAAACATAATCAACTCAGTGAAATCCAGTCTAAAATAGGTCGAGTCAACACCTAAAAATTTAAAAGCCTAAAATGACATACTTTTTTTTTTAAAAAAAAGACACGGGTTAACCCAAATCCAATAACTAGATTCGGGTCAAGTGTAATAACTATACAGAAGCGTATGACGACGTGGGTGAGTGAGGAGTGCAGAAACCAAAACAAACAGAAAGGGGAGGGCAACTAGTATGTCACCACGTCATGTGATGCGTGAGCTTCGATTTAAACACGTGTAGCTGAAAAGTGGAGGTGGACAAGATTGCCCTTGCAGCCATGACCATGAATGATAAAAAAAAGAAAAAGAGGCACGGATATGTAGAAAGTCACAGTCAGGATGCCAGGTGTAGCATATAGATGGGTTGGCAAACCTTGTGGCGTTTTTTTGGGGATGCAGGAAGCTTGTTAGGCTTTTATATCTATTTATAGGATTTAGGCTAGAGGATAGTGACTAGTGGATAATACAAGAAAACTGCTTCTTTTATAACCAATCACCTTTTAAATATGTTTTTTTCAAGGAAAATGTTTTTCGATAATAGATAAATAATGAAAAATGAGAAAATTGTTTTTTAGTCTTTTGGGCATGGTTATAACTTAGTTTTTAGGTTTCAAAACAAATAAATTAATTCAACAATTTTATTTTTAAAATATCAGCTTCATTGTAAATATTTTCCAAACAATATTATTCAAGAAAAAAAATCATAACCTAAAGAAAATGATAGTTGTTCTTTTGTCTAAAATATTCAATTCATAACACATCATAGAAGTCTTATGGTGTTAATAAAGTAATTAGTTGTATTCTGGTAGTTATTTTCTAGACCGATTTTATAAAAAAAAATAGATACAACTCAAAAAGAAAAATCTTAGATGAAAATATTCTTATCACTTTTAATTAGTCATGAAATTTTTTTTTCATGTTTGTTTCTTTTTTTAAAATGAACTCATGAAATAACCAATAAAATATCATTATTTACTTCTGAAATTAAATTTTTTTCACTACTGATTTAATTACCTAGTACTAATATTATTATCATTAACATCATAATTATCATAACAATCACTATTTTTATATCATATTTGTTTTCACCTATATTTTAACCCTCATGAACTATATTTCTTGAGTTTTGACATATGAATATACAATCAATGTATTCCGAAACAATTAGTCCAATCTTAGATTATTTGATGTAATACATTAATTATAGTGACACCCTATCCCCCATAAAATTATTTTATAAATCCACGCGTTTCATGAAAAAGAAGCATCACCCTATAAACTATATATTATGGTAGATTGGTAGTGGACCCATAATTCAGTGTTTAGGTTAACGTTTCTTATTAATTTGGTGCTTGAAGGTTCTAGATCAAGCGACACGTTATCATACAACATCATAATTAATAAGAGTGATTATTAAAAACTATGTAGGTGGTGGACCAGTGGTAAAAGTTTGGGACTAAAAGGTTTGCTTTCTCTGTAGTCTCAGGTTCGAGCACTGTGGTTGCCCATATGATGGTCACTGGAGGCTTACATGGTCGTTAACTTCAGGGCCTGTGGGATTAGTCGAGATGCACGCAAACTGGCTCGGATACCCATATTAAACTAAAAAAAAAAAAAAAAGAGATCATTAAATGATTAATCCTATAGATAAAGTCAAGTCTCCATAAGGGCAAGTTGACATCTTAGAGATAAAAAAAAAAAAAAAAAGGGTTAATTACAAGAACACACCTAATTTACATAATAAATTGAATAAATCTTACCATTCTCGTTATCAAATAGTTCCAAAGCTATTTTTATTTCTTTCTATACTTCGTCAAAAATAGCTGTTAGATACCATTAAATTTACATGTGACATTCATGGTTTTCACCATATAAAAATTAAGATTATAAATCATTTAAGATTAAAGAAAAATATAAGCGATAGAAAAATAAATTTCACTTCAATATCTATACATTGTCAATGGCAAAAAAAATAAGGTGGCTATATGGGAGAGCTATAAGGAAAGCCAAAAAAAAAAAAATTATTCTTTTTATTTAAGAAGATGGCTATATGGGATGCTAAAATCCCCCCTTTTTTTATGAAAGCATTTTCAATGGCAAAAACACTATTTAGAAAAGCTAAATTGTTGATATGAATTTTTGAATAGTATAAATATAATAATTTTTTATGTGCAATCCAGTAAAAATATAAAATACTTGTAAATTTACAACCTCAAATATTACCATAGTATCTCTAATTCCATACTTGTAAATATTACTAGTATTTTTATAAATAAAATATACATGTGGAAATGAGGTATATAAAAATATATTTGGGAAAACAAAACTTATACAGAGGGATACAATTTAAAATAAGATTAATAAGAGGGTGGATTCTTCATTTTCCATTGTAAAAAATGGATGAATATTCTGTCTGAGTATAACATTCTTGACTAGATACAGCAAGATTACCCTCCTCCGTCCTCCCTGGTACGAGGCATCTCCTGCAGGCACTTAAAATGGGAGTAGCTCGGAGGAATAGTTTTCAGGTTTCCTATCCCACGGAAGAGCAAAAATTAGAGAGAATGGAAAATCAGACAGGCCGAAGTAGAAAAAAGGTCGGAAAAAAAAAATCTATGATATGAAAAATTGTGAACAAAAGTAAAAATTCATGATCAGAAGCATCTGTGACCAAGTCCCTTCCTGCTCTCTGAAGTTGAAGTCGCCGAATTAATCCCTTCCTGCATTGTGAAGTTCCCCCTCTCTACAACAGCATAGCAAACTCAGAACTGCCTCCACTGCATTTTAGTTTGCTGATACCAAAGAGACCATTATTATTATTATTATATTTTTTTATTTGAGTTGAGTACAGGTTAGTCGTGTTTTCTTATTTGGACACCATAATAAATAAAATTAAAAACAGCCAAAAAGACTTGGTGATTCTACTGTAGCTCTCCTCATTGTTTACCGGAGTAGTGCTATGTTTTTTATTTGTCCTTCAAATTTTCTCATTTTAATTTTTTATTTAATCCTTAAATATTGTGCTTATTTGAAATTAGTCTTTATAATTTTTTTTTCTTTTCCATAGAACTATCATAGTCTCAATAAAACATCCCACTATTGGATTGATTATTAATTTTGAGGAAATCTATTTGATTTTATTATGTCCTTGTAATTAAAACTTAGAGGATCAAAATTGAAAGAGACGACAAAGATAGTCCTGTTATAAAGAAGAGAAATTTGGTTCCTCTAACTATTTGCTAAACTTTTTCTTGGGGTTTTGTCAAAGTTTCTTTTTGGTTCTTTTTGTTTGGGTATCAAACTTTTTAGATCAAGAGTTTATTTTATTTTTATTTTAGTCTTTGGTTTGACAAAAGAGATAGATTTATTAGAAAACTTCAAAGGAGAGAGAAAGTTACCAATTGACAGAGATTCCATCCATGAAAAGAGTCTTTATTGGTACCAACGAGTTCTTTTCGATGAGAGAAGTTCTATTGAGCTGTTTTTTGGTTTTCTTCTTGCCTAAAACAGTAGATTAAAGCTTTGGATAGTTTTTGAGATTGAGACCAATTTTTTCCAATTTTAAAACCACAAATGGGTTTTTTTAAAGACCTACAAAGTGTTTTTTTTTTTTAGTTTAAAGGTGAAATGGGTTTTTGGAACCAAAAGGTTGGACCTCGATTTTCTAACCATCAATATGATGGTTAGAAACTGGGTTTCTAAATGACATGTTTTCCTACTTAGCAAAACAAAAAAAAATCAACCCAAGCATTCAGGCTTGGCAAGCTAGGGCTAGAAGCACTTGTCATTTTTTTTTTATTATTGTTTTTGTTTTCCCTTTAAATTTTTATTGAAATCCTCCTTTTTTTTCTTTGCGTTAAGTTTTTATTTAAATCTTGACTAAACAAAAAATAGATTCCAAAAGATAAGGTTATTAATATCATAAAAAAAATGTTAGGTCAATATCATTTTATTTATTTTAATAAAAAAGTTAACCAAGTTTTGGCCCAATCAATCAAATTAGTTGGGCCCCGCCTAAACACTCAAGTCCACCTAGAACTTTATTGTGTTAATATTTATTAAAAAAAATTAAAACAATGGCGTCTACAATTTTGTTAGTTAAATTTAATTTTGATCGAGTCAACCAAGTTAAAGTTTGACTCATTAAATTGATTATATCATATTAGTTCAACTTACACATAATTTAATTTTGAAACTCAGGCTAAGCAAAAAGATGAAAAGACCCTTTAGGTTGACCCACACAATTTAATTAGGTAAAAAGATTTTAATTACACATATACCTTTTTATCTTTATTTTAAAGCGTCCAAGATTTTTTTTTAAGTTTTGTGTTAATTGCTTTTGATTTTATCAAATGAATGAAATAGAATAACAAAAAAAAAATGCAATTTGTTTTGCTTACCCTTGCAAAATTAAATAAATTTGCAAGGGTAATGTTGATATTTATTGGTGCATCGAAATCTCGGATAATTTTATTAAATATATATTTTAAATTTTAAATTTACAATCATAATTTTTTTTTTTTGTCAAAAACACATTGACAAGAATTGTGTTTTTTTTTTTTCATTAAGTTTATTTGATCTGATATGGGAATCACGACCATATAACTAGTAAAATTCTATATAACATAAAATAAACTATTCAAATTGAATTGACTAGTGATTTACTAATTCACTTCCACTATCAAACTATTGTCTGCCAGCCTTGTTACTTTTTTTCATTAGATTCACCACTACGATTCTAAAAATATTAATAGAATTCACATTATATATATATATATATATATATATATATATATATATATATATTCCACGGCTGTTTAATAGGTTTAAAAAAAAATCTTGAAGGGCTTGGCTGGTGGTTAGCAGTCTCCTATATAGGAGAAAGGATTCTTCAATGTCTAAGTTAATAAAGATGTAAAAGAAATTTAATGTATTAAAGAGAAAGATAAAGTAGAGGAGAATTTTCTACTTAGTATAGTTGCGAGTATGAATCACATGACCTTGCATGGATCGGACAACCAACCTGCCAAACGACACATTTAGGTAGGTGTTTTTCCTGTTAATTTGAAATTGCGAGTTTAGAAATACTGTTCAAACCGTTTTTTTTTTAATTTTAATTTTTTTTATTAAAAATTAAATTTTTATATTTTTAAATTATTTTAATATACTGATCTCAAAATTAATTTTTTTTAAAATAAAAATATATTATTTTAAAATATTTTAAAATAAAAGATATTTTAAATTGTAACCGAGATTAATCTCATACCTATCATAAAAGACGGGGAGCTGGTTGCACTGTTTGGCATATTCCATGATGGTGAAGAGTGACGTGTCAACAAAATTGAGAATTTTTTGAAACACGAAAATGAGAGGATCTGTGGACTCAAGTTTGGAACCATATTTAGCTAGATTTGGGCTCGTTTTGAGCCCATTATCTCCATCAATTGGGTTCGGATTTGAGCCTTTTTTCTTTGATATTGGGCTTAGTTTGCAACTGATTTCTTAGCTTTATTGGGCTCGGTTTACAACCCCTTTTTTCATTTATTTTCGCTTTCGGTTTTGGAGCTCGCATCAATTAGGATCATAGATTTTATTAACAAATAAGAGATTATTTATTCTTTTATTATTTCATACAATCACTTTAAAATTATCTAGTCATGATTTTTTTTAATTAAAGCTTGCTTTTAAGATTATGATGTATTTTTATGTAAAAAACAATGCTTTTGATAAAAAAAATAAATCAAAATAGAAAAGAAATGCATGGATAATGTAATGGAGTTTTGATAAAGAGATACTTTTTTCTCCTTAATTCAAATCATTGGAAGACTTTATAAGCATTTATATTTTATTATACTTTGTTTCTATTCAAAAAAAATCATGTTGGTAATAAAAAATGTCATATTTTTGTTATAACAAAAAAAACACATAAATAAGAAAATAGATTTTTGGTTAAAAAATACATTTTTCTCCAAAATTTAAATTGATATATTTCTTATGATATCTATTTTTCAAAAAACATTTTACATCTCACAGAATTACCCATTTTAAGAATGAGTGTTCAGGTGTATATTCAAATGAGTTTTATATCTCACAGGATTTACCATGTTCCTGTTTGAATGCTATATTTATTTTTTAGGTTTAACCGATCAAACTTTTTCAAAATTTAAAATCATTTTAGAATTAATCTTAGTATTCTCAATTTCACTTTACCTTTTCAATATGGAGGTCTAAATTGAAATTAAAAGTATATGTACTAATTCTTATATAGCTTTAAATTCAAGTGATGTTTCTCCATGTTAGTTTTTTCAGTAGTTAGGTCAAAGATCAGCCCATTACATGCCCAACTGGCACAAAGGCAAGGGCAATCGAATGACTCGATGTCTTTTGCCAATCACAATGTGAAGCAAAACTTGAAATGAGCTTCATTGTCTACAATGGCACTTCACGAAACAGCATTAGCCAATGACTTGGTATTATCCAAGAATAACTTTCACATCAACTTGCATGTTTCCAACACCTGAGCCCAAAGAATTCAGTCACATCCTGTTACTAAAAGGATACTAATCACTGAAACTGCACAGCCTCCTTGTAGCATCCATTATGACCCGCATCACAAATAAAAAGCAACATAAAAGGGTGCAGCAAAACTACTTGGAGCCAAGAACTACTAGGTGCTAACAAGTCATATTTTGGCACTAGGTGTTATATTAGTGACTATTGATAAGTGCAAAATATACATATACATATACATATATTTTTATTTTTTTTATACTATACTTTTTAAGGCATTTCAAACTTATTTGAGTTTATTAGAAGTTATTTTTATGAGTTTAACATGCAGAAGAGACTTCGTGAATTAATCGCTAAAAGATAAGAAATTCTGCATTTTACGTTTTGGACATAGCTTTTTATGATAGTTTTTTTTGCTAAGTTAGAGTTCCAAAATGAAAATATGGTCTTAATCTAAGTTGAAGTACACATGTCAAGCTTTACAGGAAGGTATTATGGGCAAAATTCTGATCTCATTTGGACCTCGAATCAGACCTGTAAACTCGAACCAGAATCCTTCTCGCAGTAGGATTCTCTGCTTTCATACTAGATATTCAAATGAGAATATCTTGAGCTTCTGATATCGAAATCAGTCGATTCAAAAACCCAAATTCATCTACACATCCAGGACTACAACTTGCATGAAGGACTCAAAGTCAGATAAAATCGTTTTGAATGAAAAAATCTGGATGCAATCTGGTTAGTTGAAATGGGTCTCCTGATCTAATTTAGAAACTAACAATGTTGAGCATCCCAATACAGCTGAGAGTCTGACATAAAAACAGTGGATTTTAGGACCCGATAATGTACAAATCAATCCTTTAACATGTCATGAATGAAAGAATATAGCTGGAATGGTCAGATAGTGCAAGAAATCAAGTCAGAATCAAAGTCTAAATTACAACAGAGTTTGTATTACAACAGAATTGTGACAACAGCAAAATCAGTTTTCAATATAAATTCTGGGAGATTTATTCAACCTTAAAAACTAGATAAAGAAGGAACAAATTTAGCATCATGAAGACTCCTAATTAGCCTAAGAATCTTGAAGATTTCGGTAGCAGAAGGGAAAGATAAAGAGAGCAGAACACAGCTGAAATAGGGTTTGACAATCATTCCTTTTGTGTCTGCTTTTGTCAATTTTTCAACAATTATGAACTAAACCCCTGAATTCAGTTCAAGAGGTATGCACACCATCTTCATTAGCACGTTGTGAGAAGCAACGTTATCATTGTAATTTTTTCAAATTCAAGTATTTATTTTTTCTTATTCAGAATTATGTTGTTGATTGTCATTCAAGCTTATTGAATTGTTTTGAGATGAAATGTAAGTTTTCTAGTTTCTTTCAATCCGTAATTGTTGTCAGGGACTAGAGTTAGAAGCAAAAGAATTAATTTGATTGCTACAACACGTATATTTTTTTATTAGAAAAAAATAAACTAAATTAAAATTATCAAGCTTTTGATCGTTTGCTTAGAATAATTGCACAGATTTTATTCCTAAGACTACTACTAACTGAATGAAAATTGCTTTAAATATTACATTCGCTTGATGGTAAGAAATTGATTACAAAGCCTTCTCAAATTAATATACTTGTAATTTCATCGATTTCTCTCAGCTTTAAGGAACATCAAATTTATTTGTTTGATGCGAAAGAATATTTATTTTACTTCGTTAATCAACAGATTTATAGTGATAAATGTGTGGAACCTTAAACTGATTTAACGACATATTAATTTATTATTTTCAGAATTATTGTTTCTTGAATTTTTCATTCAAATCTCCAATTTTTTCTCATTTCAGTATACTGTAGGAAGATTAAAAAAAAAATTCCCTTGGGTTCGACCTAGTTTTCATGATCATACTAAAAATTTATTTTATTTATTATAATTAAGTCATAATTATTTTGGTAGTTCCAACAACTGACAAACTATCTACCCGCAAAGATAAATTATACCAGGACAAAGTCATGGTACCGTGAAACTTGAACCTAGAAAGTTCGTTCCAGTTACAAGAGAGGCCACAACAAGCTGACAACAAGAAGGGTTTGGAAGAGTGACTAGTATAGAATATAGAATTAATAAAATCAAGACATCGCTATCATTTTCAAACAATGCAGTGCATGGTGGGAAAGCGAACAATGGCAAAGAAATGGAAAGTAACATAACAACAAAAGAGCTAAGTGGTTCTTCTTTGACAAAAATTTTACAAGTGTATCAGTTAGAAAAATCAGTTAAGGTCAAATGACATCAACGCGACCACGAATGAATTTCTATTACCAGCCATACCAACTAGCCATGGTCATCTTTATAAATTCTGGCTCAGAGAAACAATCACAAGCTTCCCATTTTTCTCCAAAAGAGTTAGCCACCCCCAGACTTCAGTGTATTACTCAACCTGCAATAACATGTGACTCTGCATTAGGTTTTTAGAAAAAAATAAAATAACAGAAGAAAATGATGCTGTGAAGCCAGAATTTAATATCTTCATGTATAGAACCAGGTACAACATCAGTTCGTAAATTTTATATATACCAAAATTCCTGCTGAGGCAGATGGATAATTATAAAAATTATCGTTGCTCTTTCCTTCTCACATTTATTGCTGGAGCTTTGAGTCTCCAGGGTATTGTTTTGCTAGTAAGTGATTTTCTTTTTTGAAACAATTTTCTAGACGGTGATGGATATAGATTTCCCATTGAAGAATTCTATTTGAGCATTGAACATGAAGATTAAATAGCAGACTTCTATTGCTTTCAATGCTCCAACAAAATATTTGCCCTCAAGTAGGTTCCTATGGGGTGTTCAGAGGATAAGAGTTCCATTTGGTAAAGTGGAATCTGGGCTCTTAAGTGGTGAAGCTTAAAATCATTTATTTTGAGAAAGCCTACCTTGGTATGGGATACCATAGCTTTTAGAGACTGGTTTTCTGAAAGTAAGGTGAGTCAAAGGGAATGGTTTCCCAAGGAAGTACAAGAGACGTATGGGATAACTATTCAGAAGTTCAAAACTGTTGCTAGAAACTCATTCCACTTCATTGTAAACTTAACTTACCAGTCCAAACCTTCAAAAAGACCTTCTCCTTTAATGGCAGACGTTTTAAAAATTGCCCATTGTCGATTCTTGATCTTGTGCAACTCCAAAGCCTCAGTCACTGCCGCATCATCAAGTGCACCAGGAAGATCCTATATAAACCAAATGAATGACAAAAATAAAAACAGTGGGAGATCCAAATTCCAATCTGATATAAATATTTAAATGTGAAATGCATGTAGATATATGAAGCCTATGAAGAGAGCATCACTCCAAGACCACATCATAAAAAGATAATAGATTCTATTGTTTTCACATCCAATGAAGCTTTTTCATTCGAGTTTGCATGTATCATTAGATTTCAAGCTTGTTTTCTTCCATGTGTATGTTAAAAAAAGAAATAACTAGGCAACAACAGTAACCTGCTTGTTCGCAAAAATAAGAACAATAGCACCTCTTAACTCTTCCTCCTGCCAAAACAATCAAATATGTAAGCTTGGCACTATAAGTTGAGTGGCAACGAAAAAGGACTAGTGGCTCAGTTTTTTTTTCCAGAAACATAAAGGGGTTTCATACACGCACATATGCAAGAACACTAAGGATCCACATAGTGTGGAATTTTATTTTCATATAAAAAAAAAAAACATGATCACAAGTCTTTTTCCATTATGATTTTTCCACATTATAGATTGAAAGCCAATTGTTTCAGAGTCTCCTTTTTATTCTGAAAAAAATAAAATTACGAACTTCTTTGGATGTAGGCCTCCTGCAATCTTAGCCTACATTCAATCCCAGTGATATAGAAATGCCTAGAAAAATAATAAAAAACAAATAAAAGAAAATCAAACCACCCCAGCCTAGCCCATAGAAGAAATCATAAAACTAAGTAAAAAAGATTTCAAATTCACACCGCTTCAGTCTTTATAACCCTGAAGGCATCTCAAGTACACCATGATGCTAAACTAGTTAAGGGCAGCTACATGAATATGCTTCCACATTTAAATTCAATGCAGGCTGATTTTTTTAAAAGCTACTGTGATAACATATCATTATTTATCACTTCAGGCCAGGCCCTTTTTGGTCCACTAAGGCTTCATAATCTTTTACATCATGAATGCCATGGACAGCAGCGAAGCTAGATTTTTTTTTCCAGCTAGCTCAATTGATAACCATCATACGTTGAAAAATTACTATGATATGACACTTAAAATAAATAATAGTAACAATAGAATTATTCAAGTTCAAAATCAACATCAAATTAAAATACAGTTTATTTATTAACAAAAAAATTAATAGTAATATTTATTTAATCTTAAATAAATAGAAAAAATATTAAAAAAATTATCACTAGAATTAGACCTTGTACCGCTAATAGAGATTAAGAACACAGAAACTTTGAGCTCCTAGAAGAGAAAAATTAGAAAGTCTTTTAATTCGTTCATAGCTTGTTCCACTATAATTTAACAATTTTGCAAACCACCAAAAATTATAAGACAGGAAACTTATTAAATTAAGAAAAGGAATTTTTTTTTTCTTTTTCACATAGCATAAGAAACCATATTTACCTTCTTTAAATGAAAGATGTGAATCTGTTAGGGCATTGAAATTCTAATTTATTATTTTTTTAGAGGAAAATTATTACGTTTGAATTGAAAATTACAGAAATCAGCTTCTTTTTTAATGCAATTTTAATACTTGATAGTAAAGGAAACTAAGGAAAATGCTCATACATTTAGTGAATATTTTTAATGGTCTTGTTTGACTTTCGATACAAAACTATTAAAACAATCTTATATGGTTAAGTTTTTTACAAAATTTAAAGAGGGTCAAGTGAGTAATATCCCCCTGAAAATCTTAGATTGCTATGCTAATTGCCTAAATCTCTTGAAACTTTTTTCGAAATCAGGGGTGTCAGCTAACACCCCTAGCTTTCACATAGCCTCACCAATGGCCATGGGTTTGATAATAGGGGGTACCAATAGCACCAACCTTGTCAACTACTAAATGGGGATAACAGTACCTCCAGGATTGCATGAAACTCATCTTTAGCTATCACGAGCCTATCAACGTCACTTGAATCGACAACATAAATAATGGCCTGTGTGTTGGGAAAA
>Ga0307517_10008854_pt1 | contig 14382 bp, 18 predicted proteins | sample 23_EM_MG_FD_194515 | JGI IMG/M metagenome (GOLD analysis project Ga0307517, IMG submission 194515) | Populus trichocarpa ectomycorrhiza microbial communities from riparian zone in the Pacific Northwest, United States - 23_EM | ecosystem: Host-associated > Plants > Roots > Unclassified | place... | reverse complement strand
GTCTTGTGTGGACGAAAAGGAAAGGCGAGGGAAAACGGGTTCTGGAGAAGGGTCGGGCAGATGGATGGACTCCACAAAAGCGCGGGTGGAGCGAACGGGAAGTCCGGGGCACCGAGTCGTGTGATCGATTATCAACAGACGCTCGCCTTTCGCCCTCCTAAAACCACGATCAAGACGCTATGTCTCCCCCAGCTCCTGTCAACGACGGTAGCCTAGGTCTACAAGGTTGCAAGCAAACGTCACGGTCGGTGGAAGTCAACACGACCAATGTATACTATGACCTAATCCAGTCAGAGAACAGGTTGAGTGGCGAGATCAACATCGATTCCATACGGGCTTTGGAGGAGGAGATACAAGAGCACGAAAAGATCGCAATCAAGCTCAAGCGCGTTCGCAACTCGTTGTTAAACGTTTCCAAGCTCCCACCCGAAGTGCTTGGCAAAATTTTCCGTTGGAACGTTACCCTCAAGGGCGACTTTGGCGGGTTGGAGGAGAGGTCCCACAACTTCCTGCTCGTTTGTAGCCACTGGTTCGAGGTCGCCTCGCACACTCCAGAGCTTTGGAGCTTCTGGGGCAACACTCCTGAGGACTGGGCACGGTGGTATCGCTGTTCTGCGACCGTTCCCCTCGACCTGGTCCTGGACTTTGGTAGCGACGGTGGCTCTCTCGACAGAGCTCTACAGAATGCACTCCACGACCGCGCTAACCGGGATACCATCCGACGGATTCATCTCAGTTCCGGAGATTCAAGACTCCTAAAGTCTATTATCTCTCCATTAACCGCCGAGCGCGAGGGGATTCGATCCAACAGTGTGGAGTCATTAGTTCTGTGGAACGGGGGCGATATACCAGTGGATGTCTCGGATTTCTTCGCCCACTACCGTTTCCCGAAATTACAACGCCTTGACTTGTCCGGCTTTACGATCTCATCGTGGGGCCACCTAGCGTCCCGAACTGGAGCTCTCACCACCCTACATCTCGACTTCACCCATCTCTCACCCACTCCAACTACACTGCAATTGCTCTACGTACTTGCCTCAAATTCTGTCCTCCGAAGAATTAGGCTTTCCTGGTGCTCATTTTCCGATGACGACGGTGGCAGGTCCTCCTTTCGAGCGCCACTCCATCACTTGAAGGAACTGGTATTGGCCGGAGGCCCGCGGGACGTCTTCATGTTTCTCTATCGGTTGGACCATCCTAGAAACATGGATAATCTACATCTCACTCTACACAACTGCACAGTCGGAGAGATTTCACAGACCATCGGACCATACCTCCGAGGCTACGTTCAACGTCGTGGCAGGTCTCAAAACGGACTGGGGCTTTCCTTCCCCTCCGGCTATCCCATCATAATCCAAGTCGGTGACGTACACGGAGCTAACCTCCCGGTCCTACCAATGCAAGAGATGGATGCGTTTGTGAAGATTATCATAAACCTAGACGACGTACCCCGCAGGGAAGTGTGGAACAAGGCAATCCTCGATCTTATCGCACACGCCCCACAGGAGGAGATCGTCTACTTCAAGACAAGCGGTACCCTCGTATCCATGGGGGACATATCTAGCCGTTTTCCAAACTTGGGGACACTGACCATCAACTCAAAATTTCTGTCCACCGTGTTTCCGAAGTCGAGCCCAGGTGGGGATAAGGAGGTCCCCATTTCCCTCCAACACATCTCCTTACAAATCTCGGATGTGGATGGTGGTGATTGGAGCCCGCTCACAACCTTCCTTTCCCGCCGCGCGTCCTCTGGAAACCGACTCAACTCACTTGAGATGCTCCGCCCCCCTCATATGTGTCCAGAGGTGGTGGAGCGCATCAGGAGCGTGGTTCAGGAGTTCAAGATTCAGGACCCGAGCCCACTGCATCCTTTCGATGTTTGTTCATGCCCTTACCCATCCCGTCCACGATAATATGGCGCGTGGAGCCCATACTCCTGATACTCATCGCCTTGGTTTCCCTCCGATTGTATGCTCTGATAGGCTGCGGCCCCGTTGACCCACCTCCCAACCCCCCGACCGATATGGCGTTGTGGTCACTTCATCGTATTTTGCTACCGGTTTCTGCAGATGTCAAGTCGCTATTTTTCTAGCTTAAGTAGATAGTCGGCAATGGAAACCAAAGTCCCTTCAACTCATAGAGCACCGGGCCAAACGTCCGATCTTCAGCCCTCAAAACCAAGGTTGATGTGAAAGAAAAAACAGCCAACTATCGTACTCGTCGGTTTCATGTCGGAACCTGTCGTAGAACTCAACGCGGGCGCCGCTGGCCGTTCCAAGGGGATTTGGGAAGAGATATGGCAATGCCTGAAGCATAATATCCTCCAGGCTGGAAAAGAAAAACGCGGTCAGCAAATGTTCGAAGGGAATGAATTAATTGGACGTACACCTTTGGGCTCATGATTGTTTTCCCATGGTGTGCTACGAGGAGCTGTGGGGAACTTGATGGAAAGCCCGCACTCAATGGATATATGACTGCTTAGGACAGGCTGGCGGCGTGAAAAGATGATCCATGCGAAGTCGCCCCCCACCGGAAAACATTGATGAGCATCAAGCTGGTGCGTTGAGTTCTTCGTCGAATTATCCCATGAATTCAGGGCCTCCTGCCGCTGTAACCCGTGGTGGGATTTGATACGGGAGACGCTGGATGTTCTGAGGGCACTCACAGCGGTGCTTTGAGTATGGTATCTTCGAAGGAAGCGGCGGGAATTGGTAATCAACAGAAGGGGAAGGACGGCGACTGGGTGGCGAGGAGGTGAGGCATTCAACGGGTCAGTGTGGAGGGCGGAGGATGAAGCTGAAGGGCAGCGAGAATGGGATAGGCTATTCAACGCCGGATGGGGAGGGGGTAGGGAAATAGAGGTTCCACCGCAATCCAAGTTCGGGTTGGGACCCGGACACTCGGAGGACGCTACCGACCCAAACTCACTCTCTTCAACCGCGGTCCCCCCGCTACCATCATTTGAAAGGGATGCCGAGGGTGGTTGCTCCCCAACTCGTTGCAATCGCCTGGCAGTAGAGTGTCATGAACGAGGCGGTGACGATTGATACAATAGTGGTTTTATATTGTGCTGGATTTGATCATTCACGTTCGAATGATGGACAGAGTTCGCCAGGAGTAGCACCAGGAGGCTGCGCCCCGGCACTGATAATGAATGACCAATGGGTGGGAGGCGAGATGGAGGGTTTGCTGGCAAGTGATTTCGGAAGGTGATGATGCACAGTTCGGATTGGGGTTGGTCCCGATGATCGGGAAGCCCGAGGTGCGGACACCGTGTTTTTCGCCCAAACCCAATCTCGAGCTGTACAGCCTGTGTCCCACGGAGAAGTAGGATTCTTGGGAGTAGAGAGGGACGCTGGTTAATCACAGCAAGCCAGGAAAGGCCGACCGCGTGCTCGGGTTCACCATCAATAACCTATGCAAGCGTCCGCAAACCGCAAGTGGGGTCGACCGCTAACGCGGAACGGGGCTGCAACAGGTTGTAAATGAGCGATGGCGTGAAGACGTGGTCGGTGACGATTAAATGAAGAGAACGGTCACGTACGGGGACGCACGCGACTCCCGTGCACACACAAGGCGGAAACGGATCAGAAATTAGTGGTATGTATGCTATACGTTTGTTCGATTGCTACGGCGTGGACGAAGGCTGGCTGGTGATGATGTGCGCTGTGCTTGCCATGCTTGTGGGACACCATGGTCGCGTGTCTGTGGAACAGAATGCCCTAGGGTTCCATCACCGACCCACAATGGGCCCCAGGCGAGAAGAAACCCCACGGTTTCGCGCTGAAAATGTCCACACGAACGAGGAGGTTTTGTGTGAGGGGTTTCTGCGGTACCGAATGCGGATGAAGGTGGGAATTAGACTCATGACTGGGGATCGTGAACAACAGGATAATTAACTCTCCCTGCAGTCAGGGTGGATCCGAAGCACGGATGTGCGCGGCATCGACTGGACCCAAAACGTACTGAAGCCCAAAGAAACCGCGTTGCCCGGGCGCCTCGCGTGACTTGTGATCGATTTCGTGGGACCGTCGAAAAATCCAGCGTTGAGGGGAGAACACAGGAAGTGAGCGCGCAACTGCAGGAATAATGGACAAGGGATTCGGGTTAGACTCTCCCAAATACGCAATGGAAGAGACAGCCCCATTTGGATTCAGATGGTGGATCAGATTTAGTCGTTGACGTTGGCAGGTCGTCGGGCGCCCTTTCCGCCCGTCACCAGCCAGCGAATTCGTGCGGTTAGATACGATTTTCGCACCGCACTTGGTGCTGACGCGGATAACTGGGTCGACAACAGCGAGTCCGAGTCGTGGAGATTCTTTCAGCCAGACTGACCACTGGGAGAGTGAAAGAGTCAGTGACCGACATTCAGCGCCTTCATGCACAGCAAATATTAAGATGAACGTCAGTACCTGACTGGCCTGGCAATCCCCCAGTGTTTCGAATTCCACTACAGCGGCGACGCACACGATTGTCAGCGGCACTATATAAGATGCTTGCGTGTCAACGCCACCCTTTTTGTAACGGCCCACTTTTACCCCCCCCCCTTCCCTCTCCACTCCTGCTTCATGGGAATGTCATTGGGAAGTTACAAAAGTCGCGACGACGGGTGAGTGTCGGGTATCGCGGTGGCGCGGCGGGAACCCGCGGGTGACCAGTTGACTGACCAACCCCCTCCTTCCATGTACAGCGATCCTGGGGCGCCGGAAGTCATACCTGGCGAGGAGGCTCGTTCCAGGTTCTATGAAGCACACAGGCGACAGTCGAACAGATTTGACGAGGAGCTCAAGGAGTACAACAAGGAGCTCAACATCACTCTCTTATTCGTGCGTCTCGTCACCGTCCAAGAGGCAAATCATCAAGAAGCTATTGACCTGAGATTGAAATCATTCGTCTTCAGTCCACGTCGTTCGTTGTAGTTGCCTCGACCTTCTTGAGATTGGAACAGAGCACCAATCTTCTTCTCGCATGGGATAACCCGCAAGGTTCGTAACGCTTTTACATGCTTTTCGCTCGTGCGACGATCTGACACCCACACGCCCGTCTCCAGCCACCTCCACCATCACCACAATTGTTTTCTGCAGTCTAGCAGCTTCCCTCTTCGTTGCTTTCCTTGCCATCTTCGCTAAACAATCCCTCAAACGATATACGGTCATGGATCTGAGCGCGACCACCCTCAATAAGGGTCGGTACAGGCCTCCCGGCGCCCTTCACCGCAATCTTCCCTGGATCCCCGGATTCCTCATCGAGGCACTTTTCCTCATGCTCCAGGCCGCCCTCCTCGTTATCGCCTATGTCCTCGCTGACCACCTCTGGTCTCAAGATACAGGGGCCGCATCGATCACCGTCGCCGGCGCAGAGATCCTGTGTGTCATCCTCATTATCACCAGTACGATCGCTCCAACTTTCTTGGGTGGGGGTCTTGCGAATGGGATCAGGAAAGCCGTTCGCGTGTTCGCGTTCGCAAAGCCCGGTGGCAATGACTTCAAGCCTAGAACAACCCCTAAGCGCCAACCCAGCACACTCTCCACTTCCGACGAAAAGGGCGGGAAAATGGAAGTAATTTTGAGTCAGGACATTCCTCTGATTTTCAAGAAGCAAGAAATCGACTGGATAGGATTCGTCTCTGATTCGCTTTGCATCGCTTGGATGTTCGATCGAACCCTCGACTCGGACAAGGTCACCGTCATCCTCGATTTCATCCCTGATGTCGTCTGGCATTCCGGCATCTGCAATATTCCCACCACCACCGTTTTCCAAATCTTCGAAAAATGCTTCAGCTACACTGACGGAAACGCCGCTCTGATCCCGCGCTTGCGAGACAGAGCTTACACTTCGGGGAGGGCGCTCGTGCACCTCGCGATCCAGAGGAAATGTATTGGAGAGGAAGCTTGTGATCCGCTTGAGGAGTTCCGTGGTACCAAGCGCTCGTATAGCTGGCGCTCTTACGACAAGGATCTCGATTCAATCCTTGCCTTGGTCGATCGACTCTTGGGCAATAATCAACCGATCAACTGGAGCGGGTACAAGTTTACGGAGTCTCATCAACGTTGGTTGTCCCACATTCTTCTCTATCGGGCCTGGGATCATCTTTGCTACTCTCCGAAGCTTCCTGATGATGTCGAGGCGTTCGTCACCCTCGCTTTGTCGACAGAGGATATGCACCCTGCGGTTGTTGCAGATTGTTTGTTCATCATTTCGTTGCTTATTGGCCTTCCCCTCCACGTAGACGACCTGGCTGTCACAGACAAGAGGTAAGTCATTCCGACCATCCGGGCAGACTTCATTTCTGACCACCTTCCCTAGTTCTGAAACAGAGACTCTTCTCGGAAAGATTTATAGCAAGCTTGAGTCTACGTTCAAGAATCACGTTGTCCAGGAATTCGATCGTTCGTGCAACGCTATGAAGTTGATTTCCCCTGTCGAGGACAACACCGTCTGTCAGAACAGCTACAACCTCTTCCGGGTCATCCTCACTTCTTCTTTCGACAAGGATGACATCTGGAAAGCCTCCCGGTTCGCGGTCCACGGTGCATACAAATGGGATCGATTCCTTCCCTGGGTCCAGGATCCAAACGACCTCATCAAGTTCCTGGCACACCATTTCTCCATCCAGGCTAAGGACGAGGACGAGATTGCTGCCGAGCCGATTCAGGATACGTTGAGGGCTCTGGCCTATGCTAGCGGTGAAGTGACGATTGAGGCTCTCAAGAAGTTCGATCCTACAGTCAAGTTATTCGTCGATGGTATTCGGAAAGCTTTCGAGAACGACCGTCCATTCCAAACTCGCAAAGCCGCTCTTTTCTTGATGCCGATCATCCAGGACAGGTGGTTCGACGATTCACTGAAGGAGGACGTCATGCTCGATGATCAGAGGACCGAATTCTGCAAGAACTGGGCCACAGCGGTGGACGGTATCGAACACACGTTCGATGTCAAGAAGGCGACGTGCTCGACTCTGTTCTCGATGCTGAATTCGAACAAGTGGAGATCGCACATTGCTGAGGACAAGTGGAAGTTGATGGAATGGTTTACCGTTCTTCCCGAGGAGTCCAAACCCTTCAACGCTTGCAGGAAGAACCCGGAGATCCTCCCGTGGTTGAAATCCAAAGCGGAGAACCCGACCGAAGGCGAGGGGAAGAACAGCGTCAAGGCGAATCAGGGCTTGATGAAGTTGTGGTTGGCGATTTTGTGGTTGGATTATGTGAACCTACCGGAAGCCGTCAGAGATCAGGTCTTGGAGACGACGAAGGTCGTCATCTCGAAGGTCAGACACGACGTGAACTTCTTAATGGTGGTCATGGAAGCCGAGAAGGAGAGGTACCAGACGGAGTTGAAGGAGTATCCGCTCTGGAGCATCGACGAGAAGGCGACGGCATTGAGGACTAGGGTGGATAACCTCAACAGTAGCATGGAGAAGTTTTTGGAGGCTGTTGGAGAGACGAAGCCGTTCTGAGCACGGTTTTCTGATGTTGGTCGGGTGGTGCCTTGCGTTTTGTTCAATATCTTGCCTCGAATATTGCTTATGTTATCCCCACGGCTGGGAACGGATGCCTCCACGGAGACCTTTGCTCCCGGTACAAATATTTCCTTCTCATCCATTGTAGATTTTTTCCTCCTACCTTACTCCTTACTCTTCGTCGACACGACGGATAACTGAGACAGGACGTACATACACTCTTGATCAATCATCGTCAGCATACTCACAACCGTCAGAATGGGAGACTGTCTGTCTTGATCTCTGTGTGCTTGAACTTTTTCTTTCCCTCCCCACTCCCAAACTCGCCAACGATATGACCGGTGTCGCTCTTGCTCCTCAATACGTACTTGTAGCTCACCAATCCTTCCAATCCTACCGGTCCTCTGGCATGGATCCTACCCGTGCTGATTCCAACCTCCGTACCAAAGCCGTACCTGAACCCATCCGCAAATCGCGTGCTAGCATTCCAGAAAGTGCCAGCAGAGTCCACTCCTCTGATGAACGTAGAAGCGTTCTGTTCGGATTCTGTGACGATCGAGTCGGTGTGGTGAGAGGAATGGGAGTTGATGTGTTTGATTGCGTTTGAGAGGGAGGGGACGGTCAGGACGGATAGAGTGAGAGTGAGGTGTTCGGTCGAGTAGTCTTCGTCTTTTGAGCTCCGGACGTGGGTCTCGAATTTTGGTGGAGGGTTTTGTTGGAGGACAGAGAGGGACGGTGCATCGCAGAGGAGTTGGACGTTGGCGGTGAGGAGTGAGTTGGCTATTGATGGCCAGAGAGTTGAAAGCACTGACTCGTGGATGAGCAGAGTCTCGACTGCATTACATGCTGCTGGGTAGTTGGTCTACCGTCGGATGAGATTAGATCAGATCAACCAAGGCCGCCCGACACCAAAAGCAGCTCAGACGGCACAGGTGGGGTAGCGTGAGACATGGCAACGTACTTTAGAATCTAGAACCACGCGAACGGCTTTTTCCAATTTGGCAGACTCGTCGACGAAAATATTGCAGAGACCGTCCGCGTGACCCATGACTGGAATACGGGTGCTATTTTTGATGTTTCGTACAAGGGCGTTGCTTCCTCTTGGAATTACCAGGTCGATATATTGGTCCAGGGAAAGGAGGGAGGAGACGTCTTCCCTTGTGTGAACGGCTTGGATGTATGTCTCTGGCAGAGATGTGGTGGCCAATGCGCGTTGGATCACCGCGGATAGGAGAGTTGCGGTGTTCTTGGACTCTTTACCGCCCTTGAGGATTGCCGCGTTCCCTGATAACCCTGGTCATGGATCACCCACTGCAAACTGATGTGAGCCCAGGCATACCTGATTTTATTGCCAGAGCGGCGATGTTCACCACGACCTCTGGACGGGCTTCAAAGATAACGAGGAGTACGCCGATTGGGCACGTCATTCGGTATAACTCGAGACCGTCATCCAGCTCCTTGGCGTACGTTATCTTTCCAGTGGGGTCCTCGAGGTCAGAAACGTCGGAGACGCCTTGAAGCATTGTGTCCCATTTGTCGCCTTTGGAGAGATCAAGTCGACTGACGAGGGAGGCGGATAATCTACCGGCCGCAACCTCTTTTTGCGCCTCCTATATGCAGCATTTAATACCGGACCCAATGATGGACGATCTATGAAAAGAGTACCTCCATATCTTCACTATTCGCTTCCAAGATTTGCGATTTGTTCGCATGCAGTTCCTTCGTGATGGCATGTAAAGCTTTTGTGAGTTCGGAAGCGGGGAGGAGCTGCGAAGCTTCGAATGCGAGTTTTGCCGCGCGGGCGATCGATTCGGTGTCGCCCATGAGGTCGGGAAGGCTGATGACTCCGCTAGAGTGCTAGTATGTAATTTCGCGAGGGAAGATGAGCAGCCGTGGTAAAAAATACCAACAGACGCCGGCGGGTCGCCGAGTGGGGAGCGGGTCGGGATGTTCCCGAAGAGTTTCCCGGGTTAAACTTTTGTCCGGATTTAGGGACTCTATGGGTAAATGAACAAGGCCCGTCGCGCGAGGGATGTTTTTGACACGTACGGCAGCCGGTGGATTGCGAAGAAAACGCTCTCGGCTGTTATCTGGCTCTTGAGTTCTCTTGAGTTGGCCTTGAGTTGGTTGTCACCGGTGACGCGACGGGGTGATCCCCCTCATTCCCCCCTCAATCTTCGCGTGGGCATTCGCGTCTCAATCAGTCGAGTTGACCCAGATAGGGGGTTCCATCAACGGTAAGCGAGAAGGACGCAACCGGCAGAAAACCAGAAGCGGAATCGCGTGTCTTTGTACACGGACAAGTCGGATTTTACCGCCATTGCAGGGATCCTCTTGACCCTTGAACCAAACCACCTCGCAGTCCGACGACACAGGCGAAATATCTTTATTCCTGCAGGCACACGTTCACCTCGTCAGAGCCAACTTTCAATCTGTATCTCCGGCTGACGCCTGCCGGTGACCCTTGACACCCCAGCATTCCACCTTCCTGCCAACAGATCATCATTCGTTCCACCGACAACGACCCTTCCTTTCTCCCCGCCACGAACCGCCATGCCATCCAAACGCTCTCAGCAGTCCCAAGGCTCCTTGAACTTGCCGGACCATTCTCCCAATAACCCCGCCTCGGGTCTCTTCAACTTTCCCCGTTCTTCCTCGCCCTCTGGACTCTCCGGTTTATTGTCAAAACCTTCCAAGTGGTTCAAATCCCCAGGTTCTGGAAGGAGCATGTCTGGCGTCGTCGAGCCCAGATCGAGCACAAGCTCTTTTACCAGAAAGCCCAAGATATCCCATCCCACCGACCCCAGACCTATCCTCCCCACAATGAGTTCTGACGGTTACGTCGGTGCTGCCAGCAGGTGAGCCCACGTGCCTCTCGCGTTTTCTGTCCCGATCCATGTCTGTGTATTGTCGGGGATTTTTGTTTCGCAGTTCTGCGTTCCCATCCATCGTTTTCGCCAAAGTATTGGGATCCCATGCTGACGCTACTCCCCCAGATCCGTCTTCGACCTCCCCTTACCCAAAGCGAGTACATTGGAACCCATACCTTCTCTTCCTGCAACGCCATCATCATCAAGATCCTTAACTCCGTCAAAAAGCGGCACTGGGGATCTTCGATCAATATCACGGAGAGCATGGTCAAAATCAGCAGATGATCTATCCAATATCTCAGGTTCAGAAAGATCAAAATCCCCCTCGCTTGTACCGTTGGATGCTGGACTTCACGACAAAATTTCCAAATATAGGTCGAACCGCAGCGACAGCCTCAACAGCACTATCGCCCCAACTACACCACCACCCAACAATAAACAGCGCAAGGTGGATTTCCCCTTGGTGACTCAGAATCTTTCTTCTTCACCACCCAACCGCAGCATCTTGTCCACTTCCGGATCCGTACCCCACAATCTATCACCATTACAACCAACACCACCCCTCACGCATTCTCGTTCACATTCCTTCACGCCGCGTCTTGCCTCCAAACTTGTCCCTCCAAAACTTGCTCTTGTTCCCCCAAGTCCTTCACGAAAAGGTTCCCTTTCGTCGCCTAATGACCCAGACCTTACGACACCATCAAGTGCTTCCCGAGGCGCGTTTCCGTTCGGTCTCGGTTCCTCGAGTAAACCGAGCACTCCTACTATCACACTTGTACACCCCACACCTCCGACCAAAAGCTACAGCCTCCCTCTACCTACTAGCAGCCCTCCTACTCCACTTCTCGACCCCCCAAAGATCATTGAACCCACCGACGCCAACGAATCCAGAGAGAGCAAGCGAACCTCTCAAATCATCCACCAATCCGGCTTCGTCAACCGCTTGGGAACCTTCAACCCTGCCACAATCAACCAACACGGCAATCATGCCGGCGCCCTTTCCAAAGGGTGGAAGCCGTTCAAGTTGGTCTTGAAGGGGACGAAACTCTACTTCTACAAACCTCCAAATGATAGGGCTGGTGCTGTGAAGGAACTATTCCCGACAGAGTTGGTGGCGGCTCTCGAGGAGGGTGGACTTGATGCAGACGGTGCAGACGGAAATCCGGAACCCTCATCCCTTAGAGGTGGCCGAGACGAGCGAAAGAGGCGAGCATATTGGGGTCGCAGGACACACCCAGAACTGGTTCTCGCAGAGTCTGATGAAAAAGATATCCTTCGAGGCACTCTCCCCGCACTTGTCCATGAAGCCGTCTTCGGCACAACCTTCGCATCACCCGAAGACGAAGACGCGCTCTCATCAACTCAAGACCTCAAATGGCGCCATTTTGCTTTGACGATCCTCCTTGGCCTCCCGCTCATAGTTGGCCAGGGAAATTTCGAAACCGAGTTCCTGCGGTGTAGTGATTACCTCGTCTCTGGTGCTCCCAGCCATCGAAAGAAGGGGCAGGAGGAGAAGGTGGTTATGCTGGCGGATGAGTACCTGAGTTTCCATGAACGCCCTGCGGATGTGGGAGCGTGGGAGAAGTGGAGGGAGGAAACGATCCCCGGGTTTCCAAGCTGGAGAGAACCTCAGGTGGTGCCGGTATTACAGATCGATGGGATACCTTCCAGTTCTTCGACCCAAGCGGTGTTTGCGCTTACCCCGACGTTGGGAGGGGAGTTCATGTCACCTAACCTTGGAACATTTTCGCCACGACCGGATCAATCAAACCCAGTCATTTCCATACTTGAAGCGTTGGACTCACCCAGGATGGTTTCTTTTCCTACAACAAAGAATGGAGCTCAACAGAATCAGTCTGGTGCGATGGTATGGGCCGTTCTCGACAGGGACGGTTTCACGAAGGAAGTCCTTACACGGATGGACCCGCACCTCATCGCGTCCAGTCTGAATGTCTTCAACCGGGGTCTGTGGGAGAGGACGCCGGACAACGTATCACTAGCTTCTTTCTTTGGCTTGGACGGAGAGGATGCGGAACTGGGAGAAGAGTTCCAGGCGTTCTTCGGTACGGAAGCACACCCACATTGGTTGACCAAGACCGTCCTATTGCAGATTTTCGGTCAGGACACGCCAATCACCTCCTCCGGTTTAAGTCGAGGCGCCAGTACCCATGGTGTTGGGGATGTCAAATCTAGTATGAAGGGCCACTCCCGCGCGGACATCGTTACGGCTTGGATACGTATCGGAGAACTGAGTCGTCAACTCGGAGATGAATGTTCCTGGATGGCGATCTGCGCCGCGTTGTTCTCTCGACCGGTGGCAAGGCTGGAAAGAGCCTGGAAGCGGCTCGAGCCGATGGCGCTAACTATCGCCGAGAGTTGGGTTTACCCCGGACCGGAAGGCGGGCCCGCGATGGCTGGTGAACCTAAACAAACTCCATGGGGAGGTTTTGCGAAGGAGAAACTTCGTGAGTGCTTCGATCAGGTGAAGGAGAGCGAGTCCGGGAAGAGTTGGACCGTGAAACCTTTGTTCGAGGCGAGGGAAGTGTGGGAGGGATTGAAGGCCGCGTTTTCTCTGTGCCCGAGGAAGACGGATTGGGGAAGGTTGGAGAAGGGAAGGGGAATGGAGGAGGACGAGAGCGTAAGCAGGATGGTTGCTTTGTGGCAGACGCTCTATCAGAATAAAGGCAACAATGGAAGTGGGGTAGCGTCAAAATTTACGAGGTACGGTTGTTTTCTTCGGTTCCTGATCTTCATTTGTGGGGTGGCCCCGATCGATGACGTTCTGCTCATCGTTATCTCATTTTATACCGTACAGGGTCGACCAGTTTATGTCACTTTCGTTCGCGACGGAACCGAGGAGGCGCGGCATGTTCGAGCCGTACTTCTGGACCCCTGTTCCATCGGTACAACAACAAGCCCATCCATTGCTCGCTTTGATGATGCCGGAGCCCTTGCCATCGATCACACTCATCGATCGCACTGAGGTCATTCGAGGGCGAACGGAGAGTTCCAGCATTACCGCTCAGGAACTTGCCGCCGCTCGTGAGCTTCTTCTCCAACCAAGTTCTCGATCAAACCGATCCAGCAGTGACCCCGTATGGGACCCGGCACTTGGGGTTACCCGCGATAGTGGTGGCATCGAGATTACCGTGTTCGAAGGAGAGCTGGTCGTCACTATCCAGTCCTTCTCTGAAGCTTCTTCGCCTTCCCAGCCTCCGTCGAGGTCGACTTCGCGTCCCCCGAGCGCGGTCACAGATGTCAGTGGGGTGGACAAGTCTTTCAGTAGGTCCCCGTCAATACGGATGAGAAGGACAGGTGCGAAAGGATTGGAGCGCAAACCGAGTGCCATCAACCGGAGGAATTCTTTGCCATCCGTCCCGAGTAATCCGGAAGAACTTATGCCCCCTCAACCTTCGTCAGAACGACCGCTACGCGCAAGGGTGAAGGCTGGCTCGCTCGAGAAGTTGGTGGATGTACTGCTTCACGGACTTCGGGGCGTATCTGTCGCGTTCTCGGATGACAATGGGGAGATGCCATTGAGGGACGGCAAGCACAGGGATCTCAAAGTCGACCACTCGGATTTCTCGACGGTTTGGTGGAACTCGTTTAGGAGCTTTGTGACGCCCCTTGTTCTGTTTGAGGTATGCACACGTTCTTCGATCCTTCTCCCGGTTCCTGAACCCTCTGCCGTAGCTGCTCCGGAAACGGTATCAAGAAGCCAAGTCTGGGTCACCCAAGACCTCCATCAAGAACCGCACCGAGGTTCTCGAAGTGCTGCAAGAGTGGATCCAGAAGGGCTCAGGTGCGGAAGATGCACTGGACGACGGACAACTCTACGATGCTTTCAAGACGTTCAACTCGGAGTTGATGCGGGAAGAAACCTTCTCAGGTTCACAACGTGATTCGACGGACGTCAATATCAGAGGGGCCTGGAAGAACCTTAGCCAAGTCAAGGAGAGTCTGGTCGCTCTCTTCACGACCCATACTAAACGTCCGCCAATCAAGAAACCGAATGTGGAGTTGCACGAAACCGCAGGGGATGGGCATCCACGT
>Ga0307517_10008853_pt1 | contig 14383 bp, 9 predicted proteins | sample 23_EM_MG_FD_194515 | JGI IMG/M metagenome (GOLD analysis project Ga0307517, IMG submission 194515) | Populus trichocarpa ectomycorrhiza microbial communities from riparian zone in the Pacific Northwest, United States - 23_EM | ecosystem: Host-associated > Plants > Roots > Unclassified | place... | reverse complement strand
CTCAAATCCCAAGTCCGAGGACAGCTGCGGAAAGGGATTACTCTGCCACCACCAAGTGTCCACCGAACTACCTCCGTGATCAACCTTTACTATGTTGCTATTGAATGCTTGGTGCGACTGCAAAGCCGTCATCGGACGTGGGGCGGAGCCACGATCACCTTTATTCAGTCAGATTATGTCATCTCGAGGCTCGATGGACCTCAAGCGTGTTCCTCAGCCCCTAATTCTCCGATCTTGGCCCTTGAGTTTACAGCTCTGACTTCTACGATGGCTCTCTGCTTCGTCCACAAATTCACATCGCTCACTTACCGGACGGATTGTCGGCCAACGGTCTATAGCTTGCACACTGGCAGTTCCAACGATGGCCACATGAAAATCCTCCTTCACTCAGGTGGTATACCCGTGTCGACGTCCCGGGAGAATCTTCTCTCTCACTTCACGATCAATATCTAGACTTCCCCCGATTCACACTCGTCCACTCAGTCATGTTCATTGAAAGGATGTAAGGCCGTTGAGTATGTTAATTTTCCCGCATTGCTATACTCGGTCAAAGCGGCGTTTCTATTTCATTTCGACTGCATTGAAAAGTAGAAAAATCCGTGCGGTTTGCAATGAGGAATCTCACAACTTCCAACCTCAGGCCCCATGGATAATATCGAAGTTAATAAATATCATTGACAGGACGTCTGTTCGCCTGCTTTTACAACTTCTTTGATTCAATTTAATCTGGAACCGACTATCCCTCCCAAGATGTGCACTGTCAAAAGAAGTACACAAGCGCCCGAAAATGGAGGAACCTAAGACGGAAATATACAACTACGCTAGAATCAAGCCGCGTAAGCAAGTGCATCAACGTGCCTGCGATGTCTTTGATTTGGAGGACTTGAACCGCCTTTTGGGCCTCCTCGCGCTTCCGCTTGATGACGCCCCAATCTCAGCACCAGGCTCTGGGATCATTGGCTTATCACCCTTCACAGCTATAGCCGACTTGCAGGCTGCGTAGGAAGACGAGAACAGTTGGTCCCAGTTTTCTTGTGGAAATCGTTTTGGAAGCCGAGAGTCAAAACTGAATGACCCAGCATCCAAGAGGCGTAGCAGTTCAACTGATCGTTTGGCCTCAGAAAATACTATCGGTAAAATGATGAGGACGGCTTTTGGGATGTCGGCTTCATATATTTCTATTTTACTGTTAAAAATCAATGATTCTCGTTTTAAGATGCTCACCAGAGATCTTCCGATAGGAAATGGAGGAGATACTTGGCGAAGCTAACAAACAAGCTACTAATAGAAGAACGATGCTGATCGATTGACGGATAGATACGAGGTTGATAAATTGAAGCATCAGTCAGAAATTGGGAAATAATTTTGCGGTATTTGACATATATCTCCCATTTGTCGGTGTCTTCGATGTGATGGCAATCACGTTCCGTCGTATGTTTTGGTCTTAAATTCAGAACCCGTGGTATGAGATGGTGCATGTCAGGAAATTGTGGGAAATCCACCAGCGTTGCGGACGCAATGAGATGCTGAGCGATTTCAGCATTGAGATGGTCATGAACTTCAATAGCAGATAATTCTTTTTCAAGCCAGACGTCAGTGATAGATGGCCAATGGTGCGTAAAGAGGTCTTTCTTGCGGTTAGGATGTTTCTATAGATGTGCAAAGCTTGAAAGTCAACAAGAGAGAACACGACAATGATGGTCAGAAAAAAGGTCACAAACTTGGCTCTGCATCCAGACCAACAGTTCAGGAACCCTGCTGCTTGAGTTGATGGCGTCGAATATTTCCGTGAAGATTAGGGTAATGTGAGATGTGCCTGCCAATGATGGCCGATGGGGGAAAAGAGACATATCAAGGTCATAGAGGTTTAGGAGGAATTCAGGATAAGGAGTGGCTTTCAAGCATTGTTCGGGGAAGATTACCACGAGGCACTCTAACAAAGCGGTACGAGGCGATAACGTTTTCGTCCATCTGCTGGGCCCTGGTATTGCTAGCGTCACAGTTAGAACATGTCATGTACGTAGAAGTTGTCGTAGCCTGGGCGGTGTCGGTCTTATGTATCGGCTTCAAGTTGAGAATCTTCAATTAGTTTGAAGCCTTCAAGTTGAATGAGCTGGACTCGGATAAACATTGAGAACAGAGTTAAGTACCTTCGAGATAGTGATGTCGGACTCCCCTTGCTTTGGTGTATGGGAGCCAGGCCTGATGCATGTTTGAATAACATATTCACGTAGAGAGGAAATATGTAAACGTGCCTAAGTAGAGAATACAAGCTGGGAGGATCACCAAAAACCCAGTCAGTGCATGCGCCACTATCCTAAAGTCCTTCATGACCGAATCCCATGCCCAAGTCGACGTAACATCTCCAAAACCGTTTTCATATTTTCTGTGCGGGTCGCTTGATTCTGAAGTATAATTTTTTCTAGATGTGCGGGGTACCAGACGAGTTTCGACGTCAAAGTATCTAAGGAAGTCCAGTAGTCTAGATGGATGCTCGGGAAACCTGGGCATTCAAAATATACTTCTATACAGCGCCGGAAGCGGGTCGGGGTGACTGATGTTTAGAACCTGAACAGCCCATTGAGCCTCGACATTTTGTCAACATTGTATCGAGACTGCTCAGCCTCGCCACCTCGATGAAGTCCCAATCTCCGCAGCAAGCTTGGGGATCGGCGGAACCAGCATCCAAGCATCATCGCCCCTCGCAGCCAACTTGCAAGCATTGTAGGTAGACGAGTAGAGTTTATTCCAATCATGTTGTGGATATAGCTTTGGAAGCCGGGGGTCGACGCGGAGTGACCAAGACTCCAAAAAGTGTTCTAGGTCATCCCCCGGTGCAGCTCTGGAAAATATCACCGGTAAAATGATGAGGATGGTGTGTGGTATATCGGCTAAGGCACTCACTCCATATCTTCCGTTAGGAAAAGAGCCAGATATATCGCAAGATCAACGTAATTGATTAGATCAACAAACAAGCGACCAGAACGAGCCCCGTCAGTCAGAAATTGGGAAATAATTTGACGGTATTTGACATATATCTCCCATTTTCCCGCATCTTCAATTTGACGATAATCGCGTTGAATCGTCTGTTTTAGTGTTAGATCCAGAACCCGCGGTATAATATGGTGTACGTCAGGAAATTGTGGGAAATCTACCAGTGTTGCGGATGCAAAGAGATACAGAGTGATTCTGGAGTCGTGCTGGTCATGAATTTCTACCTCACGTAGTTCTTCTGCAAGCCAGACGTCAATAGATGCCAGATGGTGCGTAAAGAGGTCATCCTTGCGATCAGGATGTTTCTATAGAAGTGTCAATGAAAATAAATGAGACACATAACGATGATCCGACGAACCTGGCCCTGCATCCAGACCAACAATTCAGGAACTCTGCTAGTCGAGTTTATGGAGTCAAACAATTCCATGAAGATTTGGGTAACGTGACGTGTACTTGTCATCCACGGTCGATGGGGACACATAGATATATCAAAGTCATAAAGATTTGAAAGGAACTCGGGATCTGGGGTCGCTTTCAAGCATTGTTCCAGGAACACCGCCTGGAGGGATCTCATCTCCAAATATGCGAGAGCTATCATAAATAATACTCAGTATGTTGAATAAGGAAAGTGGAGATGACTACCTGACGCCGGGTTCATGACTCGGAGCTGCCTTAGGATCCTATTGACAATATTTCGGTGGCACAAACCAGAATCTAAGAAGAAAGTATCGCCGCAACGCGAACGGTCAGTAAGAAAGTCCCCGAGAGAGGCGTGGAACAGCCGTAGGGGTGATTTTTGTTCGTCTGGAGATGGCACCGAGATGATGGAGTGGAGATCGCTTAAGACCATAAAGACCTCGCCCTCTCGGAGTGATAAGAGGGATTCGATAAATAGTGGTGTAATTTGTAGATTCCAATGGTGCAAAAACAACAGAACTGCAAAGATTTCAAGAGCCGTCTCGATGTTATCAGAAGCAGACGTTAAGATGTGACGATAAAAGGAATCCATCTCCGCAAACGGCGTCGTTTTCCCGCGAGGTGAGATTCCAAAGATGATATCCAACCTATCGGAAGGCCAGTGGCGATGTGAATCTATAAACTTTATGACTGTCGACGCATAGATGAATTGGCCTGATGATTTTTGGACCAGCCTCTCTACGTCTTCGTGCGAGGGCCAGGAGGAGGGCAAGTGGCCACAGGAAGGATGTCGTTCCTTGATATCCCGAAATTTGGATTGCAAGAACGTCCGAATATCGTCATCTGGGTGGTACTTGTCATCCAGGACCAACCGAGTTGTCAATGAGTTTAAAACATTTTCATCGAAAGCCTCGCGAATGTGCTGCTCCGGGCGACTGGCGAGGATGAAGGAGAATGGGATGGAATGGTTGCCGACCGAGTTCAGCAGTACTTTGAGGATATATCGCTGAGATTCGGGGTCACCACACTCGTCCAGCCCGTCTAAGACTATTACTTTTGGTCTGGGATTCATGAAGTCGACTCCACCTGTGGAACTGGAAGCAGCCGCCTCGAGAGTTTTGACGATGAGGGCGTCCATCTGGGCCTCGAGGGAACGAGTGGGCAGGGAAGGGTTGTTGTACAGAGCATTACCGACGTGTTCGCGAATTTCTGGTATTGACACGATGAGTTGGTCGACGAGTGTTGTTATGAGGAAGGTCTTCTCGTTCCTCCCACCGATGCTGCGAGAGAAAAAGAAACTGGCGGCGAGGAAATTCATCTTATAGCACAACTCGGCTATCGTCTGCTCTATCGCTGACTTTCCAGCTCCTGCCGGACCATACAACCACAAAAACCTAGTTTGACGATCCAAATCTTCGATCCAGTCCATGATCTCCTGCAAAATGGCCTCTCGTGTGTGTGCGTGGCATTTTGGGGGATCGTATCGCTCATCGGAATTGTGTAAAGCACCTGGCACGGTCTTCCTCTGGAGGAGCTCGATACCTGTGTGTACGCTTGAGATTTGAAGACATAAGAACTGAACGAAGATGTGCTTACCTTTTTGTGCTGTCTCGGAAGTTTTGGTACCGTATGTGATATGGAATTCACCACCGCTAATATTCACATTTTTTGAATTGGCAAACATTATGACACCCTTTTGCAAGGGGCAGCAAGGGAATGGTGTGTTGCGGTAAGTACTGAAGTAACTGAACGGATCATACAACATTATCCATGTCACACTCTCCCTTGAACTTGATGCCGCCCTCGAGTCAAGTACACATCGTGCAGCCAATTCTCATTTCAGCATTCACACATAGCTGTATCACACTCAAAGCTTGAGCTTGAATATTCAAATACTTGAGTATTTATACCCTTCCAGCACTACAGACTCTTACCCTGTTGCCAATTTCAAAACTTCTGATCATGAGTCTCATGATCAATTGTTTTCCTGCAGCCCAACATCACGACACTTCCGCAGTGTGCACCCATGTCACGTCCCAGTGGCCATTGCCCTCACCTCCATCCAAAAGAACAGCCGGCACGTCCTCTCGTTCGTTCGAAATCGCGTCCCAGCGATCGTCATCACCTGCCCAGTATCACGTCTCAGCGATCATCTCCACCTGCCTCCCAATGTCACGTCTCAGCGACTACCTGCACACCAAAGAGCGGCCAGTGGGCCGTTTTCACCCATTCCACATCTCGTCCTAGCCATTGTCGGCGATTCGTCGCCTCGCGTCCCAATTCAGAGCGACCCCACACATCTCCTGTCGCATCCCAGTAACCCCCAATCCCAATGATCGACCCCTGAACCACATTGTCCTTTCCATTTCACGTCCCAATGACTGTCAGCTCCCAAACCCTCCCCCCCGTCACGTCCCAGCGACTGCCCAACATTCAAAGAGCAGACAACAGCTGTTCTCGTCCATTCGGCATCCTGGCGACCATGACCACTTGCATCCCACTGTCGCATCTCAGCGACTATCACCCACACGCCCTGTCACGTCCCAGCGACTACCTCCACTCCAAGGGCGGCCAACGTGCCCTCTCGTCCATTCGACGTCACGCTCTAGTGATCATTTCCACCTGCATCCCAGCGTCGATTACCTACACATGCCCTGCCGCCTTCCAGCGACTACCTGCACCAAGAGTGCGGCCGATGCCCCCTCCTTTGTATGCCAAATCGCACCCCAGCAGTCGTCTCCACCGCACCCCAACATTGTATCCCAGCGATCATTTGCACCCACCAACCGCCCCCCTACTTCCCACTTCGTACCTCAACGACTGTTTTGCAATAGGCCCCTCTCCAGAGAATGTCACACATTCGCCATCTCCGCCCATCCCACATCGCGATCCAGCAACCTTTTATACCTGTATCCCATACTTTGTACCGACGATCGTCGGCACCCTCATCAATCCCAGATTGCGTCTCGTCTGCTACTCTCGGCAGGCGGTTCGCCTTGACCATTCCATGTCGTCTTCCACCAACTTCCCACATCCTGGTGCCTTCCATGTCCATCTCGCGCCCTGCTGAGTATCCAGCATCTACACCCCCACATTACTATTCCCCGCTTCCTCGCTGTGGTCCAGCAGCAGCATTGCCCATCCCATGCCCTCGTTCCACCAACTATTACTGCCGCATCACCTCGTCCACCTTGTGCCGGCTGTCCACACCGTGGTCCAACAAACCCATCCCACGTCGCATCATAGCGGTTACTGACACCCTTGTCCACACCACCTGACATCCTAGTAACCACAGTAAACAGTTGCCTTGTCCGTCCTGCATAGCGCCTCCAGTGATCGCCTACATCCACATGCCCATATCGCGGTGCATATGACGCTGCATCCCAGTGAGGGTTCACACCCTTGTCCATCCTATCCCAGTGACTGCAGCGGACACCTTATCCATACCGTGAAGTACCCAGTAACTCCCCGCATTCCATGCTGCGGACTAGCAACCACAACTCACACTGTCTCCCGGTATCATCAGAAATCTTTATTTTTCTGTGACCATACCAGCTATGTCGGCTCGCTCACCCCATAGTGTTGTATCCCATATCTAACTTGCCTTGACACCCACCCACCCTGTTTGCCTACCAGCTGTTCTCTCTAACCAAGCTCTGCATCCGGAATGCTCAATGTATGGCTAACCCCTCCTTTCTCCTAGGCCATCGCTAGAAGATTACAACGACACAAGTGAGTGCCAGGATACATCATTCAGTCTGTCCACCACCTATAATCCTCGCTTGCCTGATGCGTCGTTGGATTCCACTGATTCTGGGTATTGTAGCTTGTTTCGGATATCTTGCACGAGTCGGGGCCATGGCTGGAGCAGAGCAGTGCTTTGCACTGTTGCCCATAAACGCTTCACCCTCTTCCCAGTGTTCTCAGTCGCACATTTGGAACTCCCACCACAGTTCTCTATTTGTCACTCTTATCATTTTCTGTGTTTCTCTTTTCATCTGTTGTTCGGGACATGATCTCATTAACTACTGACTTTGTTTGGGTTTTAGTATAATTGACTACTGGCATTCAGGGAAGAAGGTTGTCTGTGGTGGAAGTCCGCTTGACGTTTAAATTCTGGACCACTGACTCCAATGAAGTAAGTAGTGCTGACCACTACAACGCGCCAGACTCCAATACAGTATCAAATGTATTACCTTTGAGATAGTGATGAGCGAGGCTTAATGTATGAAGCTTGGGTGTGAATAATATGTTCACGTAGGCAGGAAATATATAAACATGTGTGAGTAGACAGTACAAGCGGGGAGGATTACTCAAAATCAAGCCATTACATGCGCCACCATCGATAAATATTCCGGTAGTGCCTCTATGATTTGAAGTACTTGAACAACCCTTTGAGCCTTGACAGTTTGAGCCCCGACGTTGTATTAAGACCGCTTGGCCTTGATGACGTCTCAATCTCCGCACCAAGTTTTGGAATCGGCGGAACCAGCATCCAAGCATCATCGCCCTTCGCAGCCAACTTGCAAGCCATGTAGGTAGATGCGAAGAGTTTACTCCAATTTTCTTGTGGAAATAGTTTTGGAAGCCGAGGGTCGACGCGGAATGGCCAAGATTCCAAAAAGCGTTGTAGGTCACGCGACGGTGCGGCTTTGGAAAATATCACCGGTAAAACAATGAGGATGGCGTGTGGTATATCGGCTTCGCAATGTTCTACTTTTCTGAAGAAAGGTTAGAAAGGACGCATGGGAATACCGATGTCAAAGACGCTCACTCCATATTGCCCATTAGGAAAAGGGCCAGATATTTCGCAAGTTCAACACACCTGCTTTTATCAACAAACAAGCTACCAGAACGAGTCCGATCAGTCAGAAATCGGGAAACAATTTGACGGTATTTGACATATATTTCCCATTTCCCTGAGTCTTCAATGTGATGATAATTGCGTTTTGTTGTATGTTTTGGTCTTAGGTCCAGAACCTGCGGTATGAGATAGTGTATGTCAGGAAATTGTGGGAACTCCACCAGTGTTGTGGATGTAAGGAAAAGCTCAGTGATACGGAAAATGTGGTGGTTATTAACTTTGATCACAGAGAATTCTTTTTTAAGCCAAACGTTGATAGATGGCAGATGGTGCGTAAAGAGGTCATCCTGGCGATCAGGATGTTTCTATACAAGTGTCAATGAAGGTGAACAAGATAACGATGATCATGATCCAACAAACCTGGCCTTGCATCCAGACCAAAAGTTCAGGAACCCTGCTGCTAGAGTTTATGGAATCAAGCTTTTCTGTGAAGATTTGGGTGATGTGAGATGTGCACGTCATCCACAGGGGATGAGGACACGTAGACATATCAAAGTCATAGAGATTTGAAAGGAATTCGGGATCTGGGGTCGCTTTCAGGCATTGTTCCGGGAACACCGCCCGGAGGGATTGCTTCTCCAAATATACGAGAGCTATCATAGACAATACTCAGTATGTTGAATAAGGAAAATGGAAATGACTACCTGACGCTGGGTTCATGAGCAGCTTTACAATCCTATTGACGATGTTTCGGTGACACACACCAGAATCTAAGAAGAAAGTATCACCGGAACGCGAATGGTCAGTAAGAAAGTCTCCAAGAGAAGCGTGGAACAGCCATAGAGGTGAATTTCGTTTGTCTGGAGATGGCACTGAGATGATGGAGTGGAGATCGCTTAAGATCATGAAGATCTCGCCCTTTCGGAGTGATAAGAGGGATTCAATGAGTCGCGGTGTAATCTGAAAATGAGCATGTTGCAGAAACAAGGTAATAGCAAAGATTTCAAGAGCCGCGTTGACGTTATCAGAAGCTGACATTAAGATGTGAAGGTAGAGGGAATCCATCTCAGCAAAAGGAGTCGTTTTCCCGCGAGGAGATATTCCAAATATGATATCCAACCTATCAGGAGGCCAGTGACGATGTGAATCTATAAACTTTATGATTGTCGAGGGATAAATGAATTGGCCTGAGGATTTTTGGACCAGCCTCTCTACGTCTTCATCTGAGGGCCAGGATGAGGGCAAGTGGCCACGGGAAGGATGTCGATCCTTGATATCCCGAAATTTGGATTGCAAGAACATCCGAATATCGTCATCTGGGTAATACTTGTCATCCAGGACCAACCGAGTTGTCAACGAGCTCAAGAGCTTTCCATCGAAAGCCTCACGAATGTGCTGCTCTGGGCGACTGGCGAGGATGAAGGAGAAGGGGATCGAGTGGTTGCTGACCGAGTTCATCAGTATTTTGAGGATATATCGCTGGGATTCGGGGTCACCACACTCGTCTAACCCGTCGAGTACTATCACTTTTGGTCTGAGATTCATGGAGTCGACACCGCCTGCGGCTGCTTCGAGTGTTTTGACAATGAGGGCGTCCATCTGGGCCTCGAGAGAGCGAGTGGGTAGGGAAGGGTTGTTGTATAGAGCATTACCGACATGTTCGCGGATTTCTGGTATTGAAACGATGAGCTGGTCGACGATTGTTGTTATGAGGAATGTCTTCTCGTTCCTGCCACCGATGCTACGAGAGAAAAAGAAGCTGGCGGCGAGGATTTTCATCTTATAGCACAACTCGGCTATGGTCTGTTCTATTGCCGACTTTCCTGCCCCTGCCGGTCCATACAGCCACAAAAACCTAGTTTGACGATCCATATCTTCGATCCAGTCCATGATCTCCTGCAAAATGGCCTCTCGTGTTTGTGGATGGCATTTTGGGGGATCGTATCGCTCATCGGAATTGTGTACAGCACCTGGCGCGGTCTTCCTCTGGAGGAGCTCGATACCTGTGTGTATGCTTGAGATTTGGAGACATAAGAACTGAACGAAGATGTGCTTGCCTTTTTGTGCTGTCTCAGAGGTTTTGGCACCGTAGGTGACATGGAATTCACCCCCGCTAATCTTCACATTTTTTGAATGAGGAAACATTATGACACCCTTTTGCTGCAAAGGTCAACAGGGGAATGGTGTGGTGCGGTACTGATTACTACTTTACACACTACTTATTGTTACTAAAAGTACCCGAGCGCAGCGAGGGCACGCGCTAGTAATATTTACACAGCCTGCTTTCGCACTTGACGTTTCCGGACTCGGGTCACTATCTTTGCATCCAATCAGCTTGATCCACTTGCAATCCATCTGCATGCACAGGGACTCCAACAAAGCGATGCTGACCAGTGCAACGCATAATCACTGAGCACAGCATCAACGAAATCATATTTGGGTGTGGGCGATGTCGCTGTCATCCTTCCGGTGGGTTATATTGCTGCATACCAGATACGTGGAAGTTGTCGTAGAATGAGCTGGATGAACACTGAGAACAGATTTAGAAATGATGTTGAACTCCTCCACGGGAGTCCCTTCATGATTAAATCCCATGCCCAAAATTCAAATCAACGGAAATCTTCGAAACTATTTTCATTTTCTGTGCGAGTCACTGCTTGATTCTAGAGTAAATACTTTGCTAGATGCGTATGGTACCAGCGAATTTCGACGTCAGAGTGTCTAAGGAGGTTTAGATAGTTGCAGCTCACGAAAACCTGGGTATCCAAGAAAGAAATATGCCTATACACAGCGCCAGAAACGGAAGCGGGTCGGAGTGACTGGTGTTCAGAACCTGAACGACGCCAGAAGAATGTTCCAGTACTAGTAGCGCTATGATTTGGAGGACTTGAACAGCCCCTTGAACCTCGACATTGTATCAAGACCGCTTGGCCTTGATGACGTCCCAATCTCCACACCAGGCTTTGGGATCGGTGGATCAAGCATCCAAGCATCATCGCCCTTCGCAACCAACTTGCAAGCCTTGTAGGTCGACGAGTACAATTTACTCCAATTTTCTTGTGGATATAGTTTTCGAAGCCGAGGGTCGACGCGGAGTGACCAAGATTTCAAAAAGTGTTGTAGGTCATCCGACGGTGCGGCTTTGGAACATATCACCGGCAAATATATCGGCTTCGTATTTTTCTATTTTTCTGGAGAAGAGTTAGGAAGAATGCATGGGAATACCGATGTCAAAGACGCTCACTCCATATTTTCCGTTAGGAAAGTAGCCAGATATTTCGCAAGGTCAACGTAACGGTGTTGATCAACAAATAAGTAAGTACTTAGTAGAACCAGCCCTGTCAGTCAGAAATCGGGAAACAATTTGACGGTATTTGACATATATCTCCCATTTTCCCTAGTCTTCAATTCGATGATAACTGCGTTCCGTCGTATGTTTTGGTATTAGATCCAGAACCCGCGGTATCAGATGGTGTATATCAGGAAATTGTGGGAAATCCACCAGTGTTGCGGATGCAACGAAATGCTTAGTGATTTGGGAGTTGGGGTGGTCACAAACATCGATCACGGATAATTCTTGTTGAAGCCAGACGTCGATAGATGGCAGATGGTGCGTAAAGAGGTCATCCTTGCGATCAGGATGTTTCTGCAGAAGTGTCAACGAGAGTGAACAAGATAACGATGGTCCAACAAACCTGGCCCTGCATCCAGATCAACAGTTCAGGAACCCTGCTGCTCGAGTTTATGGTGTCAAGCGTGTCCGTGAAGATTTGGGTGATGTGAGATGTATTCACTACCCATGGTCGATGAGGGCACATAGAAACATTAAAGTCATAGAGATTTGAAAGGAATTCGGGATCTGGGGTCGCTTTCAAGCATTGTTCCGGGAACACCGCTTGGAGGGATTGCTTCTCCGAATGCACAAGAGCTATCGTAGACAATACTCAGTATGTTGAATAAGGAAAATGGAAATGACTACCTGACGCTGGGTTCACGAGCTGCCTTACAATCTTATTGGTGATATTTCGGTGGCATACACCAGAATCTAAAAAGAAAGTATCGCCGCAACGCGAACGGTCAGTAAGAAAGTCTCCAAGAGAAGCATGGAACAGCCGTAGGGGTAAATCTTGTTCGTCAGGAGGTGGAACCGAGATGATGGAATGGAGGTCGCTTAAGACCATAAAGACTTCACCTTCTCTGAGTGATAAGAGAGATTCGATGAATCGCGGTGTAATCCATAAATCCTGGCGTTGCAGAAACAAGAGGATAGCAAATATTTCAAGATCCGTCTCGATATTATCAGGAGCAGACATTAAGATGTGGAGGTAAAGGGAATCCATCTCAGCGAAAGGCGTCGTTTTCCCGCGAGGTGAGATTCCAAAAATGATATCCAACCTATCAGGAGGCCAGTGACGATGTGAATCGATAAATTTTATGACTGTCGAGGCATAAATGAATTGGCCTGACGATTTTTGGACCAGCCTCTCTACATCTTCTTTCGAAGGCCAGGAGGGGGGCAGGTGACTACGGGAAGGATGTCGATACTTGATATTACGAAATTTGGATCGCAAGAACCTCCGAATGTCGACATCTGGGTGGTACTTGTCATCCAGGACCAACCGAGTTGTCAACGAGCTCAAGAGCTTTCCATCGAAAGCTTCGCGAATGTGCTGCTCCGGGCGACTGGCGAGGATGAAGGAGAATGGGATCGAGTGGTTGCTGACCGAGTTCAGCAATACTTTGAGAATATATCGCTGGGATTCGGGGTCGCCGCACTCGTCCAGCCCGTCTAGGACTATCACTTTTGGTCTGGAATTCATGAAGTCGACGTCGCCTGCGGAACAGGAAGCAGCCGCTTCGAGTGTTTGGACAACGAGGGCGTCCATTTGGGCCTCGAGGGAACGAGTGGGCAGGGAAGGATTGTTGAATAGAGCATTACCTACATGTTCGCGGATTTCTGGTATTGACACGATGAGTTGGTCGACGATTGTTGTAATTAGGAGTGTCTTCTCGTTCCGGCCACCGATGCTGCGAGAGAAAAAAAAGCTGGCGGCAAGGAGATTCATCTCGTAGCACAGCTCGGCTATCGTCTGCTCTATCGCCGACTTTCCAGCTCCTGCCGGCCCTTGCAACCATAAAAACTTAGTTTGACGATCCAAATCTTCGATCCAGTCCATGATCTCCTGCAAAATGGCCTCTCGTGTGTGTGCGTGGCATTTTGGGGGATCATATCGTTCATCTGAATTGTGTAAAGCACCAGGTACGATCTTCTTTTGGAGGAGCTTGATACCTGTATATGAGTTGGCTTGAGATTTGGTGACATAAGAATTGAACGAAGATGTGCTTGCCTCTCTCTGCGGTCTCGAAGCTTTGGCAGCACCGTAGGTGAGATTGAATTCACCGCCGCTGATATTCAGGTTTTTCGAATTGGAAAACATCACCCTCCCTTTTCACAAGGTGAGAATGTGGTTTGGTACTGGGTTTACATTTACACGAGACTAGTTTACCCAGCCCCCTTTCAAGTTTGATGTTCCTGAATATCTAACTGATTGCAGTCTATTGCGGTTCATGACCCCCAGAGGATCGACCCAGGATCGACCAGTTATCAAGAACACCAACAAGCGAGTCAGGCCAACAAGAACTCGATTGCCGGTCTAACATTATGATAATACATCACCACAAGTCCGGTTACGAGAGGGCACGAAACAAGAAATGAGACGGGGTGCATAATGAGAAGGGGTATGCTAACAGGATACTACAGGTTTTGAAATATCGCGGAGAGACAACAGACAAAAAAAAAAAAAAAAAAAGAAGTACAGTAAACCACTACAACGGTGCGAAAGAATAGGAGAGGAAATCTAAGTGGCAGCGACAGCGGGTGCGGTGGCGGCGGTGTAATCCTGAATGAAATTATAAGAACGGGGCAAACATTCGGGATGTTGGTACGAACCTCCATCTCAGCGTCGAGATCGGTAGCGATCTTGGGGGGCCTCTCCGCCTTGCGAGCGCCACCTCGACCCCTAGGTCGTCGTCCGCGGCGGCCCTGCATCGAATAAGAATCGAATACGATGACCTGGACTTAATATCACCCACCTTGCAGCAGGCTTGGGGCCATTGGTTACAGGTATTGAAGCAACGCAAAAGGTGAAGGTGCGAAAACCCGAATGT
>Ga0307517_10008852_pt1 | contig 14384 bp, 12 predicted proteins | sample 23_EM_MG_FD_194515 | JGI IMG/M metagenome (GOLD analysis project Ga0307517, IMG submission 194515) | Populus trichocarpa ectomycorrhiza microbial communities from riparian zone in the Pacific Northwest, United States - 23_EM | ecosystem: Host-associated > Plants > Roots > Unclassified | place... | reverse complement strand
GCTATGGCCCGTTAGTCGGTTGTGGCTAGCCCGCTCGCGATCCTTCCTCCACCCCCCTCCCGGTTCCGTCCGCTGGCACCGTACTGCCCCATAAGCTGGCACCTTACTGCTAATCCTCCTCCCAGGCAAGCACCCTAGTGCTCCCCACCGGCTGGCACCCTACTGCTCATCATTGTTGGCTGGCATCCCCTCTGCCCGGGGGCTCCGCTCGCCCACCTACCTCTCTCCCTCCTCCGATTTACTCTACGGTCGCAAACCTCGCTTAGCTTACCGTTGATCATGGTATTACACTGCCTCCTTGGTCTCTCCTAAACGCCGACGCGTCGGCACCCTCCGGTCAGTCCTGACCGTGAACCGGCCTGCCCCTTACGGCGACTGGCCGCGGGGCCTTTTGGTTAGGCATATTGGCAATAGTAGTTATACCTAGGCGTTTCGTTGATTCTTTTCTTTGTGTTACCTGGGGGCCCTGCTGAAGGGTTTGGGTCTCTCTCCTGTACGTTTCTATGAGAGGTTTCCCTACGTGTCTGATGTGCGAGTCTTAGGTGCTAGGCGGGGGAAGTTTCTTCTATGGTCTGGGGGGGTTTGATTTTTCCTATGACGAGGTGAAGCCGGCGGGATGACGTTTGCTTATAGGTTTTTTATCTCCATAGCTAGCGCTGCATGATTCTTTTGTACCTTTAAAAATAATAACTATTTGATTACAAAAAAAAAAAAGAAAAAAAAAAAAGAACGACCAAGGGGTAGGCACGAACCATCTCCTCTCCACCTCCGGCGATTGAAATCTCAACACCACGAGAAATCATCGTCACCTTCCCCCACCCACCTCTCTTCTCCCACGATGGCTACTGCCTAGGAGTTGACGTTAAGCCAACCTTCCTCCTCTTCTGAGGCCTGTCGGCCTCCCCTCCTTGGAGTTCTCGTTCTCGTTCGTCGTTGATCCGCTCATGATGTTCAGTACTCCCCCTTACCCCGCACTTGCTTTGCACCTCGCGTAGCATTTTGCACGGTCGGAAAGCTTCTCGCTTCGTTCACGGTCGGCGTTACGGTGTCGGACTCTCGGTCGAAGTAGGCCTCGGCTTGCTGGGCTTGTACCTCTGGTGGGGAAAGCCTCGGTTAGTAACATCACGGTCTCGTCCTGGTCTCGTCGTCGTCCCAAAAGCCCTTGCTATGGCCCGTTTGTTGGTTGTGGCTAGCCTGTTCGCGATCCTTCCTTCTCCCGCCTCCCGGTTCTGTCCGCTTGCACCGTTACTGCTACAGCAGCTGGCACCTTACTGCCTCCTCATCCTCCCCGATCGTTCGTCCACTCCTCGGTTACGCCCACTCGTGGTATTGCACTACGTCCCTGCCTGGTGTCCAACGCCTTGGATCGATATAATTACCTGCGCGACCGTACGTTTATCGTTACAAATGTCGGCCCACATGTTCAGTGGTTTTCTCTCGTCACGGCGGTCACTCATCCTCCCCCTCGGGCCCTGTCGGGCCTTCGCGATCAATCCTGTCTTTTGTTTTTGGGGAGCCTGCCGAAGGGTTTGGGTCTCTCTCCTGTCCGTCTCTATGCATTGTTTCCTTACGTGTCTGAGGTATATTGTCTTATGTGCTAGGCGAGGGGGATTTTTCCTATGGATTCGGGGTGTTTGATTTTTCCCATGAGGAGGTGAAGCGGGCGGTTGTTTGGGATTAAGGTTTTCTTTACGCCATATCTCACGATGCATGCGAGTTCTTGTCCCTTAACAAGTAATATATGATATAAAAAAAGAAAAAGAAAAAAAAAAAGAAAAAAAAAGAGAACCGACCAAGGGGTAGGACGCATGGGCACGACGTCCCGTCTCGATACATTCTGGCGCAAGGTCCAGAGGTGGACCACTAACTGCTTCTCGGCCACCCCCACCGGAATTCTGTCAATGGAGTCTTGCCTCCCGCCAGTTTCCGTCCTAGTTGCCCACCGGCAAAGGCTGGCGGCGCTCAGGGTAGTCTGCTCCCCCCCTAGTGTGAACCCGGCAACGGCACGCCTTCACCCCTCCATCCCCTCGCTATCGGCGCACCGAGCGCCTGGTTCCTCGCGGGCCATAACAAGAGGCCTCTCGTCCGTTTAACTCCCCCTACACGGGAAAACGCCCCGCCCGGTCCCCCCGATAAGGAACCACCTGCCAGTAGAGGCGGTGGCTGATGGGACAATTCCCCCGACCCTCGGGCTGTCTAGGATGCCCATGATCAACTCTCACCTTGTCAGCCCTACCCCTGCCCTTCCGCCCCAGTCCCTAATGGACAACACCTATTCCGCCCTAAAAAGGAGGGCAAGGGAGAAACTCCTCGCGGAGTGGTCCTCCCTTTTCCCGGCCCCGGGGTACTACCTGCACACTCCCGCTCTGTCCCCGAGGCCCTTCATGGGCTTAGGAAAGTTCGTTGCGGTAAGAATCCACCAAATGAGAGCTGGAAAAAGCTATCTGGCCGCCCACCCAACCTGGAGGTCCCCCGACGCCGACACCTCCTGACCCCGCTGCGGTTTGAAGCCTGAAACCTTCGAGCACGCCATCCTATCATGCCCATTGAGACAACACAGCAGGTCGCGCCTCCTCCACGGCGTCACCGATGTCGGTCCCGAAGCCCCACTCTGGTCATCCCTCCCGCTGCTGAAAAGGCTCGCCACCTTCATAGGCGTCACCTCCACGGGATTTCCCCCCACGATGTTCCCGCCCTCCACTCCCCCGTCTTCCCCCCCGTTCTCTCTCCCCCCCCCCATCGTGCCCCCTCCGGTCTTTCAGCTTTTTTCATTGGCTGAGGTATAGGGTCTTTGGGTTTCTCTCCTTTGTCTTACGTAGGCTTTCCTTGCTAGGCGACTAAGTTGTTGGTTGTACTTTCCTTGTTATATGTGGCCGATGGCCCGGCCGAGGAGAAACCTTCGCGATAGTGGATATTTACCGGTGCCGTGACTTTCTTTTGTTAGGTTGTTTGGATTTATAGGTTTTGTTCTCTCCATAGCTAGCGCTGCATGAGGCTTTTTGTACCTAAAAACAATGAACGCATGATTACAAAAAAAAAAAGAAAAGAAAAAAAAAAAGAAAAAAAGGACCAAGGGGTAGGACACGAACCTTCTCTCCTCCACCTCCGGCGATTGAAATCTCAACACCACGGGAAATCATCGTCATTATCCCCCACCCACCTCTCTTCTCCCACAATGGCTACTGCCTAGGAGTTGACGTTAAGCCATGTACCCCCCTCCTCTGTGGCCTCGGCCTCCCCTCCATGGGGTTCTCGTTCCTGTTCGTCGTTGACTCCCGCTCATGATCTTCGGTTCGCCCCCTTACCCCGCACTTCCTTCGCACCTCGCTTAGGATTTTGCACGGTCGGAAAGCTTCTCGCTTCGCTCACGGTCGGCGTTACGATGTCGGACTCTCGGTCAAAGTAAGGCTTCGGTGCTGCTGGGCTTGTACCTCTGATGGGGAAAGCTTCGGTTAGTAACATCACCGTCCCGCTCGGGTTCGCTGTCGCCCCAAAAGCCCTTGCTATGGCCCGTTAGTCGGTTGTGGCTAGCCTGTTCGCGATCCTTCCTCTACCCCCCTCCCGGTTCCGTCCGCTGGCACCGTACTGCCCCATAAGCTGGCACCTTACTGCTTCAACTCCTCCCCCGGCTGGCACCCTACTGCTCCCCCCCTCTGGCTGGCACCCTACTGCTACTCACCGGCTGGCACCCTACTGCTCACCTTCCCGGCTGGCATCACTCTGCTCGGTGGCTCCGCTCGCCCTCCTCCCCCTCCGATCATTCCGCCCTTCCTCGGTTACACCTAGTCGTGGTATAGCACTGCCTCCGTCGCTTTGTCCCACGCTTGGGATCCATGTAATGACCTGCCCGACCGTACATCATGGTTTTTGGTGGGCCCTCAACCTATGAGTTTTCCCGTGTCGGCGATCATCTATCCTCTCCCCCGGGCCCCGAAAGGGCCTTAGAACAGGCGTCCTTTCTTTTGTTTTGGGGAGCCTGCTGAAGGGTTTGGGTCTCTCTACCTGTACGTTTCTATGTATTGTTTCCTTACGTGTCTGGGGTATATTATCTTAGGTGCTAGGCGAGGGGGACTTTTCCTATGGATGCGGGGTGTTTGATTTTTCCCATGACGAGGTGAAGCGGGCGGGATGACGTTTGCTTATAGGTTTTTTATCTCCATAGCCAGCGCTGAATGAGTCTTTTGTACCTTTAAACATAATAACGAATAGATTATAAAAAAAAAAAGAACAAAAAAAGAAAAAAAAACCGACCACGGGGTAGGATCTTCATGCAACCATCTAAGTACTTTTCTATACTCAAGATATTGCAATACAATTACCCTTTACTCTCTGTACATACACTCCTCCTCTACGAGAGCCTACGCTCTAAGAACCCGGAGACTATTGTGATAGTCTCGACGGGTCGCTCGAACATAGAACTATTGTGATAGTTCTATCAAGCACGACAATCCCCCCATCTTACTATCTAACTAGATAGTATCCCTCGACGGAGGGCTCAGACTAGAAAGCCAGTCCCTTACTATCTGAAGAGATAGTATTTCCCTACGCCCCATTATAACGAAGAAGACTTGCTCACTATAGGAAAACTACTGTCGTTGCCTGTTGCCTAACTACCTAACAATAGGATTGTTACACTTGGCTGTCATCGGTTTCTCCCAGCCACTCGGCTACCGTGGAAGCGAAGCTTTCTTGGACCTTCTGGGATTCTTGGTCCAGGATCCGTACTTGTTCATCCATTCGGTTGAGTTCCTGCCCAACAATTTGGTGCCAGCCCTTAACTGCGATTTGAATTTCAGCAGTACATGGGCCATGGCCAGAACCTCGGCTGGTAGGGAGTTAAAAGATAGAGGTCATGCATTCCGACTTGCATTGAGCGTTGGATCGAATCGGCCCAGGATTCTGTCCAAGCGTTCGATCCGTCCTGACATGACAGAATCGCGGTTAGGGGCAGGGCTCTTCGTGCCTCTTAGTCACCTGCTTCGTTGCATGACCAAGAAGCCAATTCCAAGGCTTGGGGATCGGGGCACGGGGCCACCCGAGTATGACCAAGCTAGTCGAGTGCTGTCGGTGTCCACGCTCGGGGCTGTGTCCTGGGACAATTCATCTTGTCCTTCTCCTTCAGGTGTTTCTTCTGATCGCCATTCGATGGCCTCAGGCACTTTGGGGTCAGAAGCCAGCTCTGTGGTTTCTATAAGGAAAACTTATCTTTTGTTTCCTCTCCAGACGTCGGGTATTTCAAACTCCGGGCTTGAGCGTCTCCCGTCGCTATAGTACCCGGTGTACCAGACCTGACCAATTTCCTCCTCTGGTTCGTAGTAACGGAAACCTTCGCCTTCCCAATGTTGGTATAAGGCTTTTAGGTCTTGGGGAGTGATGATGTTTTCTGGGTTTGTTGAGAAACCGTAGGATTCGTGATAGGGCTTTCTGGTTCCTAGTTCCCTTATGAATTCTGGGAAGTAGATTTGTGCTATTGAGGTCGTCCTCAAGGGTCTTGGTTCGAAAAGGGTTTCTTGTTTGGGAGTAGGAGTGTTTCTGCTAAACCTTCATCTTGGTAACGATGAGAATTATCAATATACTGTTAGGTGGTAGCTTCAGCGTGGGGTATTCCAACAGCTAGGACCTTAATCGTAATTATATCGGAGAACTCGTTAAGAAGACACGAGTAATGTAGGCTAGATATAATGATTTGCTTCGATATAGATTGTCGAAGTATTGGTGTCGATATAAAAGTGTAGATAACTTATTATATTCATAAGATCTCTTCTCCGTGCTTGTTGTGTCTAATAGCAGCGAAGATGCTTCGATATTTGTATTCCGCGTCTGAGCAATCGTGGTATACATGCTAACTCTATACTAACTAAGTACCTGGCCTGCCACTTTGCGAACTTCACCTGAGTGCGGACACTCGTAGACCCTGAAAACTCTCTACCACACCTTTTGCTCCCATGGTCAACTTATCAGTCTGCACGTCTCTTATTCCTAATGGTGTGGAGACCAAGTCAGGTGTCAGCTCATCCGTTTATCCGTTGACAACAATGGCTACAAATTATCTTGCCCCTGTGCTCCCCAAGGGTAGTCTAACTCGCTGGACCGAAGATGGCCATTCTGCGTTGGTTGGTTCCGTTGAGAATTCGACACGCGACTGCATGTCGTATTCTGGTTTTCAGGCATTACACGACTTGTCCTCGGGATCGTACCTATGGGCTTCTTCCCTCGGACTCCATCTTTTACCAACTTGTCCTTTGTGGATGCAGCAGATCCACTTACTGGGCATAGGTACCTCCTTCATACTCTACACGACTTAGTAGGTACGAGGGGACTAACTTTCTTGCGAAACGTCCCGTTACCTTCGACCGACCCTTCCGACTGTCTGTCTCGAAGTGTCTCTAACCTTATGCGCTGTCAGCCGATTCACCTGCCTCCACTTGCATAAGGTGCCCGGTGGTCTCCCCTCACGTATCCCGCGGACAGGACCAGGTCGGAATGACGGCCGCAACGTATACGGTGTGATCAGACGTGTTCCACAGATAGTGGTCTTTGGTGTTGGGACGCAACTACACAGGCGGCCTGTGATGATGCGCCGTGCCAACGCCGGGGCTGGAGGGGGATGTTATCTTTTTCCTTCGAAGTTCCTATGCGCCAAGGCAGGGTAACGTTGCCCTCTATATCCTTGCGGGGAGTCGCTGCGCCTAACACCCTCGTGCTGGTTGAAGGTAGTCTAACTCGCTGGAGAGAAGATGGCCAATCTTCTTTGGTTGGTTGCGTCAAGAATTCGGCATGCAACTACATATCGTATTCTGGTCTTCCGGCATTACACTACTTATCCTCGGGATCGTACCTATGGGCATTTTCCCCCGGACTCCATCTTTTACCAACTTGTTAACTGTGGATGCACCCGATCCACTTACTGGGCATAGTTACCTCCTTCATACTCTACACGACCTTTTAGGTACGTGGGGACCAATCTGCGTGCAAAACGTCCCGTTACCTTCGACCCAACCCATTGACTGTCTGTCTTCAAGCGTCTGTAACCTTATGCGATTTCACGCGATTCACCTGCCTCCACGCGCATAATGTGCCCGGAGGACTCCCCACATATGTCCAGCGAACAGGATCCGGTCAGACCGACGGCCGCGACGTATACGGTGTTATAAGATGTGTTCCATCAATAGTGGTGTTTGGTGTTGGGACGCAACTACACAGGGGGCCAGTGATGCCGCGCCGTCCCAACGCCGGGGCTGGAGGGGGCTGTTATCTTTTTCCTTCGAAGTTGGTGTCCGTCAAGGCAGGGTAACTTTGCCCTGGAAATGCTTACGGGGAGTCCGTGCTCCTAACTCGAGCTTCCCTCTTCGAAGTGTTCTTCCAGAATACTCTATGTCTATTCTACATTTTCTTTATCTATTTCGAGCTCTACATAGGACGGGTAAAAACCATCCCCGTTCGCTTGTCCACTGATGGAAAACTGATCTTATGTCACTCGACCTCTCTCGGGCACGACATCTCCGGGTTCTCTCTATGAAATCTTTCCACCTCTTCCCGCGCATTCTTCATCCTCCCAGGGGGTCCCCAAGTATTTTCATCTTCGGTGCAGCCTTTCCATTTCACAAAATACCGAACTTCTTTCATCAGCTGATTCCTGCCTCGAACCTTTCGCGTGTACGAAATGATCTCGCTCTTAACGATCCTTCCCATTTCCTACTCCAAATCTCCCTTGATGTCCTTGGCATCTCGGGCCTGTTGTTCGCGATTCGGTCTGTAGGAGGCTTGGCAGGGTTACAACAGCCAAACGTGAAACACAGGATGAATTTTCCACTGCGGCGATATTTCTAACATGTATGCCCTGCTTCTTCTTCTTTCTAAGACTTTCAACGGGCCACACTGTTTCGCACTCAGCTTCTTTGATTGTCGTTTGATATGTATGTTCTTCGCATTCAATATTACCAAGTCGCCGACCTCGATGCTGGATTATTCCGTCGCTTTTTGGTCGTAATATTTTTTCATTGATTCCCCTTTATTCTCTAGGGTTTGTTTCGCCTGTCGATGTATGTCCCGTATCTAGTGAGCATACATTGTCGCCCCGGCTTTATGAGCTCCTCTCTCTGTCATCCACTCCGTTTGTGGGTGAAACCAGAGTTGGGGAAGAATGGGCTCATTTTATATGCGTTAGTTGCCAAGTTGTTGTAGGAGTGTTCAGCTAACGGCAATAGTTGGTACCCGTCGTCCTGATGGTAGTTCACAAATGTCGGCAAGTATCCTTCCAGCACTTGGTTGGTTCTTTCGGTTTGTCCGTCAGTCTGAGGGTGATACGCCATTGACATGCGTCGTTTAACTCCTAGGATTTTGCGCAATGATTCCCAAAAGTCGCCGGAAAAGTTCGCGTCCATATCCGAAATAATTTCGGTTGGCAATCCGTGAAGTTTCCAAACTTCCCGAAGGAAGGTGTCCGCAACATCCTTTCCGGTCGTGTTTTCTTGGAGGCCGATGACGTCGGCCATTTTCATGAACTGCTCTACGACTACCATTATCTGGGTCATATCCTTCGATTCTGGTAGCTGTGTGATGATGTCCGTTGATATGGAGGACCAGGCGGCATAGGGTACTTCTAAGAGTTGAAGTAATCCATACTTAGTGTGCCGTGGTGATTTACTGTGTTGACATTTGTCGCAAGATCGTACATAGTCTCTGATCCATTCCACGAGTCCTTTCCAGTAGAAATCCCTTGTCACTATCTCAATTGTTTTTTCTTGTCCGAAATGCGCCGATACTAACGAGTCGTGACCGCCTTGGGCTATCTCGGTCTGAAGGGCTTCGTCGTCTGGGATGTACAAACAATGTTTGTAGTATTGTAACCCATCCTTTTCTATCCCTTCCTCTGGCCTCTTTTTCCCACTTGGTCTTAGCCTGACCAGTTCACGGCCTCGTTCCTCCCACTTCTCATCCTCTTTGCCCGCCACTCTAATCTTGTCCAGAAATGAATGGTTCATTGTACGCCTCAGGGCTCCATTGACATGCGTGCTTGATAACATTTCTTTTTCTCGTGTTAACCGAGGGTGATAGCCGATATCAGCTGCGCTAAAGAATTCGTTTTTGCTTGTGTCTGCGTGAAGGAAACATATTTTGACTCCTTCTTCTTTCGCCGTGATGGATCGCTTGGGGTTTGGGTCACTTGATCCGAAACCTAACTTTCCTGGCTCGGTTACTCCTAGGTCGTCTACTTCCATCGCTTCGGTGTTGGCAATCTTCTCTATTATGAGCTGCGCTATCCGATCTCATGCTTTGTACAAGGAGTTAGCTTCGCCATGATTTCGAAGTATGACTTTTCCTTCTCCGGTGTAATCCGCCTCTATTACACCACCGCCCACTACTATTCCCATCTAGCTAGCCATACCACTTCTCGCGGCTAGCCTTCCATAGGTTCCCGCCGGCAATCCTATCGCAATACCTGTTTCCACCATTTTCTGTCCTTTTGCTGGTACCAACCAGTGTGTTAGGGCGTAGATGTCATGTCGGGCTGCGAAGTGTGATCCTTTCGTCGGGATTATAGACTTATCCGAAAGTTTCATTATCCTGAGGTTTGTGGGTTCGCGTTTTTCTTGAATGAGTGCTGTCTCTGCGCTTCGCCTCTGATCAATCCCGGAAATTTGCAAATGTTCTGATTTCAAAATCGACTGTTCACTGTGACGAGCTCCCACCTCAGGATGATACTCCGGCCGTCTACTTAACGTGTCGGGTTTCCCGCCTCTACTTCCTGGTCGATACACTATTTTGAAGTTGTAGTTTGTGAACTCCTGTGCCCATCGAATCTGTCGCTGGTTCCAGACTTTCTTGGTCAAAAAGGACTGTAGGTTTTGGTGGTCCGTGGATACCGTCACGGGCTCTTCCTCTCCTCAGAGGTATCTTTTCCATTCATTGAACGCTTCCATTATTGCGAGTAATTCCTTGTCATGTATGGCGTAATTTCTTTCAGCGCTGTGTAGTTTTCGAGAATGGAAAGCCACTGGGTCAAGCGGTCTCCCTTGGTACTCAGATAGTATGCATCCAAGCCCAAAGTCGCTTGCGTCTGGCTCGACCACCGTTCTCCTTCATGGGGAGAAATGCGATAAAATTGGTGCTGTCGTAAACCTCTTTTGCAACTCCTCAAACGCCTCCTCCTGTTCCCTTCCCCAGTGAAAATCCTTTGGGTTTCCTTTCAAGGTTTCGGTTATTGGCTTGCAAACTATTGAGAAATCTTTAATCAATGGTCGATAAAAGTTTGCGAATCCAATGAAGATTTGGACCTCCTTAACCGATCTTGGGTGTGCGCAATTTGGAACTCTTTTCACTTTTCTATCACTCATGGTGACGCCGCTTGTCTTGACAATGTATCCCAGGAATTCGACTTCCTCTTGGTGGAACACCGAGTTCTTGAACGAGACTGCCATGTCATGTTGTTCGAGTCGGTGAAGGACTTTTTGGCCTAGTTTGATATCGTCGTCTATATTTTCGGACTATATTAGGATATCGTCCAGGTAGACGTCTACTCCGTGGTCCAAGAATTCCATTATGATCTTGTTCATCATTGTCTGAAACGTTGCGGGAGCGTTAACAAGCCCGAAAGGCATGACCTTTTATTCGTACTCTCCGTATCGTGTACGAAAGGCTGTTTTGTGTTCGTCGCCCTTCCTCATTCGAATAAGATGATATCCATCTTTTAGGTCGAGCTTGGTAAACCCCATTGCTCCAGCAGCGCGGTCTCGTAGTTGATCAATCAGCGGTAGGGGGTGCTTGTTTAGGATTGTTAATTTGTTGAGGTTCCTATAGTCTACGCACAGTTGTAGACTTCCATCTGGTTTGGGAACGAAACGAATTGGGGCCCCGTAAGGAGATTCACTATCAGCGATCTTGCCCTCTGCTATCATTTTCTTGAGGTATTTATCCAGTTGGTTCAACTGGTGTGCTGACATTGAGTAAATCGGACCCCACGGGGGTTCGGCCTGTTCTTTAAGGTTGGTGGCGTGGTTGAAGGTTCTTCGAGGTGCCAACATTTTAGCTTTTTTTTCTTCAAAAAGCTCCTTATACTGCCAATATGGTTTTGGCAGCGCTTCCAACTGTACTCCTCCTTCTTCTCCTCGTTCTATCCTTCCTACATACTGTGCTTCCTCATCGTAAGCCACAGTCTCATCCCACTCGAATAAGGCCGCCACCGCCTTATCTTCTATATGAGCATGGGACTTCGTTTCCTCAAAAACCTATTTCTTTGGGTCTGAGATATTTTTAAGGGGGTGTTCATCGTGCCACCACCAAACGGCAATCCTTAAATCATATCTTCCTGCGTTCGCTGTTTCGCCGCCTATCATGCTTCGGTGACCATTGGTACCCATTTGTAATAAGATAGGATGGGTATAGAATATTCCTCCGGTAGGCACAGTTTCGCTATCGAAGGTTGTGGTTTTGAATGGTGAATCCCTAGCTTCGGTCGGGATTTATAGCCCTTGTGCGGTATCTTGGATCATGAGAAAGATGTTTGAACCAGAATCTAAGAGGACGTTTATTACGTGTTTTCGTCCTTTGACTTCAATAAATGCCTTTCCTTCTGGGCAGCCGTAATGCTTTGGTTTTTTAATGGGTCTAGAGCTTTCGCTCGGTTCTTGATGAAATCTGTTCATCGTTGCGGTTACAACTAGCGTGGGGGTTTGTTACCGCGCCTGCGCAGTTTCGGCTCTGAAAGCCTTCTCAGACAAACTTTTACAATAGGTGTCTAATATTTTGATATCGGGCAGCACACTACTAGCGGTCTTTACCTCCTGCCGAGGAGTTCCCATATCACAGGAGTGGTGGTTCAGTAGAGTACCTCTCCAGTTCGCGACGAGGATGCGCGGTCCTTTATTGTCGACTTATCCCTCATATGGGACTGTCCCCTGCGACGAGTCCACCGCACCTTTGCCTTCAAGTTGGGTCTGAGTCCCGAGACCCCTTCGGAGACCATTCGTCGGGCATGAACCTTGTGCCCAATAGAGGCGCCCCCAGCCTCTATTTGCCCGGCAGTTTTACCCGGAGAGAAAGTCAGGTTGCCCTGGATTTCGACTCTCCTTTGCGTGTCGTGCAACTCAAGTTCCGTTCCGACGAATGGTAATCTTCTTTTTCCCTTGTACTCTCGTCGACAGCTTTCGTCTCATGTAATTTTTTATGGCTCCCGTGGTGAGCACAGACTACCCATTTTTGGACCTAAAATCACAACCGCTATCCTTTGGTCTTTTAGCCTTCCGGTGGGATATCGTCACCGACTACGCCGCAGGTCTTTTGATTCGAGGCGGCACCCTCACTACCCGATCACCGTTGTTTTCGGTACCTGGATGACTTTTTATACAATATCATCATCGTCAAAAGCCCATGCTGGGGGCCTTTGCGCCGCTCGTCTTGAGCTTTCTCCCTAGTGGCTACCTGGGGGCGTCGTTCTGGCGTGAATGTGGACTGTCGTTTGGGCTTCGATTGCCCTCGATATACAACCGATGATTGTATCGGTTTTCGACAGTATTGCCAAGCGTGGTTTTTCATCCCGCATCACGTTCATTCCATGTCAGATTTGCGTTTATCAACAACTTTTTGATCGACGCCCTGGGGGGCTTCTGCCTACACTTTGTGTCTGATCTCCCCTGCCGGTGCCACCGACCATTCTTTCTTCACCTTTCTTTTTCCAGCCTTTTTCTTTTGATAGTCCGCCTTTTCCTTAGCCGTGTATTGCTTTTTGACAAACTTGGCGAGTACAGTTGGCTTCGAATGCTGGAACTTTCTTTGCTTGCCTGGTCTCGTGCCTGAGGGACCGAAGATCTTTTCTTTCTTTGAAATCTTCTTCTGCTCAGGTTACCGTCCTGACTGCTTCCAATCATTCCCCATCGTCGACATATTGTCTGTGTGAGACCCGTAGCAATGCTTCTATGGGAAGTTTGCCTTCAATCATTTTCCTCCAGGCTATCCCGGTGACTCTTGGGTGGATATTTAGATTTCCATTTCTATCAAGAATTTGCCGACATCACCGCGATATTGGACAGATCCCATTTCTCTGAGGGATTTTTCCGCTTCATGGGTGGGTCCGAATCGTCACAGGGCTTGTTCCGCAAAAACGTGCCACAACTCATATCCCTCTTGTCTCGTATAACCTATTTCTCCAGTCATTTGTCGTCAGTTGGTTAACGCAAACGGTGCGACTTCTTTCCCGTCGATTCCGCTTATGGCGTATTGGATTTGTTGTGCCTCGTCCTCCCATTGCGAAATGTTTCGACCAAAATCATCTGTGCATGTCAATAGCCACCTACATATATCTTCGTGTTTCTCGTTGCGAAACATGGCAGGGGGTTCCGCTGGCATTCTGCTTCGTTGTCCCAAGGCGTTGGCCATGACTCGAGAGAACAGGTTAAACTGTTCATCCTTCTCGACGTCGTAGTTGTCTTCTTCTGGCTGGGGTGCGGGTCTCTTGTCCCATCTTTCTGTCCTATTCTCATCAGGCTTCGTTCCACATCCTTCCCCTTCATCATCAGGGGCTCCTCCCCCTCCTCCGCCTGGAGCTCCTGTCGCTCCGTGTCGTGGTGGTGGTAGTCTTCCTCCACCCGCCCCTAAAGCCTCTGGTGTCGGATCTGACACCTTGCCTTTCCCTTTCACCTGGCCCAACAATTGTTCCACCAGAGTCTTAAGCACCGCGATCTCACCATCTTGGGCTTCTCTGGACTTCTGTTGGTGTCGTAGCTCATTTCTCACAAGATTAATACTTATCTCGTGATTTGCCAGCTTCCGTTTGTGCTCCTCGTTTATCCGAACGATCTCCAGGTCTAGGAGTAGGTCATGGTGCATAGACTGCTCGCCAGTCACTTGCACGGCTTTGTGGAGATGGCAGGTTACAGCCCTGTGTCTGGTATCTCTCTCCTCTGTCTCCCAAACTCGTTCCGTAACCTGGGTTGCGAAGCTTTGTTAGAGTTTTTGAGACTCCAAGTCCAAAAGTTGTACTTGTTCCTCTATTCGGGTGAGTTCTCGGCCGACCATCTGGAGCCCAGATTTCAACTGATAATTGACGTGTACACCCATGTCTAATAAGTTTTCGTACCCCTTGGCAACCAGGCAAAGCACCACTAGTTCAATACACTATTCACACAAAAGTTGAAATAAAAACTTAATTAAAAAGTATGTAAATCTAAGTTAATAAAAGAATCTTTCTTTAAAATCTGATAATTTTAAGATAGAAATTGAATCCTAGAGAAAATCAAATGTATAGAATGTAAAATATTTAAGGTTTGGTAACTTGGGTTTTTGTAAATTTTTTTAAATTTTTTCAGGTAATTAAAATTGAATCTGGTGAGGTGTAAGAGATACTAAGAAAGATTATCTGTGATATTTTTATACATATATACTGATAT
>Ga0307517_10008851_pt1 | contig 14385 bp, 27 predicted proteins | sample 23_EM_MG_FD_194515 | JGI IMG/M metagenome (GOLD analysis project Ga0307517, IMG submission 194515) | Populus trichocarpa ectomycorrhiza microbial communities from riparian zone in the Pacific Northwest, United States - 23_EM | ecosystem: Host-associated > Plants > Roots > Unclassified | place... | reverse complement strand
TCGAATCCCGCGCCTTGGTCAGCCGCCATCGCCAGTGTCTGCTGCTTCATCGTCGGTCCTCAAGCTGTTAGCCTGACAAAACCGCAGCAATCGCCGAGCCAGGGGACTTGATCAGTCTTGCCTTAGGCACCACCCAGGCCCCACAGATTCGAAGCGCTTGCGGTCACAATGGGCCGCAATGAAAGAGCAATTCAAGTCCGAGCGGTTCGCGCCGCCGTTTGCCTCGCCATCACAGGTAGAGCGGGTCATCGTTGAGCCGCCGCCTAACCCTTCCTTCAAGCGGACTGGCCTTCGGCCATCCGCTTAAGTCAAACGTTAGACCCCAGATGCGCTCTCTTGTTTTCCTCACCGCCTTCATCTCGGTCTCTGCCATCGCGCAGTCGCGCTTCGCTTCCGTCGCTCTCATTGATGGCGGCGCGAAGCTGGAGATCCGCGACCGCTCAGGTTCGAACTGGCTCGCACCGAAGCATGATGATCAAGTGGGATTTCAATCCCCAAAAATCGCGCCTGGAGGTCGATACGCTGGGTGGCTCGCACTTTCCCCGAGCTGCTGCACTTCTTACCCGGTTCCGCTGGCGCTGATAGTCTTAGACTCGCGAGGACAACTCCATGAGTTCACGGGGCAGCAGTCAACCTTTGGTTGGTGTTTCGAGCGTGGCGGAACGGCAGTCGCATACAAGCGCGCGCTACTTCACGGGGCAACCCCGGAGCTGTTTGAGCTCCGCCGAATTCGGGACGGTGCATTACTTCGAACCTTCACGGTTCCGGCTAAAGTTTCTACTGGGGACGCATCGATGCCCAAGTTACCCAAGTGGGCCTCCTGCGCATCGAAGGATGCGGCCGGGGTCTAACCCTTCCTTCAAGCGGACATGCCTTCGGCATGCCGCTTAAGTCAAACGTTAGGCGTCAGGCCACACCCCTCGCTCGGACCTATGGGTTGTCCTTAAGCAGCTTCTTTGATTTATCCATGATCGGCTTGATGTCCTTTTGGTAGTCCTTTGCAGTCTTCAGTTCGTCCATGGCCTTCTTGCATTTCTTCTCCGCGTCAGAGCCGTATTTCTTCTTGAGAATATCGATGATCCCGTCGCCCTTCTTGACTAGGTCTTCGGCCTTGTCGATCCCGTCCTGAGCAGAGTCGACACCATCCTTAAGGGCTTTTCGAGTCCCCTGCTTCTTCTTGGCGTCTGCCTTCTTGTCCTTAAGCACGTTCTCGAACTCCGCGCAGGCATCCTTGAGTTTGCCTCCGCGGTTCTTCAAGAGGATCCACGCAACCTGGGCATCCTTGAACACACCTTCGCACCACTCCTCAATGGTTGACATGCGACGACCCTCCTATGGCAAAGTGGCGGGCAAACTCGCCCATAGAACTCGACCGCGGGGCGCCGCCGGCGATCCAACAGGCAAGCTCAGAGAAATTGTGCCGCCAAGCGACTGATAATGTGGACTGCAAACTTGGGGGTCGGCAGTCGGACCTCGTTGCGCAGGTCTGGTCAGCTCCGGGGCGGCTCGTGCGATGGATCGCCAGTTCAGGGCACCGCATGACGCCTAACCCTTCGCTCGAGCGGACCTCCACCGGGAAGGCACTTGGCCCGCGAAGCGGTGTAGTACATCATCCGCCTCGCGGGCCAAGCGCCTTCCCGGCGGCGGCCGCTCAGCTCAAACGTTAGGCGCCAAGCCAGAGAGTCCACGCTATGCCAATCAACTCAGACACTTTGTCATCCCTCGCGAGCCGGTACGCGCAAGGCATGACCAGTATTCGTGGCAGGCGAGTTCAGCGACTACTAAAGCGGGAGTTTGCTGGTGCTGATCACGTCCTGATTGTGCAAGTTGGCTCAGCCGCCACTGCTGTCTTAGGGCTCTCGGCAACCGGCGCCGCCTTCTGCGCCACAGACGGCAGAGGGAAACAGGCAACCGTCGTCAAGTGGCTTCATGGATTAGCGGAAGCACTAGAAACTCACTTTGATCTGCTGAAGGACTCCTTGCCTGTACTGAGCGCCAAGTCTTTGCCGCTCGCTGACCTTCGTAGGCAGCTCAGGTTCGCGTCTCCGCGGGGCTCTGTTCCCCCTGAAGCTCGCGCTCTTCTGACTATGGCACTTCAGGTACTGGCATGATCACTCTCGTAAGCTATCCGCTTGAAGAGTTGGCGCCTAACCCTTCCTTCAAGCGGACCCGCCTACGGCGGTCCGCTTAAGTCAAACGTTAGGCCGCAATTGAGCCCACTGCCTCGCACGGGATTCGCAGAATGATGGTTCGCCTCGGAGCCGCCGCGATAGGAATTCTCACGGGCATAGTCACCGGGTTCATGCTCGCCATCTTGTTCACCGTTTCCGAAACACTACCTGTCGTGCCGTTTGCAGGTTGGGTTTTTGGCACGTCGTTCGTTCTGGCTGGTATTTGCTTCGTCACGCCGTCCTTTGCGTTTGCGCTCTTCCCAGGGCTGGCTCACTTCTTTGCCGGCACCGCCAAAGCAGTCGTTGCACATGAAGACCTCGAGTTCCCGAGCCCTGAGCCAGGCACCTCAGGCGGCGCCAAGCTCAGTTTCTACTTCGGTGTCGCTGTGGCAGTATTGGTTCTGGTCGCATTTCGCTATCTCCGGTGAGCATCCGAGTTGCGGCCTAACCCTTCCTTCAAGCGGACCCGCCTACGGCGGTCCACTTAAGTCAAACGTTAGGCCGCACGAACTTCCTCCTTTGCTACGCCAACGAACTTGACCAGCGCTACGTCAATGTCATCGCCCACGGGCACCAGCAATCCTCCGCTTACCTCCAACCATGAAAACGTCTCCCATAGCAGGACGGCAACTGTCGTTCCAAGCAGACTTAGAGAACTGGGCGGAAGGAATGGACTATTGCGCCGTTCCCGTACCCGCGAAGATCACCGAGGCTTTGGGAACAAAGGGCCCGGTCTTGGTCATGGCGCAAGTAAACAAATCGGAACCCTTTCAGGTAAGTCTCTTTCCGGTCGGGGGTGGCCAGCACTACATCCGCATCAAGGCAAAGGTTCGTCAGGAGACGAATACCAAGACCGGCGATCGTATTCGGGTGCGATTGACCGTCCTTGATCGTGCGAATGTGGAGATCCCCGAGGATCTGATGAGCGCGCTTGCAGTCGAAGGTATGACGGCGGCCTTCAGTCACTTCCACCCGGAAAACAGAATTTCATCATTCGCCGGATTGACGATGCGGTCAAACCGGAGACTCGTGAGAAGAGAATCCAGGAGGCCGTTGTAGCCGCGCATCAAAGAAGAGAGCGGCTGATCGATGAAGACTAGGCTCAATGACCGACCAAGTCCTGGCTACTCACGCTTTCTACGCTATCAAACAAGGAGTGCGGCCTAACCCTTCCTTCAAGCGGACGGGCCTACGGCCCGCCGCTTAAGTCCAACGTTAGGCCGCACGCAAGCACCTCTCCATTCGCTCACCACCATGAAGTTCCAAGCCAAAGTCATCCCATCCGGCAACGCAACCGCCGTCGTGGTTCCCGCAACGGTCATGAAGGCCCTAGGTTCCGAAGTTCGACCGCTCGTTGTGGTTTCGATCAATGGTCATACTTGGCGGAGCCGAGTTGCCTTGATGCGTGGGCAGTGCTTGATTGGAATCAGCGCAGCCAATAGAGCTGCCAGCGGGATCGCCGAAGCTGATCTGATTCAGGTTATTCTTGAGCCCGACACTGAGCCAAGAGTAGTGCCCGAGCCTCCAGATCTCACGGCAGCGCTGGACAAGATCCCGGAAGCGAGGTCGGCGTTTGATCGCTTGCCATTTGGTCTTAAACGCAAACACGTCACGGCGATTGAGGAAGCCAAGTCTCCTGAAACGCGGCAACGAAGAGTTCTCAAGCTCGTTGCTGACTTGCGGCAAAGTGCGGCCTAACCCTTCCTTCAAGCGGACTGGCCTTCGGCCAGCCGCTTAAGTCAAACGTTAGAGCCCTTATGTCGCAACTCGTCGGCCTCGCAAACAACACTAAGTGGTCGGAACTCCGAGCGGTGATGGCCGAGCACGGTGAGAATGCGCCGTACTGGCGCACCCGAGCCACAAACGGCTTCGTCTATCCGCAAGACGGTTGGGATGCCGACTGGTCGTACCATTTCCAACTCGGAGGCTACAAAGACATTGAGTGGTGCGAGCTCACGCCGCGAGAATCGCCCGGTGCCATTTCTCTAGTCGAGGCGGCTGCTGCCTGCAAGAAGATCGGATTTGAAGTCGAAGTCAATGAAAGTATCGTCCGCGTCATCGGCTATCGCAGAGTCTGAGCATCAATGGGGGAGTCGAAAGAGTGCCCCTATGAGGCAGGGCCCTAACCCTTCCTTCAAGCGGACATGCCTACGGCATGCCGCTTAAGTCAAACGTTAGGCGCCTCGCGTGTGTAACCTCTACTACACTGACGCATGATCACACCCGCCGAATCAATCTTCACGTACATCAGAGCGAAAGACGGGAATCGTCCGCACCTGTTGGATACCGCGTTTTCAGAAGATGCAGTTCTGCAGATGCTTGTGCGAACGGATTCAATTTCCTTTCCGGCATCCTCCGTTGGGCGCGAAGCGATCGCCGAAACACTCGTACGTCGGTTTAACCAAACATACGAGAACATCTATACCCTATGCATTGGTGCACCACCTGCGGCCAATGTTGATGCCTTCTCTTGCGATTGGCTGGTCGCCATGTCTGAGAAGCAAAGTGGGGCAGTACGCATTGGCTGCGGGCGATACGACTGGTCGTTTTCGCACTCTGAACACAGAGTTCGCGCACTTTCGATCACGATCGAAGCCATGGAGATCCTGCCTCGCGAAACATTGGAGCCAGTGATGAAATGGGTATCAGCCTTGCCGTATCCCTGGTGCCCCCAGCAGGCTGCCATAGGAACACCACCAAGTCTTCCGGGCGTGCTTCATGTCCTTCAGCTTCTACAGCCAGAAGTCGCCTAACCCTTCCTTCAAGCGGACCCGCCTACGGCGGTCCGCTTAAGTCAAACGTTAGGCGTCGAAGAGTCCCAATCCATGAATCGCCGCTGGTCAATACTCGTAGCCACGCTCGCGGCAGTCTGGGCGGTCGCCTTCTATTGGGCATGTCTCCCGCCGCTTTCAATCGAGCGCACCGAGTACAGAGCCGTCATTCACGTTGAGAGGCTGGGCGACTACAGCTCCCAGCTGACCGAGCTAGTCATTCGAGACGAAGCAACACAATCGGTTGTGTTGCAGCTTGTCCCCAGGCAGAAGTGCATCGGAATGTGGGCGCTACAAGTTCGAGAAGGTACCAATCAATTCAGTTCAGATCCTGGCGCAAAAGACACCGGCTATCGTGTCAAGAGTCCAGAGAATGGAGCAACCGTGAAATTCTCGAAGAACCACGTTTACGAAGTAACGATACGAGGCTTCTCTATGCTTGGCGAAGAGTTTCTGCCGTTTTCTATGGCGCGAACCGCGCGCTTTGTTCTCTGAGTGGGTCTCTACGCCGGCCATGAACGCGACGCCTAACCCTTCCTTCAAGCGGACGTGCCTACGGCACGCCGCTTAAGTCAAACGTTAGGCCGCATACCCGCATGAAAACCGTCGTCGATGAGATCACCCAAGCGATCAGCAGGCTCAGTCTAGATCCGGCCGTGATGCGACTACTGGCGCCATCGCAGGGCGAGACTGTGTTCCTCGCAGCTCTGAATCACTTCGTCACTTCAGGTGATAGGCGATGGTGGTGGGAAGATTTTCGAGAACCGGGAAAGTCGGTCACGTTTGAAGATGGCGAGGGCTGGAGGCACGTGCCCAAGATCGCACCAGACGCCAAAGAATCGGTCTGGCTGATCGCAGAAGATGATTCACTACCTCACTACCCCGTGTTTGAAACCACACCCGAGGTTGCATCACTGGTCATCGGCGAATGCTACGGGTTCGAGTACTACCTGGTCGCCAAAGACCTGAGCTGGCTGATCTGCGAAACTCACCACAACGTATTGTGTGCGGTCGGTTCAGTCGTAGAAGCCAGGCTCCAGAATGCGGCCTAACCCTTCCTTCAAGCGGACCCGCCTACAGCGGTCCGCTTAAGTCAAACGTTAGGCGCCTCCGCATGACCACTACTCCAGAAGCTCCAGGCATCTCTGAATGGCTTTCGCTTGTTCGAGAACAGACGATCGCCGATCACAAAGCAGCCTGGGAGCGCATCGAGTCGCTCGGATCCGAAGAAGAGGTACTTCTGTACTATCGGGCACTGCTGTCGAGCGACTACGAGAATCGAGTAGCGCATCTGCAGTCGTATGCGCAGCATGGCAGTCTTCGCATGAAAGCTGCGGCTGTCGCAGCACTTCTGGAGGTAGGCCTGTGCTAGAACGCATTCAAGTACCAGTTGGCCATCCTTGCCCGCGGTGGTTGACCAGCGGCAAGATGTCGAGTTCAGCGACTGTTCGCCGTGCGGTCTACCGTCAGTCCTCGCTAGTGGGCGTCATCTTCCAATTCGATGTCGCACAAGAGGCGCCTAACCCCTCCTTCAAGCGGACCCGCCTACGGCGGCCCGCTTAAGTCAAACGTTAGGCCGCAGAAGAGCATTTTTCTCACAACCACCGCGCATCGGAGTTCACATGAAACGCGTCACTGGCATCGGCGGCATCTTCTTCAAGGCCAAAGACGCTCCCTCGCTGCAGGCTTGGTACAAGCGGCAGCCAGTCGCATCACCGGCTACATCACGCTGCGTCAGCACTTCGAACAGTCTTTCGAGATTACGTGCCTCGCCGTACTGGCTTCTCGCAGAGGCAACGGCATCGGTCGAGAGCTCGTACAACGAGCGTCATCTTGGGCAGCGGAACAGGGCGGACTGTTCTTGCAGGTGAAGACCTTGGCGCAAGCGCATCCAAGCCCTGAGTACGCTGAAACCCGAGCCTTCTATGCGAGCGTAGGATTCACTCCACTTCAGGTCTTCCCCACCCTTTGGTCGTCCGCCAATCCTTGCCTCCAGCTGGTCAAGGCCTTGCAGCGTGTGGCCTAACCCTTCCTTCAAGCGGACCCGCCTTCGGCGATCCGCTTAAGTCAAACGTTAGGCATCTTGCATGCCGTCATACCATGTCGAAACAACGCATTTGCAAGGGGAACTCCATGCCAACTCTTTGGCTAAACCGCCTCGGTCTGCTTCCTCTTCTGTTTACCGCGTCGGGCGCCTTTTCCCAGACAGTTGCGCAGCAACAAACTCTGGTGTTCGAGAGCATGCACGCAGAGCTCAGCGCTCGATGCGCGGAATTTGTCCCCGGGCTCATCGCGGATGCCGAGTTGCTTCCCGCCTTAGCGGTGCGTCCTATTGACACGAAGGCTGTGTGCAGTTGCGCGGTTCAGACCATGAGTCGCGAGAATCGCCTGATCAAGATGATCGAAAGCAATAAGCCATTCGCAGAATCGCGCAAGGAAGTGATTGGGAAGCAGATAAGTGCATACATGCTCTTGCTGTACCTTCAGTCAATGCTCGGTTGCCTAGCGGCTGATATGGAGCAGTCTTCGAGAACCTCGCCAATTGCTGAGTGATGCCTAACCTCTCCTTCAAGCGGACCTGCCTGCGGCAGGCCGCTTAAGTCAAACGTTAGGCCCCAAAGGTAACTACTCCAATGCACACATCATCTCAGAAGGCAGGAGAGACTTTGCTCGCGCAGGCTTTGGAAAGTCGTCGCGACATCTGCAAGACGTTGCTCACGACCTCCTCCGCAGCACTAGGGGTCTACCTCACCTTGCTTGGCCTGGTGCTCGACAAAGGCAAAGCAATTTGTTTCCTAAGCTGCCATCCTGTCGTCGCGTCTGTGCCTGTCGTTTTATTCATATTCGCGGCTAGCATGTACGTCTGCGGCTACTTCCATGCCCCAGCCGTGAGCGCGGAGAGAGTCTTGGCGGCTTTGCGAAGCGAAAACGAGGCGATCATTCTTGGCGGTGTCAGCGCAACGCTAAAGCGTCGGTTTTATTTCTTGTGGGCCGGAAACTCCGCTTTCTGGTGTGGAGTCTGCAGTGGGCTCTATTCGGTTGTCGTCGCCGCGCGTGGGGCCTAACCCTTCCATCGAGGGGATGCCCAAAAGGCTGCGCCTTTTGCGCACCCCTCATGTCAAACGTTAGGCGTCACACGCGAGTTGAGGCCCCTTGTTCTTTGTCAACCCACAGCCGGTGCTGAACTATGCTCAAAGCCACGTGCCACTGCGGCGCCATTCGAATTGAGATCCCCACTCGTCCCCCTGAGATCACCAACTGCAATTGCTCGATTTGTCGAAGACTCGGCACGCTCTGGGCATACTACGATGTCGGTACCGTCAAGATTCACGGCCACCCAGAGAACACCGACGAGTACATTCAGGGCGATAAGACCCTTCGCACTGTCCGCTGTCGCACCTGCGGCTGCACATCCCACTGGGAACCCCTCGACACCAAGAAGTACAAGAGGATGGGCGTGAATGTCAGAAACTTCGATCCGGAGGTCATCGGCGATGTACGAATACGGCTCCTCGATGGCGCAAACACTTGGAAGTCGTTCTACTGGGAAGACCTCCGGTGACGCCTAACCCTTCCTTCAAGCGGACCTGCCTTCGGCAGGCCGCTTAAGTCAAACGTTAGCGCGCATATGAGCATCAATCACGGCGTAGAAGTCCATCTCCAGTTCCGAACAGACGCGGAAGGCGGTCGTACTCAGCCGGTGTCTCTGATCGCCGGAAAATACCGTCCCCACCTGCAAGTTCAAGGTGGTCAGTACCTTGGGGTGGCGTTTATAGATGGGCCCACGGAGTCTGTGCTTCCTGGCGGCGAGGCGAATGCCACGGCGGCCTTCGTCTACGAGCCGAACGTCAATTACGATGCTTTGGTTGAGGGCGCTTCTTTTGAAGTCATGGAAGGCGCGAAGGTTGTCGCTACCGGCCATGTCCTACGCCGCACCTAGCGCGCGAGGCATTCTCGTTGTCCGTCCGCACGCTTTTCGCACCCCAAGCCCGCGGTCAGGCAGTGCTGCGCTGTCGTACTTCGGCCAGAATGCGCGCTAACCCTTCCTTCAAGCGGACGTGCCTTCGGCCCGCCGCTTAAGTCAAACGTTAGGCGTCTGAATTGACTCCAGTCCAGCACACCATCAGAGTTGTCGATCCACAGGGCGCGGATGCCCTGGCCTTGCTGCGTGAAGCCGCAATTGAAGCCCGAGCCTTGTATCCCGAGCTCCAATCCGAAGGTGCACCGTGGCCCGGAAATTCACCCACCCCACCAGGTGGAACCTATGTCATCGTCTATGAAGTCGAAGAACCAGTCGGGTGTGGTGCACTGCGTCCACTTGACTCAGCCACCGTCGAAGTACGTCGCATGTACGTTCTGAAGAGCGCTCGCCGCACCGGTGTGGCTCGAAAGATACTTGCAGCCTTGGAGGCTTCAGCGTCCCGAATGGGGTACAAAGTCATGCGTCTCGAAACCGGCGATCGTCAACAACCGGCGATGGCCTTGTACGAGTCCTTTGGCTTCGAAAGAATTGCTCCGTTTGGGGAGTACGCAAACGATCCTACGAGCGTCTGCTATGAAAAGCACGTTGCACATCGCACAGACGCCTAACCATTCCTTCAAGCGGACTGGCCTTCGGCCAGCCGCTTAAGTCAAACGTTAGGCCGCACAGGGCCGAGAAGGTGGACATAGTGGATCGTCGCACTGAAATACTGAGGCACTTCCCAACGCTCCTGGCGCGTTGGCGAGGTGCGGATGCGCAGTTGAGAGAAATGACCTTAAGTCATCGAACGCTCAGGCTGTTCCTCCAATCTCCCAATCGAAATGGCTTCTTGCTGGTCGCATGCATAGATCCTCTGCACATTGAAGCGCCGGTTTCTTGGACCAATGCTTGTCTGGAGATAACTGTTGACGATCGAGACGGATACTTCGTCTGCGATTCCAAGGCTAGGGTAGGAATCCGAACCGGCAGCGTAGAAGTCAAGGAGTTCGACTAGGTGAACACAAAATACACGTCTTGTCTGTGCCGCAGCCGAGTCGGCACGACTCGAGTGCGGCCTAACCCTTCCTTCAAGCGGACCCGCCTACGGCGGTCCGCTTAAGTCAAACGTTAGGCCTCAGCAATGCACATCCCCACGCCTCCGAGTCAGTGGTGCTTGGTTGGAAACATAGGCAGAGTGCGGTCGCCTTCCGGAGATTCGCCCTCTCCGGGAACACCGCACTACAGTGGCGGCACGAAGGTCTACTGTCTGCCCGCACAATGGGGCGACGGTTACGAAAGAATCGTCGCGATTGGAAGGCACCGCGGTTCTAGAGCCTTTTCATGCCTAGTCACACGAACGGAGCACATATCAAACTGGAGGGCTCAGGTCGTCTACTCTCCAGCAGTACTTCGCTTCATCCACGAATGGTGTTCCATCAAGGGCCACCGCAACTGGAATTCGAGAGTCGAGGTCGAAGAATACGTACACCATCTCTTAGTCGAGCGTCCAGTCGCGAATGAGGCCTAACCCTTCCTTCAAGCGGACCCGCCTTCGGCGGTCCGCTTAAGTCAAACGTTAGGCGGCTCATGAACCCCTCCGATTCGACTGTCAAACAAGACTTCTTTTCGTGGATCGACAGATCCCTGTCTCAACCAATTCCCGGGACAACCGTAGCGTTCCACTTCAATCTCTATGAAGGAACAGACTCCGTGCATGTGCAACTCGTCGGCACAGAGACGTTCGTTCCTGGCAACGACCCAGAGAAAGACTATTGGCCGGGTGCCGAAACTTTCACCACTGGGGAGGATATTTTTGAGATCCCGTTTACTGTGGCCGGTTCCGATTGGCAGGAGTGGCTGAGTACGAGCAAGGAGATGGTGAACTCGTATATTTCGTCTGGTGCGCGGTCGAGCGCGCTTCGAAACTCCAAGGGCGTTGGGCTTGGTTTTGTTGACGGAGACATGTATGTCCTTTGGCAGTCCGCCGCCGCCTAACCCTTCCTTCAAGCGGACCTGCCTTCGGCAGGCCGCTTAAGTCAAACGTTAGGCCCCAAGAAAGCCTCCGCCAGTGAAATGAAGGCATCATCGATCAGGCAAGCAACGGCCGCGAGACTTACATGAAGCAGGAACACAAAACAGCCCTCGCGTTCCTTACGGCTTCAATCGTTCCGGCCATGTACTTGGCGGTGGTTTATCCACTGTCCGGCGTGCACGATTGGCGGTCTATTCTCGGAACCTTTATTGTCTTCTACTACTTTTCTGCCGCCGCTACTGGATTGCTTGGTCTGCCAGCCTTTCTGATGCTTCGCAAATTCAAGCTCGTTACCTGGTGGTCGTCGCTCTGCGGTGGTGCGCTTGTCGGCGCGGTGACTCAGGTCGTAGTAACGTCGGGGCGCTTTGATGAGATTGAGAGCTTGTCGAGGTTTTCGATGCTCGGAGCCATTGCAGGGTTGGCGTTTTGGTTGGTTTGGCGCTCTTGGTCGCCGGCGACGAGCCGTGGCGTCCACAATGTGGCCTAACCCTTCCTTCAAGCGGACCCGCCTACGGCGGTCCGCTTAAGTCAAACGTTAGACCTCGGTCATGCAACCTCTACGAATTTCTACCGCAGTCAAAGATCAAGACATCGAGCTCATCCATCGCTTCCTGTCGGAGCGGTCGTCGTGGGCAATCGGAATTCCGCTGGAGACCGTCCGCGTCTCCATCGAACACTCGTTGAACTTCGGTGGGTTTCTCGGCGCATCGCAGGTTGCGTTTGCCCGAGTTGTCTCCGACTACGCCACGTTTGCATACCTCGTCGATGTCTTCGTTCTAGAAGAGCATAGAGGCAAAGGGTACAGTTCTGAGCTCATGTCAGCAGTCTTGTCTCACCCACGACTTCAAGGGTTACGCAGGTTCATGCTCGCAACTAGTACCGCGCACGGCCTCTATGCAAAGTTCGGTTTCACGCCGCCTATCAAGCCGCAGTCCCTCATGGAAAGGTTCGTTCCGAATGCCTACCGCCCCGAGGTCTAACCCTTCCTTCAAGCGGACGTGCCTTCGGCCCGCCGCTTAAGTCAAACGTTAGGCATCATGTTTCAAGCAATGCGTTGGTTTGGAGGAGTCGTGTCAGCCCTGTTTTCCGTGCTGATGATCCTCCTTTGCTTCGTGGCAGTCTCATCAACGCAGCACGAACTCCACTGGAGCGAGCGCGAACGACTCGACGCTGCCTTGGAGTTCGTACGAGGGTATCGACTAAAGCATGGCGTCACACCCGATAGCGCGGAGTTCGACGCCTGGACCCACGAGATGGATCTGAAGGGTTTCCGGTTTGAGGGGAATGGATTTGCTCTCGACAAACGCTGTGGCTCAGAAGCCTCGCAGTTCTGCTTCTATTTTTCAACAGGCAATGGGTTCGTGACCTACAAGTCCTGGCAGAAATCAACGGAGAACGTTAATTTCGATGAATCCCCGCTTCCGTGGGCTCTCGGGTTCTTGGTGGCCGGGCTGGCAGCGGCAGTGCTGAGCAAACTATTGTTCGCTCCACCGACAAACAAGAAGTATCCGCGGAGTTGAATGATGCCTAACCCTTCCTTCAAGCGGACCCGCCTACGGCGGTCCGCTTAAGTCAAACGTTAGGCCGCACTCTCACATCACTTTCCGAGACCAGTTCCTATGGATTTTGAATTGACCATCCGCATGTTCTTCGGTGATCGCGCCTACGGAATCGCGGGTACGGAAGGAAGTCCCAAGTACCGGAGCCAGTGGCTACGGCGTGCGATACAGCAGTTGGTCAAGGTGGTAGAAACCGTTGATACAACAGAGCGTCACCGACGCATGATCCTCGGCGAACTCGCCGCAATCGCTGAAGGATTTAAGCCTTCGGATACTCCTCAATGGTCTGTGGTCTACGCTCTGGTCAGGCTCGTCGGCCGGCTACTCGGGTACCACTACGTTCGCGGCGCTCGATGCCACTCACTTGTCTACTGGCAAACCACTGGTCAGCATCTCAACACGGCAGTGTTCGAAGGTGGCGACGTGATGCAGGACTACTACGACCAGAAGAACGCGATTGCTGTCCGCCGACAAGTAGTAGAAAGCCTGCGCGCGCAGGGCCTCAATGAGAAAGCCTGCGCGCGCAGGGCCTCAATGACTACTCAATCGCCCAGGTACTCAACACAACCGAGTACCAGATCAAGAAGCTACGCCATGAAGACCCACTGCCACCCTCCAACAGTGCGGCCTAACCCTTCCTTCAAGCGGACCCGCCTACGGCGGTCCGCTTAAGTCAAACGTTAGGCGGCACGGCATACTGGCACCCGGCGATACCGCAATGATTCAACTGGCCGGAAGGCCGAATACAACGGAGATGCATAGATGTTCAGCCACGTGATGGTGGGCTCGAATGACATCGAGCGCTCAAAGCGCTTCTATGACGCCCTGCTCGGCGTACTTGGGGCGGGAGAACCGCTGCGAAACCAGAACGACACGGGGCAAACGCGTCTGTTCTATCGGCACGATGGTGGTACGTTCTGTATCAGTGAACCGATCGACGGCGAGTTCGCAACATTCGCCAATGGCGGCACGGTAGGATTCAAGTGCAATTCGCCAGAGCAGGTGCAGAAGTTCCATGACACAGCCGTTACTCATGGGGGTACTTCGATTGAAGAGCCGCCAGGCCTTCGTGGAGGCAAACTCGGCGCCATGTACTTGGCATATGTGCGCGATCCAGATGGCAACAAGCTTTGTGCACTCCATCGACCAAAGTAGGTACACGTCGGCGTTGTCAACATGCCCGGTGAGGGGGAGTGTGCCGCCTAACCCTTCCTTCAAGCGGACGTGCCTACGGCACGCCGCTTAAGTCAAACGTTAGGCCCCACAAATCATCCCCATGCGAATCTACCGCGAAGCCACCGAACCTGACCTATCCGCGATCTGCGCGCTCGGCGAAGAAGTCAATGCAATACACCACCGAGCCTTTCCCCAGGTCTTCGCGAGCGCTGGTGAAATTGACCGTGATTCTGCCCACTGGATGAACAGCATCGGCAAGCAGGACGCGACTACCTTCGTAGCTGAAGAATCCGGTTCACTCGTGGGCTTTGTGAATGTTAGCATCGTCACGGAGTCGCACTCTTTGCTTCAGCCTATGCGCTTTGGTCGAGTTGGTAGCGTAGGAATCACGGAACACAAGCGAGGTCAAGGCATCGGCCGCGAGCTTATGGGGCTAGCCCAAGACTGGGTTTCCCGCCGTGGGGGCGTTGAGGTGCGCCTGAACGTTTGGGCCTTCAACTCTCATGCCCTTCACGTATACGAGGAACTTGGCTATGAAGTTCGTTCATTCTTCCTGGTCAAGCGCTTGCCCAGTGGGGTCTAACCCTTCCTTCAAGCGGACCCGCCTACGGCGGTCCGCTTAAGTCAAACGTTAGGCCTCTTGCAACTTCTTCTTCGACAGGGAGACTCTCCATGTTTGATCACGTTGGCCTCGGGGTTAGCAACTACGCCGAAA
>Ga0307517_10008850_pt1 | contig 14386 bp, 15 predicted proteins | sample 23_EM_MG_FD_194515 | JGI IMG/M metagenome (GOLD analysis project Ga0307517, IMG submission 194515) | Populus trichocarpa ectomycorrhiza microbial communities from riparian zone in the Pacific Northwest, United States - 23_EM | ecosystem: Host-associated > Plants > Roots > Unclassified | place... | reverse complement strand
TATTCCCTTATAGGGTACCTACTACATTATTCACCGGTTCAATGCGTTCGGTGAACCCATATGATATGATACACTGTTTACATTCATTGTATCATATCATATGATACAGTGTAACATGCCTACCTGCATCAACACATTTGACTACCATTCCATATTTATATGCATGAATAAAGTCTTCATCTAGCAGGAATTTCCAAACACCATGCATAAGCTCTCGTCGACAATGCGTCATGAGGTCCGTTTTTTGCGTACCCCATTTACTGCAGAAATAGGTGGCAAAGTCTTGGAATGAATCAGGAAGAGATGGGATGTACGCAACGTGCTGGCAAGCACCCGAGTTTGGCTGTCCACGAATGTATTTCGAAAGATTCCCAAAAAGTAGATAAATCGGCCAGAGCTTTGCGGTACCGAAGTTCGCAAGGTGGGTGCTGTCGGACCAGAACATAAGGGCAGCTACAACCTTCTCTCGCTTGCAATCTGGCTCATTGGGGGGGAGAGGAGCACGCTGCACATTGTCATGTTCTTCGATGAAAACATCTGAGTTGTAGAGCTCAGAGAATACCCGTTCTTCTTCGCCACTTGGAGACTTGTGAAATAGCTTGAAAGGTGAGAAGTGGAAGTGGGAAGCAAGAGGTGACGAAAAAGCAGCTCGGATGACAGCAGTCAATTTCCGATAGAGCAACCCTGGAACGGTGAATGTGCCTGGTGGTACGCCTTTGGCACCCGAAGGAACTTCAATGTTGATGTCGGCTGTCTGGAAAGAATCGAGGAAGGGGGACTTCTTCTCCGCAGCATCGCTGTGTTGATTCTCCCTTGCTACACTGAAGCCTTGCAAATCTTCGAGCTTGAATTTGGGGTCAAGGAGGACATCCTTTACGAGACGATTGACCTCAGCATCCGATTTGGTGGGTGCACCAGAGTCCTTCCAGTTCATGATCATTTCGATGGATTCATTTCGGTGAACAGGAGTTGGAGACGGCGGCGGCATAGGCGCAGGGTCAGCTCCGCCAACTTGGTGAAGATCCTTGTCAGGAACAAAAGAGTCGGGATCGAAGGAGGGCCGGTAAAGATATTCTCGCAACAAGCCAAATGAATTTGCGGCAGTCCGAAGTCGATTGCGCACAATCAAACGTAGGCGTGGTATGATTGCAGTTGGTTGCTCGTCTTCCTCATTGAGCTGCGGCAAAGGCTCAGGGTTAACATCATCATAGCGAGCTGGCAGCCGATAATTCCGCTTTGGTCGACCAGCTTGCGTAAATTGGGGAAGAGGAGACGGTGAAGGAGACGGTCGTGGTGGGGGTGTTGAGGTGGGCAACAGAAACGAGGGTGGTGTGGGTTCAACAACACCAAAATCTTGATCCATCGGCTGATACTCCAAGTTGTGGGATACAGCATTTTCTAGAGGAATTGTGCTTGCTCCGGCAACAGTCCCTTCCTAGTTAAGCTAATTAGCCATGATATTTATCGATTATCACAAAAGGCTTACTCCTGGAGCTGCAGAGTTCAAGCGCATCTTCTGACGATCTTTGCGTTTTGCTCGTTTAACCTTGTTTGAGATAGCAGTTGCTCTTCGGCGCTGATTTGCGTCTTCCTCGCGCTTTAGAAAGGCTTCACATCTCCTCTGGTGCTGCCTGAGACCCCCAGCAGATACAGCACTGAATCCGTCCGGACAATGCTTGCACGCAAACATAAACAACACACAGAGAATGAATAGAATTAACGATAGCAAGAAAAATACGGCAATTCGTAGCTTTGGGCGACTTCGAGGGTGTTTTGCCATTGGTGAGAAGTAAAGTGAGAAGGAAGGCGGGACCCGCACCTGTGTCCACAAAAGTTATCTGCAGGGCTGCCCAAAAATACAATTTGGCTCCGCCCGTGTATAGCGTCATTGGGAATTGAACATCTTCTTTTTTGTCGCTTGAGCCGACACCGTCGCGAGGTACACCTACCAGTGGAGCTGTTGTTGCATCAGTGACCAAGTTCAAACTGGCTAGCGCAGTGGAGCAGCGCTTCCCTGTAGCCACAATTGAGTATTAACCGCCGAACATCGGTTCTGCGAGCAAAACCACCTACATCAAACTCCAAATTAAATATTAATGTATATCATATAAAGTGAGCAACGTACTCTTGTTGTTTAATTCCCCCACATTTGGTGCTCATGCCTCCTTCCTCTCCGCATACTGGTTCTTCCTCGCTGCCTCACCCACCATCTCCTGCCAGTGATCCTCGCCCACCTGACTCTGATAACCCTGAGAACCAGGTTGACGCTGGTGTTTGGAAACGAAAATTTTTTGTGCTCCAAGAAAGTGTAAATGCCCAAACAGCGTCTAAAGGAAAGGCAGAGTAAGTAAATTCAACCAAGCTTTAAAATCCACCAACTGACTCAACGATCTGTCATTTACCAGGACCACAACCTCCATCAGTCAGCTTGGGCGTGGCGTACGGAAGGTGGTCTTTATCTGCGGGGAGATCAAAGATTTGGTGTCTGAGTCAGACAAGCATTTTACTTACCTCGAAGATCCCGATGACATAGATCTGAATAACGAATTCAGCGGGCTCGACGAGGATGAAGTTGAGGACTTGAAGCGCAAGTGTGTTCTTCGTATTTGGTATTCATTCTGCTTGGCTGACAAATGACTACCAAGTTGGGAACGCAGTCACACAGCCGTCCGAGAACTCAACCACCTCATCCCCAACTTCCAGAAGAAGATCGATGAGGGGTCGCCTGAGGAACTCAACCATTTTTATGCAGAGGCGAGTAAAATTTCTTAGACATTGGTGCATTTGCTTACTGAATCAGTAATACTAGCTTCAACGCGGTGCCAATGGCGCTCGTAGCGACGACTTGAATCGTATTCGTGGATGCATCGCAGATTGGTTGAACAAGGCTGACCCCATCCCATCTCCTCAGTTGGACCACAACTGCCGTAAGAATAGGGGACTCGCGCACGACATTACAGGGCGACTCTTATGTCCTGCAGAGTTTGATTGGGACAACCTGGTGTGAGTAATCAATTATTCAGTCCCTCAAACAAGTGATCTCACCTTCATTTACAGTACTCGGGCTAAGCTACGTGAATGCGATGAGGAGTTTGACTGGCTTTCCAGTTACCATTCAAGGTGTTTTTATCCAGACTACAAAGCAGACGCAACTCAGCTGGAGTCCGGGTACCTGAAAAGTATTCTCCTGGTCAAAGTGTGTCGGTTTACCCTTGCCCTTTAGTTCATATTTTGTACTTACTTGTTTTACAGGTCTATAAAACCATATTCACCTCGCCATCCTCAGCAAAGGATGTTTCAGAGGAGGACAACGAAGAAAACATGCCTCCAGCCAAATTACAGAAGACTTTGTCCAGCAACAAGCCTGTGCGCCGCAATGTGGCATCAAAGCTCCATCTGAACAACAAGGTTACTCCCCGATCTATTGCATATGCTGCGGTCCAGGTAGGCTTATTTTTATTATATGACATTCTCTGCTCATCCATGACGGCCAGCTCCATTTCAACTTGCAAACTGCGGGTTCCTGGACCGCGATTTATGGAGGATTCGACTACCAGGGACTGTACAATTATATTGTCGATGTTTTTGAGGATACCCCTGGGCCTGCTGCGAAGAAACGTGCCCAAGATTTACTCAACTGGTGGTCGATGTGAGTATTTCCTCTTCGCACAAGGAGCGTTTAATTAACAGTGACTGTGAAAGGAAAATCTTCCCTGCCGCCTCCCTTCATCGTCGGTCAAACACCTCAGCATCTCGCAAAGCATTCAAACAACAGCGTGCGGCCCTTGAAGAACCAGGTGCCTGAGCTATGCTCGTTGATTATCTACACATGTGTCTATACATCCCGCTCGCCATAATTCCCAGTCATAAATTTTTGAAGCCTACTCAATGTATTTCTTAGTAACAATGTATCCTATATTATAATATGACGTCTTGAATATTGTGACAATGTACGACTGCTCAAAAGTAGCCGTAGGTTTGTGATGTTATCGGCCCTAAATTCATGAACTTTCCTCCTCTTGGGAACAGGTGTAAAGCCATTGACGAACGCAAAGGAATTCATAGTTTCAGCTTTTTCAGCCTAATAAGGCACTTCCCAGATTTCTGACATGATCATCGAGGTCGTCAGTGAACTGGAATTTTTCTGCCAAATATCCTCAGAAGCTGAATCTCTCGTCACTGTGGCCTCGAGCGATGCCTGGCTTTGCGAAGTTGGAGCTGGTTCGAGGCCCGATCCATGTGGTACACCATATCACGCGGCACGCCAGGAAATGTCAGGGTGAAGACTAGCTAACAGAACGTGGAGCGACAAGGATAACCAGCTAGCCAACGAAGTGAGGGCATGGAGAACCGTTGCGGTGGCTCCGAGTGGCGCGTTTCCATGGATTCTTACTTGGTTCTTGGAAAGTGCTCCACAGATTGTTTAGAAGTGGTTATCGTAATGCTCCATTCCTGAGCTTGGCCAAACATATAAAGAGTTGAGATGCCATGAGCGGTCAATCCAAAATGGAACGCAATAACCCTCGCCCTCGATATGTTACGCTCTACTGCAGCCAGACTACCCAGACTCAGCCTGAAAGCGATTACGAAGAGGCTGAATCTTCGGACTTCGGACCCATCAAAATCGGGAGACCCGAGAGGATGTCTCCCGCCTCAGCTATGCGTCGAAACCAATATCCACTTTCTCTATCCGATAAGGAGGAGCCTCCTCAATTGCGTCGTCATCAGCAGTGTAATACGGGACTTGGAAAAACCAACATACTCAACATAGTCCACAGAAAGGTGACACTACACACTTTTTGCAGGCAACCAGGCTAATTTTGAATCTAAATGCAAGGTGGTTCAGACCGAAGAGGCCGAATCTCATACCGAAGAGGAATCTCAGACCGAAGGGGAATCTCAGACTGAAGAGGCTGAATCTTCGGACTTTGGACCCATCAGAATTGGGAAGCCTGAGGGGATGTCTCCCGCCTCAGCTATGCGTCGAAACCAATATCAACTCTCTCTATCCAATGAGGAGAAGCCTCCTCAATTGCGTCGTGGACTTGGAAAAACCAATATACTCAACGTAGTCGACGCAACTGCACCGGTGCAGCACAGAAAGGTGATGCTATACACTTTTTGCAGGCAACCAGGCTAATCTTGAATCTAAATGCAAGGCGGTTCATTCTCGTCAGACCAAGTCCCTGTTAAAACGAGAGTCTGGAATCCAAGACGTTACCGATGAACGCCCATAAAAAAAACGGCGTCTTTCTTCTCGCGATAAAGACAATGTGGGACGGATGCAGCAGGAGATGGTACTTGTAAAGGAGAGCGTTCAGAGGATTGAGGCCGAAGTACGAGAGGCAAATGGTACGTTGAGAGATCTTCTCCATGAAATCCAATTGCAACGAGAGGAATGAACTGTACATCCCAAATCCTTGTAAATGTAAAGTTTCGATCAAGCCTCATTGTATTATATCTATGTTCTGCATCTATACCTACCTAGAATTGACCTATGTCTAACATCAATAGTTCGACATCTTCATATGCCTCAGCATTGAACTCGGCAGTCACATGTGAACTATTGCGGTTGAGGGAGGCATGGGGCTGGAGACAAAGATATATATAAGCAGAGTCAAGAAGATCAATGAGGAACGTACACCAGTTGCAATAAATGCCGTGATTGCAATCGGTACCTCATGCTCGTTGCTTCGAGGGCCAATCGGGATTGTACGATGAGTTCGGTGCCTACTTTGATTCGTACGTGGTCGCCATCGCTCTACTGGGCGGCCCCACTCAGGCTCTGATTTGGACATGCGACAACTAACTGGCTTGACAAAAAACGGAAGTGGGTGTTGGGGACTTGGGGTGATGATATTGGACCCTTGGATCGTCCATGTCGGCTGCTAGTGTCATTGAACTCAGCTCATTGAGTCATTAAGAAAAAACGCACGGGGTAACGGCCGCGTTTTCCATCGTCACGGTCGCTCTCGGCACTTGATGATACGATGGTGCTGGGCGCTACGGGGTGTTAGGGCTACGACGATCGAGCCCGGCCCACATCTCTTGAGGGAGGGGCACGCAGGCTAGTAGATGACGGCACCACCATTCGTGTAGTGTACAGTTGAGACTTGGAAGTGAGATCAGAAATTAGAATCAATATTTTGGCAACACGTGACACATTGACGCCGCTTCCCAATCTCAAGCATCGAAGTCCTTGTTGTTAAACGGTGCTCTCCTTTCCCCACCTCTGCGCCTGTCATTGTCTACCTAGGTATGATGTAGGATGCCCAGTAACAGGTGTCCCTCAGGTAAATTAATCAAAAAGCAAACGAAGCCCCATGGTAAGCATTTCTTTCAATCTCCAATTCTCTTTACCATTCAATCACTTCTAGTACTTTGGCTTTCCAAGTTCAAAATAGCTGATTCCGACGCCATCGACACTTTTCCTATCAACCCTCCTGACATGACTTAGACGAGCAAGTATACCACCCTACTACGCAAGTGACACAACGACCAAGCCCTCTGCACCCGACTTCTACTGCATTCGACTATGCACCGACGTCATGTCAAACGAGCACCCGCCATTCTCCAGTTCCCTCGTTTCCACTTCATTACGGTGTGGAGGTCTCTCCTCCTAGCCAGCCGACTACAACAACAACGACCGCGACAATGACGCAGATTCCTGTTATTTTGTAAGTAGTTATAAGAACCTCTTTTTGACGTTCCAAAACCCTTACTTGGTTTCTAGCTATATGCACCCTCCTCAGCCTATGTTATCCCTAGTATCAAGATTGAAACGCGAATCTCTTCTGTAAGTTATTCAACTTTTTAAACACCGGCTGGTTTTACTTATCACTATCAGAAGCTACTCAAGGTGGACCCCACAACGAAGAGGAAGGAAGATGGAGATTTCTTGTTAGTTTACAAGGTCAGTAATTAATTCTACGTCCCAAATCCTTGTTTACCTTTTTCCCTAGCCCTTTCCTTCCTCGTTTACAAATCCCGTTCCCTACTATCAACCATTCCCTGCCGTCTTTCCGCGACCTCGTCCATCGCATTGATATCGCTCATCGTTTACTTGTCGTGTCTGTAACTCGCGGCCGTTGCGCTTTAGGCTGAGCTAGCTGGAAAAACCTACCTACCAACTTCCACATCAGATCGCGTTTTCTGAGTCTTCAAGTGCGGAGAGGGGAGAGGATCAAGAAGCGAGACCTGGTATTTACCCCGAATAATTTTTTCAATTATGTACTGACATGATTTCAGGTTCTTGCGACGACGATCTGTATGCTCGCCAAGGCACGGAACGACCATGCTACTGAGTTTCAAACCTCAATGGGAATGTATTTCCTTGCATGCGGAACGTCTCGCTCCCTGTTTGACGTGCTCAACCATGCGGGCATCACTTTGTCATATACGCAAGCCATCGGCAAACTCGAGCGTCTCAGCGAAGAACGATTGACTGAGATGAGGAAGATCGCGAAGAGCAAGGCCTTCATGCTCATCTGGGACAACCTCAACATTGCATTCAAGGTTAGCGAACAACGACATGACTCGAAGGACCGTTTTGACAATGGAACGACAGCCACTCTCGTCCCGCTTTATGGCGTCGAATACAGCAAGCGTCCTCTCAAGCCAAAGCAAACAAACCATCGACCTGTCCTCATGTTTGTGTCCTCAAGTTTGGCCCACAAAACTTTCTTCCAAGCTGAGAGGATGCTCAACGCGTTCAAGCTGGCCAACTTTGGCACATCAAAGACATTTTATGTGATGCTTTCCCCTCGCTCCGCAAGCTCCTCGCATCATCCATCTTGTCACCGCCCTCTGCTCAACAAATTCCGGTCCATAAAACTGAACAGTACCCCACTACCTGCTATGCATATCGACGAATCAATCCTCGAGGGAACGTTGGGTGTCATGAGCACCATTTTTCGGAGCACATTGGACCTCGCAGAGAATGATATCAAGAAGCATGGTCTGGTAATTCGCACAGGAGACCAGCTCAGCCTCGCGTTACTTGAAAAGGTATGTATTTGCATTTCTGTTGTTTCCTTATTGACTATTTAATAAGATTTCGGCAATTCGACACGATGACAGCAACTTCATGGATAATGTCGGACTCTATACTGAGGGTCAGGACGGCCTCCTCCACATCAAATTCTCGCACACGCGTATGATCGCAAATGAGTTCTGGGGCACCGCAAATTCAAAATCGCCGTGGTCGCTCTGGAAAGTGAATAGTCTCCTGGGTTGGAAAGCTATCACAGCCGGCTGGAAAGCAAAATCACTCCTGCTTTTTCGTCCCGTCTATGAGCTGACACTCAATCTGACTCTACTCGCCAACATTCTCGATGGATTTTGCATTCACTCATCAAACGAGAAAATCGAGGACTGGGTGGACGCTATTGAGACACTCTATTCTTGGTTATAAATGCCTGAATACGCTCCACAACTTTCTTCCTGAGCACGAACGTCGAAGGTGAAGTAACTTTTCTTGCTGAAGAAAGGATTGAGATCATCGAGAAGGATGACCAGTTGGGAGATGGGTGGTGGCATGTTTGCACAATCCTTACGATCTACAATAATCGCACAATTGACAGACATCTCATAAGGTCGTAATCTGGGAAAGTCGGTCTTTTCCCTGTGAGCTATACTGCACCAGCACCTCCTGTAGCAGAATCTGCACCTTCGACTTCCACTGTTACAGAAGACTCTCCGGAGGCTGCAAAGTCCGCCCTCCAGCCTCTCCCTGAGGAATCTGAAACTGAAGGCCCTACTATCGTGTCTCCAGTTCCGAAAGCTCCACCAGTGACATTCCTCAACGGCGACGGTGGGTACGAGAGTGCAGATGAATCACTGCACCTGGGCTTCGTTTCTGATGTGGAGGTGATGAAAGCGACAATGACTGATGTCCAAAAGGCAATCGAATAACTTGGTCGTGGAGGCACGACCGGCGAGGATGGCAATGGAGCGAGGAGCTTTAGCTTTGCTAGCACAAGGGATGGACACGATACAGAGACTGACACGGACTTTGACTTTAGCGTTGTCGAGGCTCCTTTGGAGGCGAATGGTGAGGATTGGCATAAGAGTGCTCCGCTCAAGTTGGCTGATAAAGCCCGGATGGTGCTCGAGTCAGCGCAGAAGCTGGAGGAGATGATGTCTGAGAATTACGGAAGCCTCCCATTGACGTCGAGCTCTGTGACGAGAGCGATACGGAAGACGACGCCGATTTTACTCGAGTTAGCAAGTTCCAGCGCGACCATCCACGCATTCTGGAGGAAGACGAGAACGAAGAGGTGGAGGCCGAGTCCCCTAAGGATTCATCTACCGCTGAGCCCCAGCACACGGCCACTTTTGAGGATCAGGTCCTCCTGCCTGTGAAAGATGAAACCGATGTTCCAAACGCAACCAAATTGACCTTCCCCGCTTTCTCACCACCACCACTTGCCGTCGAACCAGAACTAGTGTCAGAACAGAGGTTGTTGTCGCCAGAAAAAAGTTCATACGCAACTCCTACAACTACTGCTTTGTCGACTGTCATTCTGCCAGCGCCAACACCAGAAACGAAGCGAAGCAGTGTTCCTGTTCAAGGTACACCAGTCGCCAACGGCCTGCCATCACCCTCAGCATCGTCGTCACAATATGCATTCAAAATATCCCAGTATCGTTTCGACGATATCTACACCAGCGGCCATGGCGCATGCACCACCAACTACACAAACGCCACCACAACTACCGGCACTGACAACTTCTCCTTCACAATTAAAGAAAACACACCCGACAGAATAGAGTTTGGATGAGGCTGTAGAGTGGTTAACGAGCAAAGGATTCGACCAGGATGTATGCGACAAATTCATTGGTAGCTTCTTTTTTTTCCTTACTACGTATATGGAACCTTATGTTTTCCTTCAGAATAAGAAATCTCAGGCAATGTGCTCCTCGAAATCGGCATCATGGCCTTCGGCAAACGTGTACACATCGCCAACGCCAACGCCGACCTCCGTCGACTGCCTTCCATCAAGTATTTGGACCATCAGAACTCGTCTGAACAACCTTCGCCCATGCAGTTGTAACACTCAAATACACGTTTGCGAACGCAGAGCATCACTCAGAGCCACCATTTGTTCCCTGAAACGGATTTTTGACGCCCGACTTAGATTCTTTGTCACACTCAACACTTACCCCACTGCTCTTCCTTGAACGACAACACATCGCCGTCTGCCTCTCGTTTTGACGCCTCGCTAACCAAAAATGAGCTGGGGTCTCGTCACCTTGGGTAATATGGCTATTGAAATTGGCAAAGGTACGTCCATGGGCAATCTTCTTGGGCTTCATTCTTGTTGATGTCGTCCAGAATTCTTAAAGAACCTCCTACGGCGTATACTCCCAAAAATCTCGCAATGGGCCGGAGGTAAGGGCATTTAAAGCAGTTTTCTACTCGTCTCAAATTAGTCCCAGTTCCGGTTGACCGCACTGTAATCGTGACAGGTGGGACCTTCATCCATGTGGAGGGCGACGCCTATGTTGGGAACACACATATTGGTAGATGTTTTCGCCTTCTTTTCGTGCCGTTCTGACAAAATACATTAGCACCTCCAGGTCCTTGGATAGAAGACAACGCAGGTAATTTATTGGTAACAGGCGGGACGTTCTGGGAAGTTCGAGGTAACGTTTACGTCGCTGAAGGTATGATTTCACAACCAATTGAACCAAAGTCGATTCGATCTCATCGGGTCTTCATTCTATGTCCCCCCAACCATTTTGATTGTCGAAACGATCCTCATTGTGATGTTTTACAAAATATATATATCGTTATACCTATTATGCATTAAATGCAGCCACCAACACTGAGAATGAGTGAAAGAATGCCGCTGTTAAGTCAGAGTGAGAATATTAGATAGAATTGTAGATATCACAGTGGTGGAGAGTGGAATTTTGAGGCAATATGGCGAAAGTGAACAGGACTCACTGGGGAATGAGTTCCTTCCCTGCGAAGCGGCAGCCCACAACTCAAGTCTGCAATAAGATTCCCCTCCTTCGACAATCGATCAACAGTCGTATATTTTTACCAGAACCATCGAGGACGATCTCTGAATTTATCGTACTGTTTATCAGCTTTCGAAGCCGTCACCGAGACACCGTTGAATGTCACCAACACTGTATAGTAACCTTTGCGCTCACGAAATATCGTGTCTGCACGAGATAGTATGATTTATTTTATGTGCAACAGCCACTCCTCGAAATATGACTGAAGTTTTGAACCTGTACATATCAAATGCCGGTAAATATCAAGTATACTTATATGGAAACGTTAAAGGGTACTGGATCAATCCCATTCGGACGACACGGCATTGGTCCGACGGTCGCCAAGCTTGGATGTGGAGCTGTCGTTGTTAGACCAGCCCCACCATTGCGTCATTTTTTTGTTGTTTGGTGGGTGAGAAGGCGGGGCGGCCCCACAAGCCTGAGATATATAAACAGGAGTTTTGTATCAATTAACCCCCCAGTGCCCACTAATTCTACTCGCGCGAAATGACACCACCACCACCACCACCACCACACTCACGCAATTATACCAGCCTGCCAACTTCCTTATATTACGAGAAACACCCCTCTGCTCAGTGTTGACGCGTTTCCAGCCAAATTGCCCAAGGTGATTCCTCAGCTACTTATACCTATGGCACTTTGACTTATATCACGTGATCGTGTTTTCGGACACTGTCTCCGAACTCTGCCACTAACACCAACGACGACGGAGACATTGTGCCGATCCTAGCTGGACACCAGGTTTCTCAAACTTTCTCCAACGATTTGGGCTTGATTTTTGCTTGTCAACGTCATGGTCCCCATTGCTCCCACTTCCTTGCCCAACACCACAACGGCCAACCCTGCACCTTCTCTCAACGGCAGGGATTGCCAATCTCCCTAATCAGGTTTGTGAGAGAATCTTTGCAGTGCCAGCGCTGCATACTGACGCGTCAAATTGTAACAGAGGCACAAAATTGTCACCAAACGCGGCGAGCACTTCACTATTATGATTGTCGGTGCGTTCCCCATTCATTTGGAGATGAAATTACGTTGTTGAATTGTTTCTCAAGGTGAACCTGGGTTGGGCAAAACCACGCTCATCAACACCCTTTTCTCGACTAAGCCTGTCGCCCGCGAAAAACTACAACAAGCGTCATTTCTTCCCCTCCGTCAGAGATGGCTTCGACGACAGGTCAGTTCAATTCTCGTATTTTAGCATCTTACTCACTCGCGACCAGTTCACGGATATTAAATGGCCTCAATATCCGATCTTGGGTGTCTCCACAAGCAACATCCTCAAACCAGACGTTATGTACTCGAGCCGCCGGTATTCCTATCCTTCAGAAGGATTGGCGCGGTGAGTACTTCATCTTTTATACTTTGCTTTTTAGGAGCTGATTTCTTGCTCAGATCTATGTCGTCCTCGTTTCATGGACCCTTGGCCAGAAGGTATATGAATGGCGAATTACCTCAACCCCAGACCGAGACAATGGCCTGGATTCACCAAATTCGCAATATCATGCCCGGCGCTATTATTACATCTGCTATACTTGTATGTTCTCGCCACTTGTATTGAAGTTTCTATCGTCCTGACACTCTTTCTTGGGCACGCTGGGCGCTTTCGGGCGACACTACTCTTTAGGAAGCAGGCTCAGTCACTGGCTTACAATATTTCAGCCACTTCGAGGAATACCAACCAGTCGCAGCGTCGCCATTTTAGAACCTGTAGTTACGTAGTAGCTTGAAATATACATTATTTTGGCTTTCTTTTCGGTGTGATAATCACATGAATATTCATGAAAATTTCCAATTTTTGAGAAGCTGAGACAGCATTGCAACCTGCTAGCTATATTACATCTAGCTCACAGACAGTGATGTGGTTTGCGATGCATTGCAAACCTTTGAGAATCTGATATCTTGACGAGAAGGTTGCAGCCACTCTGTCATCATGTAGAGTGGTGACATCAATTCCATAGTAATGCTGCGTTATTATGACGAACTTATGAGATTACATCTAAAATATTATCTGGACCTGGCACTGTCTGGCAATAAATAGCATTATAGTGGTGCATTGCGAGTCTCAGATCCGGTAGCTTGTAGACAATTAACGAGAAAATTACAGCCGTTCTGTCGTCATGCAGAGGGATGATATCAATTCCAGAGTAATTCTGCATTATCACAACTAACTTATGGCATTACATCTAAAATATTATCTGGACCTGGCACTGTCTGGCGATATCTAACTTTGTAGTGGTGCGTTGCGAGTCTCAGATCTGGTATCTTGTAGACAATCAACAAGAATATTACACCTGTTCTGTCGCCCTGCAGAGGGATGATATCAATTCCAGAGTAATTCTGTATTATTACAACCAACTCATGACACTATGTCCGAAATACTACCTAGACCTGGCACTATCTAGCAATATCTAGCATTGTAGCAGTGCGGTGCGAATCTCAGATCTGGTACCTTGTAGACAATCGATGAGAATATTACAGCCGTTCGGTCATCATACAGAGGGGTGATACCAATTTGATAGTAATCTAGCATCGCTACGACAAACTGACAATATCACGGGTCAAATATTAATCGGACCTGGCACTATCTAGCACTATCTGGCATTGTGGGTTGACCTAAAATATGGTGACGAGCTCATAACGCCCACGACCGTCTGTAATGCATTTTGGGAGCTCACAACGCTAGATAGGGTTTTCCACAATTTACTGATGTGAAAATTTACATTATGTGGGGAAAGGTTTTTTTTGAGGAAATTACCCGACGCGCCAGGAATTTCTGGTTGGGATCACCGAAGCCCAGATCGCTCAGGCTGACAAAGCGGGTTTCCAGTGGGCATGGGATGATTATCTTCTTGGATGCAATATATTGGACATCGCTGGGCTCGTTATTCCTGGTTTGGCGAACTGTGATCCTAACCCATCCACGAAGAAGAAAGTCATTGGGGAATTAATAAGGAAGAAAACTCGACTCACGTCAATGACATGAATGTAAGAAACTGAGATGATTCATAGCGGCAGAACCCAGGTGTCAGATCGATCTTGGCGCTCGATTTTCTTTCGGAGATTTAAGTTCTGCGAGTTCCGAGATGCTCAACAAATTCAATTATTTGGTCGAAAGTTTACACTGCAAGGTTTGGTTGGATGATTGACGAACACGAGGTCGAGTTATCCATTAAATTTACCCTCTCCACTTCGGCGATGAAGGGGGCACATAGGTATGTCGAGTTATACGATGCGGAGTGAAACAGCTCCTTTCCATCATCACATCGCTGACCAGCCTTCGTCCGTTCTCCTGTCTCATGTTCATTATCAGCTAAGTCGAACCTGTAAGCGATTAATGCCTTGGCAATCATATTTCATG
>Ga0307517_10008849_pt1 | contig 14386 bp, 6 predicted proteins | sample 23_EM_MG_FD_194515 | JGI IMG/M metagenome (GOLD analysis project Ga0307517, IMG submission 194515) | Populus trichocarpa ectomycorrhiza microbial communities from riparian zone in the Pacific Northwest, United States - 23_EM | ecosystem: Host-associated > Plants > Roots > Unclassified | place... | reverse complement strand
AAAGCTACGGTTCTAAAGGCACCTTTCAAGCTTATTTTGGAAATCTTTTGTTGAAGGCGAGCGACGGGGCCGCTTTTTTTGTAGCCATTTCCGACCATTGATAGTCAAGTCAAATATTATTTTATTTGGTGCATTTGTCTTCATTGAAGAAAGAACCTTAAGGACAACTATAGTGTTGTAATTCTCACACTTTATGTTCTCCATTTTCTTTTCCAAAGTGAAGATATCTTTCTTCATTGGTACTTAACAAAATTTCTTTCGCGTGGTGCACGTTTATCCATTTTTTTCCTCTTGAATTAGTATGAGTCCAACATAAAGAAGTCACATATCTAATAATTTATATTTATTAAGTGCGTTTGTTTTTCATAAAATAGCATACATGAAAAATATTTTATGATATTTAATAAATGATAATGTGAAAAACATAGTAATAGTAGTAGAATGATGTGATTTGATATAATGATGAAGCAGCAGCAACAACAACAATAATAATAGAGTAATGAGAGGGATGGTGAAGTCCTGGAGTTGTGATGATAAGGTGACAGTGGTGACACTGAAAATACATAAAAATTGCGTTGAAGTGAAAGGGTGGTGGCAATGACGGAGGTAGTGACGACAATGACAATGAGGTGAGGATAGTGTTGATTGAAATTATTGAACGATAGTGTGAATTGATTAGTATTTGTAAAATATTTTATTGAAGTTCATGAACTAAAAATAAAATATTCACTACCAGAAAATAGCAAAACACCGAAAAAATATCTCGTATGTGTTTAAAGCCAAATTCTGTCAAATAATCATCTCAACCCAATAGCTTAAACTGTTAGGTGAAGTTCCAAGACATGATATATATTATTCTCCAACACACCCCTTCAAGTGAAAGCCATTTGAACTTGAAACTTGCACAGACCCACATTACCTTGTGCTTAATTTTTATCAAATAAATAGGGATGGTGAGATTCGAACTCGTGATCGCTTGGTCATCAAGGCTCTGATACCATGTTAAAGAACCATATCAACCCAATAGCTTAAGCTGTTAGGTAAGATTCCAAGATATGATTTATATTATTCTCCAACATATTCAGTCAGAAATACAATTACCAACAAAATAACTAATGAAAAAATATCGTTGAAAAATATACCATCAGTGATTTTTATTATAACACATCTAAGATACAAAATCAAACTCAATTTCATTAACTGACAAACAAATATAATTTTTTAAAATCTCAAGCAAACTCTAACTTGTTCAAATCATACATCTATACAACACATTTATCTAGGAAAAAGCCATAAACAAGTAAACAAACAAACAAACTACATATACTACGTAAAAATGCCAAAACATTAAGGGTAAAAAAAATAGGCAAGTTTGCTTACTTAATGTGGAGAATCTTAAAAAAAAAAAAAACTAGGATAAGGATATTGACAGACTGAGTGTTAGGGTGACTGAATTTATGATGAAGAGAACTAGATTTGTGAAAAAATAGAAGGAAGAGTGTTTTTTTCTGCAAAAAGAAAAGGAAGGAAGGGGGAGTCGTGATGCTGGTTATAACTTTAATATTACCGATGGATTTCATGATGGAAATTAGTGACAGTAAATTATCATTGATAATTCTGTCAAAAATATTGACACGTCAGATTTGCCGACAGAATTAACAAGGGAATGCATTTTTAATTTTTTTATTCTTTGAATTCCATCAGTAATTTTGTCAGTTATTATCGACGGAAACAACGTGATCAGTAAATGTCATTGTAATTTACTGATGATATTTTTTTTGTCGGTATTGCCTTTGATATTTGATAATTTTCTGGTAGTGATTTTTTAAATTAAAAGAAAATACTTTTAAATTAAACCTGAACAATACTTCTTAAAAGTCTTTAAAAATCTAGACCCTTCTGATTAGAATCAAGATGGCACCGAAAACTCGTGAGGACGGCTCAAAATTTACAGCCATGCATGATTCAACGAGCTTACGAGAAAAAAAAAAGTTCTTTCTTCTTTCGGCTAGTTGATCAGGTGTTCTGATTTGCCTTTCTTACATTATCTTCTCAAATTTTCAAACCGCTTTTTGTGAAAATGATTACCATTTTCTTCTCATCCTCTTGTTTTCACGTTATTTTCTGCAGCAATCCGCAAATTTAGATTCCTCATGATCTTTTGATACAGTGTTTTAAGCCTGGAACGGATTGGAATTTGGTTACTAGCTCTGTTCAATTTCAAGATTCAGATGAATCAATCAAATCTAGTGAAATGCCAACAACAGTACTCATGAAAGTTCCTGGAATTTGAATAGCATCGAGCTCGGACAGTCTGTGCTTTGATTTTGGAAAAGTTACGTATCCTGTCAAAATTATGTTCCTTACAATAGTACTCTTCGAAGAAATAGCTCAATGATCTATTCTTATAATTTATATTTATTTTTCAATCTATTTTTTATAAGTAATTTGTTCTTCAATTTATACCTGAATATAAAATCATTCTCTGATCTATGCTTGTATAAGATATTTTCATCCACACTACGAAAATATGAACACTAAAACCTACCCTAATTTATTTAAAAAAACCATAAAAATGAATTTTAACACAATATCACTTTTTTTTCTTCATGAATCAGGACTCTTTTCAGATTTATATATATTTTAAAAAAATTAGACACGGCTTGAGTTCTTCAAGTGAGGGTATTTCTATCAATTTACACGGAAATATATACTAGAAGAAAATGAACAAATTAACTGAGAGCAATTAAACTTATAGAAAAAAAAATTGAAGACTTAATATAAAATATAAAGAAAAATTGAACGAATTTTTTTATATCATACTAATTTTCTTTGATCAGTTATACGTACTCCAGTCTTTTATACTAACTACAAACATTCTTCCAAAATCTTACCTTAATTAGGGTTTGCAATCTCTTGCTAGCCAAGTTTACGTAACACATGATTGCGACCGACCGATTAAAAAATAAATTAAAAAGGGGTTTAATATCGATAAAAAATGCTTCCTTTAAAAGAAATATGTGCTGCATAACATTCTATAATGTATTCGTGCGATAGCTAGGTATAGGAATTTTTTCGTGTAAAGTGAAAAAGACAGCGACAAAAAAAGAAAAGAAAAGGGAAAAAGCTGCAGCAAAAATAATTGGAGAAAATGGGTAGTGGAAGGAGCAGAATAACAGATTGGTGTAGGAATATGGAGAGTGGCTGGTCAGAAAGCCAAGGATGCATCCTTTTTGGTTTTATCAGTGTCGAAAGTTGGAGCACTTGGTTAAATCAAAATCTAATTGGAGAGAAAAGAAGGGAAGAATCAAGCTATAATTACGAGTATGTAAGCATCAATTGCTGAAGAAGAAGGCCCTTTCCCTCTACACTTTTAGCACTTCGTATGAGCATCTGATGAGGCTTATGAACACAGAACTTGTATTAATTTTCACAATGTTTTTTTTTATTAATATTATTTATAGGTAACTAGATATATATCACCTTAAATATTGTTTACAAAATTAGAGTACAAACTTTACTAATTTGACATCTATCTATCTCTTGAATATACTATAATTATAAGAGCTGATCAATCTTAACATATATATATATATAAAGTATAAACTCCCTCGTCGCATCTAGACCTAACAAACTCTGGCTTTTCAAAATCGATCGTTTTCACGAATTCAAGGGCTTCAAATAAACTTGAACCCCATATTTTGGTTTTATTGTGAGGACGACAACAGGAGCATGGCGATAGCTATCAGAAATATGGAAGCTAAACTGGGAAATCAACATGGCTAATATGATTTTAGCTTCCATCATAGCAAAAGACTGGCCTATACAATTCCGCGGTCCGGTGGCAAAAGGGATGAAATGCCGTCCAGGAGCAAATGGCTTGGAGGCAAATCTGTCAGGATTGAACTCATTTGCATCTTTTCCCCATATTTCTTCGCTATGGTGAATTGCCAGAACCGGAATCCATATTTGTAGCCCCTTTGGAACATGAAGATCACCTAGCTTAATATCTTCGAAGGCCATTCGAGGTAGCAAAGTGGCCGGTGGATAGAGCCTTAGAGACTCATTTATAACCATGTTTAACTGCAAAAATGCCAAAAAGTTCATGTACAAGTTATTAGTTGACCATGAAGAAATATTTTGAGGCCGAAAGTTTTTTGGAATGCAGGTGATTTTTCGCTTTCAGTGAAGATACAACACTTTACATGCCACTATAGAACCTTTGTTGACCATTCCCATCTGAGTGGATACTTGAATCTAAACAATACCAAATTCCTTTTTGACTCTCTCTGGATGATTCCAATATATATTATTCATAACTAGTAGGCAGCTAGGCTGTTAATAAGATTAATCAATATTTAGCTTCTTCCATTAAAATATACCTTCAAGCTATCCAAGCAGAGAAGAACAAATTCTGAAGTGGTGAACCATGAACTCTAAGGCCTTGTTTAAGTTAGAGGGCCACTTAATTTTCTTTCAAAATGAACCTGGACTGGTCATTGTCTTACGTATTTGAGTGCCACCAACTAAAAGCACAACAGTACAAAACCATTTTGTTTATTCTCCTGAATGCAGAAAAGATTTGCTTCCTTTAAAAGAAATGAGAAATATTTAAAATCAAAATCCTTTAGCTTATCTGAGGAAGAAGTTAGTCAGTGATAATATTACTGCTACGAGTAGGATTTGGTTTGTACAACTTTTAGTTAAAAGTTTTTGTAAGGTTAAGAACGACAGCTATCTTATCAGGAGACAGGACAACTTCCATATCTATGAGTATTAACAGCTCATGACTCAATTTACAATTGAATTCTTCATGAAGCTTAGTTCAATGGGTTTCCTAATAATAAAACAGAAAAATAATTTTTTTTTTGGACCCATTGTGTTGGGTTTCAATATAATTAGCCTCACACCCCTGGATTTACTTACCACCACGCCCGCTGTTTTGTACTTTTTAGAGAAAATGGAATGGATATTGAAAAACTTGGTAAATCGTCACTTACCAAATTGAATTTGGAAAGATGATCAATTGAAGGAGTTTCACCATTGCAGACTTCATTCACCTCGGCTCTCACCTTTTCTTGCCAAGAAGGGTTGCTGGCTAGAAGCATGACCGTCCATGTCAGTAAAAGAGCAGTTGTTTCATGTCCGGCAAAGAAGAATGTCTTGCATTCATCCATGATCAACTGAAGGTTTATATTAAAACCATCACTTCTCTTTTTCTCCATCTCATTCACAAGAATCCCCAGTAAATCATTTCCATAAGAACTACTTCTACCGATCTCTACGCAATCTTTTCGGCTTTGTATGATCTCCAGTAGTAGTCTATCCACCTCCATCTTCTTGGATTTTATTTGTCTGTTGTAGTTACTAGGAAAGAACCTGTCAGGGGAATACATTAAAATTTAACGTCACATGATCATGAATCCACTAATGCAACTTGTTGCAGACAAGGAATCCCAAGTAAATTTTAAAGAACCAGAACTAACTTGAAAGTGATAGAAGAATCTGTCAAAGGAAGAAAAAACCGACCACGTAATGTAAATTACACACAACTTTTTATCAGATATATATACTTCTCTGAAGAACACTTACCGGCTTCCGGGAAGGCACAAGTGCCTCGTTGCTTGATGGCAAAGACTTTGCAACTCTGTTAAGAGATGGAATATTTGCTTCCCCTTCTCGTAGCTACTGTCGAATTCGGTTCTTGAAATTATATCAGCACTCACTCTAGTCATGTATTCACCAATTTCTACCTCAGTTTGGCCAGATTCTACTGCATTTTGCAGTGATTGGAGCATCTTCTTTGTGCATTCCACCATTAGCCCTGCGTAGCTCTTCATAACCAGAAAAAGCAAATCTCTCAGTGCTTCCATCATTAAAATGAATCAATACCAAGAATATGAAACATGTTGTGAACTGTATTAACCTTGAGCCTTTCTCCCATGAATGCCGGCGCAGCAATATGGCGTTGATGATACCAATCACTTCCGTTAGCCATTAACAAACCACGACCGATAAAATGTTTGGTTCCCTCTCTTTGCAGCCATGACTTACCAGCTTTAGAGCTATACTTTGTTAAAAGTTCTTTGATCAATTCAGTCTCTGTTATGCACAGCCTTGGCTCCACCCCATTCCAATATATAAACCTTTTCCCTGAAAAAAGAGAAATCAAACCTTTTTTTAGAAAAGAGAGAAACCCAACAAAGTTCTTTGAACAATTCAGTCTCTGGTTTGAGTCCCGTCTCGAATGTGAGACATATGTGCATACCGTATTGTTTAGACCAAGCAACATAATGTGGCAAGAGACGATTGACAGTGTCGTGAGTGATGTGATCCATGTCTTTGGCAGTGGACTGAGATACAAAATCGGCAACGTCTAGGATGTTGCCGATAAGAGGGCGGGGTTTGGGGCCACGCACTCCTTGCTTCTCCATGATTTTTTTGATGCGTCTTGGTGTAAGAAAATAACACGATAAGGTATCATATGCAATCTTAAAGAATGAAATAAGGAATATAACTAATAGAGTTGTCAGCACCAACACGATCATGGCCATGGTTGCTGGCGGTGATCGATTGAAACAGGTTCTCAACTAAGCAAATATAATTTGACACCAAAAATGGGAAAAAGAATTAAAGAGCTGAAGACAGGAGGGTTGTCTAGTTAATCAGGGGAGGGACATTAATTTATAGGCATCGCGAAGAGAGACGAATTTTTAAAAGTAGCACATATATTTTTATTTTTTGGGGGGCAAATTGGTAAATTAGAATTTCTATTTGGTTGATGGTGAAATATACATAATAAAATACGGAAAAAATTTATTTTACTTTTAATATATATTATTGTCAAACTTACGTATTTTAAAAAAATAATTAGATATTATTTTTTTACTTTAATTTACATTGAGTGTTGAAATTAATGATAGTATAATAATCATAGTTATAAAACTTGGATCGGCTTGACAAATTGCTCGAGATCTAGACAACCTGAAGCCTAGATTGGTCTGCTTTTAAAAAAAAATAGGGGAATGATTGATTTAATTTGACCTCATTAAAAACCCGAGTTCACCCGCAACATGATCAACCTGAGATGAAACTCTTTTAAAACTCAAGTAAAAAACCTGTTGATTTTTTGTTGAAAATAAGTCAAAACAACATCTTTTTAATACTTTAAAAAAATAAAGTTGACCCTTCCAACATGTAATCTGGACTTTGCCCCATATTAATCCCCAAATCAAACTTTAAAACTATAATCATTTTTATTTATTAATTTAACAAGTTTGAAATTTAGAATTTTTTGCTACCAAATATATTTTTGTCCTCATTGTCTACATTTCTTCCGTGTCATGCAGTAACAAAATGCTATGCATATATCTAATCCAGAACACTTTTACTTAATGAAGGTAATGGATCCCTTAATCACAATTTTAATCGTTGAATTAATATATGTGGCGCCTCAATGCATTTAGCACAAAAAAAGAAGAAGGAATTAATGTAATATTCAACATTTGAATTAATAGTTAACAAGTCTTCATTATTTAGTTTGAAAATTTTCACTCCAAAACAACTTATTATTATTATTATTATTATTATTATTATAGATAAGAATACCCTCGATTTTTTATACTTCCATAAATGATAATATTAAATTTAAATCTATAATATAGATAAATTATGAAAGTCTTGGATTTTATAACTAGTATATTTAACTATTTACCATTTTTAGATGAAAAAAATCTGGCAGATCTAGTCGTCCCATAGCTAGTTAATGAAATATCTAGTTAAAAATTTAATAGACCAATGAAATTTCTAATAAATTTAATTTTTATATATTTTTATTGTACAATAACTTTCTTGATTTAACACAACTTGAATATTTTAATAATAAAATCCAATCAATTTAAACAGAAAAAGTAATTCTGTTTTAAAAATATTTTTTATATAGCACATTAAAATGATTTAAAATTATAAAAAAATTAATTTAAAAAAAGATAATTTCTTTTTAAAATGCTTCTTAAACGTAAAAACAAATACTGAACTTGGTGATTTCCCTACCTGTTCTAAATCTACTACAGTTTTCACAAGTAAATCTAATTCCTTATATTTAAGGCAAGCAATAAACTTTTTTGCTCTTCTTAGTACTCTATTGACCTCTGTTTTTTCTTAAGCAAATCTACATCTTGTGATAAAAAATTCATTACTACTGGAGTGATTGTGTTTTAAGTAATACGCCACGCCGAATTTAACCATGTATTATATTTTTTCCTGTATGATTATTTTTAGAGAATATTTTTAGTATTTTCTATATATTTGATAGACTGTATTAATATTAAAATGCAAAGCACTTTTATATATATATATAAAGATTTGTTTGTTTTTATATATATATATATATATATACACACTACTAAAACAAACAAATCTTTAAAAAATTGTGGCATGAAAATTAAAACAATATTCTTCGTATGATATTATAAGAAAGTTTCATATCGTTTTTTGTTTTTCATAAAAGAAAAAATAAAAAGAGTTTTATTTTTCCTTACAATCCATGTAAATAATTGTTATATTTAGATAAAATACCAAGGATCCCTTATAAAAATGATTAACTTACATGTGATTTACTGAAATTAATAATTTATTGGTATAAATAATTTAATAGTCAAAATTAATTTTCAATAAAGTAGAGGGTGATTTAAGAAGGTTAATTATTTTATATTATTTAAGGATTTATCTAATGCATAAATAGGCACATAATAAAAAAATGAAATTAATTGTTTTAGTGAATTATATTAAGTTTCCAGTAGCTTTCATGATCAAAGGTATAGTACTTGAATTGACATATTTTTATTGGTATATATTTTATGTTGTCATATAAAAAAAATAATTCATTTCTATATATGGAGTATTAAGTCTTTTTAATAAAAAAAAAATTGGTATATTTAGCATTTACCAATAAGATCCGTAAAAGGTATTTGTGTTGAATTAAATGTTTCGATATAAAGTTCATGCTTTTTTTATTTAATTATAGATAAATAATTATTATTTAATCATATTTTCTTTTTTCTAATATTTGTTTATTTTAAAACATAATTCTTCACTTTCTTCTAGCTCCAGGTTAAATTAATGGAAAAGGATTTTTTTTCTCTTTCAATAAGCAAAAAAAGTCATAGTAATTAACTATTCGAATATTGCTTATATTCCAATTATTATACTAATATGTTTTATTTGCTTAAAAACCAAATCGAAGTTACAACTTTCGAAGAGTTATTAGATTATAAAAGCCAATATTATAATGATAGATACTTCTTGAGTCATTCTATTCCTAGGTTTTATAAGAAAAGAAGAATTAATCTTTTTAATATAATGATATATCCTTTTCAATATTCATTTAAGTGCATTCAAATAACTCATTTGATTTTTAAAAAGAAATAAATGGATTTAGATTAAAAAAATTATTGTTTGTTTAAAATACTAAGTTTACTAAACACAAAGATAGAGTCACATTTAAAATGAAGAAAATAATTTGAAAAGGGAAAGAGAATTAAGTGATAATGGTATATAGCATAGAAAAAAAAATTGATACTAATTTGAAAAAACAAATAGAAAAATCATACAAATTTTGGATTAAGTATTTTATCCTTGTATGAGATTTATTACTATCTTTATTCAAACTTAGTAGTAAACTGTAATAGTCCGGCCCAACCTGCCGTATATTATTATTTTTTTTACCTTACCGCCTTCATGGTATTTAATTTTATTTTTTAAAATAAAAAATTGTTATCATCCTTAAGATCTCTCCAAAAATCGACTTCATCCATATGTACAAATTATTTCTAGAAAGGTTGTTAACATGAAGAGAGATCATGCCGTCCATTTCAACCAATTAAATTTTTGTATCTTCATCAAACACTATAAATACCAAGTCTTGAGACTTTTGACCAGTGAACTGGGATTTGTCCTGGTCAACTCTCAAGTTAAATTTTAAAACTATGATAATAATAATTTTTATTTTTATATTAACCCTCAAGATCCGTAACCCAGACCTTGCCCCAAATTAATTAACCCTTAATAATCAAGTTTTAAAACTTTGATAATAATCACTTTTATTTTATGTTAACTCGGGTCAACACATGACCCTGGCCTTACCCCGGGTCAACCCTTGAGTTGAGTTTTTAAATTATGATAATAATCATTTTTATCTTTACATTGACTTGATTCAACAGTCAACCCCACTCATGACCCGAGTCTTGTGTCCCGTGTCGACCCCTGAATCTAGTTTTAAATTATAATAATAACTATTTTTATTCTTACGCTGACTCAGGTGAACCCGATCCGGACCTTAACCAGTGACCCGGACTTTACCCTGGATCAACCCCCGAGTTAGTTTTTAAAACTATGATAAAATTATTTTTATAATTACATGAGATAATTTTAAAATTGAAAGTTTTTTATAAAGATATTTTAAAAATAAAAAGTAATAAATATTGTCTCTAAATATATATTTCCCTTGTAACTTTTATTTTAAAATATATATATATTCACTCTAAAATTATTCTAAAATTTTTTTTATTTTTTTATTTTTTCAATCAAATATCTGCGCTGTTCACATGCCTTTTATTTCGGCTATCAAAGGACAGTAAACAAAATGCTACCTTCGTTTGTGGTCAATTAGTTCAAAAAGCAAGGAAGATGCTTTGACTTTGTGCATATTTGGTTGTTTGACCACCTTTGTCAGTCAACCACGGTACAATCCTGATTAATTTATCACCTTAATTAGAGGGCCGTTAAAAAAAAATATTTAATAGTTACTTAATCATGTGTCCATGCATGAGTGTTTGTCGCTATTAATATGCAAATTAATCATATGAAAAACTCAAAAAAATATAATTAATATGCAAATTAATCGTGACGTAGAGAATTAGTGTAAACAACAGGTCAAAATCTCGAAATCCTTGTCTATATTTACTGCAAACGACAGAAATAGAGAATTATCCAAGAGAATTATACACAAATATCGAATAATATCTCCTGTAATGCATGGCACATGCAAAGCAAATATGGGAATGATAGCATGAACAAAAGAAAAGGAAGTAATTGTCTGCGAAGTTTCTTGGACATTCCTGTCAAAACGCATAAAGAGATCGATTGGCTCGCAAACCAAGTGGATCAAGAATCAACGCATGCATATAATCCAACCGAAAGCTAACAACACAAAGTCTCCCAAATTTAGAAATTTAATCTGGACTTGCTAAAACTATGATCCAAATGGAACTTAGAATCCCTTTCAAGAATTCAAAATTTATCGAATCATCTTTGGATATGTTCCATGAACAGAAAACGTAATCTCTCTAATCTCATGGCGGGGATTGGTGAGTCGGTGCGTAAAACTTATTCATGATTATAGTAAAATATGAGGGTCTAAAGTAACTTTTCTAAAAGGTGTACGAAATCATAATATTGCAATTAAAACAAAGATTAATTAGAAAATGTCGTCAAAAACGGAAAGGGTTTCAGGGAATCATAATTGGCAATGAATAAACTGCGCATTGCTTCCACCTTTCAAATATAATTTAAGAGGGAAAGGATGGAAACGAATTGCTGATTGAGTCAGTCAAAAAAGGATGAGATGAGGGAGGACATGAACATATGCATTGGTCCCAAGGAAATACCTTTAAACGAAAGCATAGAACATGTTCTCATGGGAAGAAAGGAGCATGAGTGCCCTTGCTAGGGGGCACTATGCCACACACAGAGGAACACAAAATTCGGTTAAAGTCGAACGTTGTATCAAAAGTATATATGCTTCGTACGGTTGAGATTATGTTTAATCAGAGAAAGTATAGACAGTTTTTTGAATGAAAGAACCCCACCTGCAACATGTTAGTGCATTCATTTTATTGTTTCTGCAAATTCTTGTAGGTTTTGTTTCCTTTGTTTCAAAAAATGAAATGGATTGATCGAGGCAAGGCAAAACCATGCATGTGTTGCGTTTGCTCCTTGTACATGCATTGTTTTGGTTTCCTGTCTGAGGTAATAAATTTCATTTATAGAGAGGAAAAAACATAAAACCAGCTCGTAAATACATTATCAAAAAATTAAAAAATATCAATGAAATATTCCAGCAGCATACAAGGAAGATTTTATTAGTATTGAAAATTGCCTACAAAAACGGTGATAGAATACTACTATTGAAAAATAAATCATCGGGTTTTTTATTTAATCAATAATTTTTAATACCGATAAAGTTATCAATGGAATTTTCACATTTAAAAATTAGATTTTACCACCTATTTCCGTCAAAAATTTTATCATTGTTTAATTATTTTTCTAACAAAATATTTTATTGGTGATTTTGTCACCGAATTATTACATTTTCTGTAAGTTTTACTAAAAGTTCCTGAATGGTTAGAAACATTCCAGTAAAATTGCCAATGAAATATTGATTTTGTCAATGATTTCATCGAAGATTTGAATTTTTTTTTATTAGGATCCCCAAGCCAATAATTGCTTGCTCATAATAAACTCACAACCATAAATAATGCAAATTCATATACAATAAACCCACAAACAAAAGGTATCTCCAAAAATTAACACATACAAATTTCACAATGAATAATGTTAAATGGATAGACCTATGAGTTTTCACGGTCAAAAAATTTAAGTAGCAAATTCATATAAATAGTGCACAACAATGTGATAGACAGAATTCCATATACGAACAAAAAAAAAGAAAGTAGAAATGAACAAAAAAAAAATACTAGTAGGAAACTATCCAAATTACAATTGAAATACAATCAAATCAACAAGGTAAATGGTAAATTATACATGATACATCACATCAAAGGTGCTGAAAATGAAGGTGGAGGGGGAGAAAAAGATTTCAATAAGTTAACTTAAAATATAAATGGGTTAAAACGGGTTAGTTTGCTTACTTGGTGAAATAAATTTTTTTTATCAGTTATAGGTTATGGTGGCTGTATTTGTTGAGGTTGTGGAGGTGGTTGTCGAGACGTTAGAGAGAGAAAAGGAGAGGATTTTGGTCTGAAAATCACAAGGAAAATAGGTTGTGGAGAGCCACTTTTAATTTTTAATTTCTCTTAAAATCACTGACAGAATTTTTGCCAATATTTTTATTAGTGATTTAAAACGTCATTAACTCCAGCAAAAATGCCAACAAAATGTTTTTTTATTCTGTCACCAATATTACCATCTTAAATTATTGATGGAAGATTCATGTTGTATTTTCCGTCACTAAAGAACAATGGAATATTTTTCATCGGTATTTTTGTTGTTTTTTTCTATTTTTCTAGTAATTATATATAATTCAAAAACTTAGCATTTAAATGTAACTTATTTCTTTCTAGTTTTAACATGCTATTTTTTCCAGATTCATATCTACAATTATATATGAATAGTTAGTATTGGTTATTTACCTGCGGAATGTCATGGATATTTTTCAAAATCTACTTTTATTTTATTATAATTAAAATAGGTATTTGTACGAAATGGTACAAGTTATTTTTTTTATTCATGCATTATTTTACCAAAATATTTGTTTATTAGCATCATATTAAAATATGTTTTTTTATAAAATCTTTAATAATTTAAAATAAGTAGGAAGAAATATACCTCTTCAATCTAAACTATATTATCTTGTTAATGCATTTCTTTTTTTAATGAAAATATTTTCTTTTTATTAGAAGCATTATTTTTCAAATAAGAAATTTATCATGATATGCAAAGAAAGTTTAAAATTAAAAAAAAAATCATGTCTTGATATTTTGTATGCAATTTAAGAAATAAGATAATAATTAGTCTGAGAAAATTATTTTAAAAAATTAATAAACAATATAAATTTTATTTTCATTGAATATTCAAGAAAAAATTAATTTTTTTTACATATTAGTTTCATATATAATAATTAACAAAATAATTGTTGATATTATAAAAAAAAATGCTATAATCTTATTTGAAAAACAAATAAATTGTATTTAATGGAATAATATTCTAAATATAATTTTAGTTATTTTATTTATTTTATTTACAATGAATTTTAATTAAAATTAAAAAAAAAGACTATATACTTGTATGAAAAGAGGGTATATGGGCTAGAACCAATACAAAGAAGTCCACCCCCTCATTTGTTTTTGTTTAATAAAATGGACAACACTTGCTTCAACTTTTGTTTTTAGCAAAGTAGATAACTTGTCATTTATAATGGTAGAACGATGGGTCATTAATGGTTAGAAAGTTAGAGTTTGAGTTTTTAGATCTTAAAAACCTATTTTTAACATGTTCTTCGCCTATAAATATTCAAGAAACACCTTAAAAACTTCAATAAACTCATTTATAACATCAAAATACTCTTTAATTGGTGAAAAAACCCAAA
>Ga0307517_10008848_pt1 | contig 14387 bp, 17 predicted proteins | sample 23_EM_MG_FD_194515 | JGI IMG/M metagenome (GOLD analysis project Ga0307517, IMG submission 194515) | Populus trichocarpa ectomycorrhiza microbial communities from riparian zone in the Pacific Northwest, United States - 23_EM | ecosystem: Host-associated > Plants > Roots > Unclassified | place... | reverse complement strand
CCCGGTGCCAAGGTCAAGGTTTTGTTGAAAATTTTTGACCCAAGAGATTGGATCGGCTGAGAATTAATGCCTAAAATGGGATAGTAAAATCTGCTAATCAGTTAAGTGGGATGGTGTAATCTCATGAGGAGCCAATAGAATTTAAGTAAACATAGAGTTGAGAGAGTGCACAGATGCTACTTTAGATTAGGATTGAAGTTAGCAATGGCTCTCCTCCTTTCGGTCCTGTGGCTTGCTTTTGTGCTCAGAAATTTTCAGTCGAAAAAAATGAGTTTAAAGGCAGGGGCCAAACTCCTCTATTGTAGCATCAAAGAGTTTGTCACCGAATGACCCATCAAGTGGGGTACTGTAAAAACCGAAATACTTGAGAATGACGCTAGGACGTCCAGAATTTCCGGCTTTGGATTAGGGGGGACAAAACACGACGAGAAAGATTCAGCCCTCACCTGAGACACAGACCTTACTAGGAGAGGCAACTCCAACGTCCTAGCGAGACTCTCAATTATTTCGGTTTTTACGGTAGGGGAAACAATGGATCCTGCCCGGTGGTGACTGGGAGATCGAAGACTTCAGCCTTTATCGGCTCCAGACTGCATGCCTGGAAGTGAGGTCTGCGGTCGAGGGGGTAATAGAAGAAAAACTAGAAAAATGAGATACCATAGCTATGGGGAATAATTAATTGCTTTTCCTCCTTAGTTCCTGAAAAGCGACTGCAAACGCATATTCTATAATAAAGAATGTGTATCATAAATCGGCCTTTGGGAGAGACCATTTAGGGTGTGCGATATTACCAAGCAGTTTGGGTCTTTATATACTAAAGTGGATAATAGACACCACTCAGCACTAAGCAGTGAGCCAAGTGCCGAAGCGTTTCACTCGGAGAACGTCTTTCCCCGTTTTCCTTACAAATCTGGCAGCAAACTTGCTCAGCGATGCAAGGAACCGGGCCCTGACGTGGTTGTAGCATGGCCTCTCAGACAACCAAGTTTAGGCCCGGGCGTGAGTACTGTACGAGGATGGGTCAATGGGGTCATCACGGGATGATGGATAGTGAATTCAGTACTTGTTTATTCGACGGCTTGCAGTGTATCAATATCTACTGTACTGCGTTTTTTTACTGTGTGATATGATAAGACTTCAATTCGTTCGCCTCCCATTTTCCACAAACCTTCCACATACAGAAACGGGCAGATAGACAGACACAAGCAATCCCGCTTCCCCTAAACTTACCCCCGCAACACTCTATACAGCCACCCAACGACTGAACCGAAAGCATCGTTCATCCACAGCCAGCCCCCGATGACACTGTAACAAAAAAAAGGCTACCTTACAAATACCCAACCTCCAACTCGACGACCCTCTTCAAATCTCCCCTAATCCCCTGAACTCCGCAACCAGCCTTAGCAGAAACCTCCCCCTTCCTGCCCTCGGCGAGTCCAATCCACCGAGAGACCAACCCGCCATCCAATACCCCCCTCATAGTATCCCCGCCTACGCCCCCCCCACTACCACCCCATCCTCCTCCTCCTCCAGCCCCGCCGCCGCCACCGCCACTATAATTGACAACAGCTCGGTACTCCCTGGGGTTCAGTCCTGCGACGTGCTCCTCGCCGTTAACAATCTGCCCCTGCACGATGTTGAGCCTGCGGTAGGTAGTTTCTGGGATCGTGCGTATCATGGCGAGACTGCCGGTTTGGGTGCCGGCTAGGACGAAATATTCTTGTTGCTGTTGGTTTTGGTGATGGGGGTGGTGGTGTGGTGTGGAAGTGTCTATAGTGTCCAGGCGAAGGTGGGAATTGGGGGATGCAGAGGATAAAAATTGGGAGAGGGGGAGCATCGTCAGCGTGGAGATTTCGTGGCCCGAGAAGAAGTCTGCTCGGCGGATTAGACGTTGGCCGGCAAGGGATTTGGGGTCTGTCGTTACACAAGTTAGCTTGAGAGAGCAGATGGGAGAGGTGGGGGGGATGGAGTAAATACGTACGTTCGGGGTCATATTGTAGTATGTGAACATTCGATTCCGCGTCTACAACGACAAAATATAACTGATTGCCGTCTGGCAGGAACTCTGCTGAAATGACTTCGAGTTTTTGTGTATCTTTTCCGAAGAGCGTCATTTTATAAGGCTCTTCCTATTCGTAGAGTTAGTCACCTTTAAGCAAACGCCCTAGCAAGACCCTCTTCGATATAGAAGGTGAACGCACAGAAAATCCCGCAAACCAGACACTCTTCATGAAGTCCCCAAAAAGGATCATCCCGTCTAGATTCTTAGCAACGGAGACATAAAGGCACATGTCTAGGAAGGCCACCGGCAGCAAACTCTGGTCCTCCTTCAAACCTCTGACCATGATCTTCTGTCCCTGAGCAGCGAGCAGATACCCGTTCACACCACATATGGCACTAACAGTACCTTTAACTTCCTCCCTTGTCACGAGCTTCAGTTTCCGGTTGGTTTCAGGCCGGTTAGGTTCCGGGACGACTTCGATTACCTCAAAGACGTATATGCCACCGCGGGCAGAGTGGTCTTCGCCACGGAAGATGGCAGTCCCGACGGATACTAGTTGCTTGCGTTCTTTGGTGTGCTCTGAAACTTCTAGGGAGATGGTCTTCACAACGAGGGCAATCTCGTTGTGGGCGAAACTGTACTCGTCTACTATTGTCCAGGTTTGGGGTGAGAGAAGTTTCAAGGTGCCGGAATCTATTTCGGGCTGGAGGGTGGTATCTAGGCCCCGGTTTAGCTTGCTGAAGCGGAATAAAAGAAGGGAGGAATACCATCTTTCGCAATATTACCATCTTCCTCCGCGAGATCAAATGGCTGGCGTTTACTCGTGGAAATGACATACACGTTCATCGGTGGGAAGTATGCCAGACTCTGAACATGCTCGCCGAGTGCTACCTTTCTGTGCCCCCAGTTCCCATCAAACATAAACTCGGCAGGCATCAGCGCTACTCTTACTATACCCTACACATCCCAAAAAGGTCAGCCTTAAAGCCCGAACGACAGGAAATGGAAATTTCGTACCAAACTATCAACATACACAAACCCTCTATCCGCGCCAGCAGAGTGGAATGAGGATAGACTTCGAACTCCGCTCCCCGCAAGCCTGTGTATCCGCGGACTTGACTTCGCGGTCTTGATGACAAAGCTTGGATCGGCCCCTGGAAGGAACACAGCAGAGTATCCCGCGACATTATAGACCGCTGTCAGTGGTCTGAACATATTCTTACTCCCCGCGCCCAAGTTGAGTTCGTTTGATGCTAGGTGCGGATTGGGAGACTTTATGAAGCGCAGGGTTGGGGGTGAGGAGGCGATGAAGGGTTTATAGAAGGTTAGGTCGTTGTTCGAGCTTCGAACGATCAGGTATGGCTCCCTGAACACCAAATCGCCCATGTCTGCTACTAGAATCTCAATTATTGGTTGTTTTGATTGGTGTTTTTCGCGATTGGCGGTAGATAAGGTAGGGCTGTCGGCGTGGAGGAGCGGGTATAGGGTGCTGAAACTTTCGGCGACGAATAGTGGTGTGACGAGGCTTGATAGGTTATATATCTAGTAGTGTTAGTCTTGGACACTATGAGAAGTACAACGAGACCAGAATACCTGTAAACCACCCTCAATGGTAAGAAGGAATAATAAATAATCCTTCACATTCTCGGCAGGCACATCTAGTGGCACAAAGGTGCCCTTAGTGGAAGCATATATGCAACCGGATTGGTATTTATTAAACTATTGTGGTTAGCTCGAATGTATTGTGGTAGAAGGGTGCCTCTCATACTTTAATTGCATCGGCCCTTTCCTCAGCTAGTTCCAAGTTCGCCGAGTCCATCTTATACACTGCCGCACTTCCGTCCACTTTTATTAATAAAACATAAGGATCGCATACCCTCGCTCTATGAACATTAGGTCCCTCTTCCTCAGTCTCTTCATCAAACATAGGAATAATCTGTGAAAGTTGTAAATCTACCACAAGGTCACAATCAGCCATTAATTACCTATTATCTCAATATCAAAAAAAAAGTGACCAGTCTCCCAAAGGATAGACCAATATAGCGCGGGGATTATCATGTATGATATGGAAACGAGAGAGGATTATATTTCTAACAAAGACTAGAGAAAACCAACCACAATCATAAACTCTAACTTGCTCAGAAACAACCTGAACGATCCTCATCCCGTTGCCCACAACCCCCACTTCAATGGTTTCACCCTCACTCTCAAAGTCCGTTCCACGGACCTCCTCGAATGCATCACCAACACGGAAAACCTGCGATTCGTCACTCTTAGTAACGAAGAGGAAGCGATCGAAAGTTTCTTCCACGCTACGGTCATCTTCCTCACCGCCGAGCCCTACTGCTGCATTAGAAGTTTTTGCTGAGCGAGCACGAACAGTCCACAGCGCTTGGCATTGGGGGAAGTCAAAACGCCCAACAATTGTGGGTGAGATGGACTTTCGAATTATGCTTACTCCGGAGTCCTCTGATGTGTTAGAGGGGCCGGAGGTGGTCACCAGCTCCAATTCTGGGGAGACGCCCTTCTGGCGTTCCCTAGACTCCTCTGGGAAGGTCGGTTTGCCAAACGTTATATCCCGGAACGGGCCTAGGTTTGTTAGACGATCATGAGTTTGGAAAATGTATTCTCCCTGAAATTTTGCCTCACTGTTCCTCCGGCCGTTAGTAAGAGAGTCTTTACGCAAGCTTGAATCTCCACCACCCCCGTATAGGTCATCATCCATGTCTTCCAAAGCTCCATAAACATCACCCTCGTCTTCGTTTTCTAGGACTTCTTCCTTAATACCTTCTCCCGCTTTCTTTCTTTCACCCTTTCGCCTCCATTTAACCACTCGGGCGTCACCCTCGATGCAACCAATAAAAAGCCTCCTCCCGCCAAGTCCAACAGCGGTGCTAACTCTCCCACCAACTATTGATCCAGGGTGATTATTTAATTTGGCAATCTTAACACCACTAACATTCCGACCATCCATCTTGAATCCCACAATAACCCCTTCACCCCGTTCTGTAAAAAGCAACATATCGCCGCCTTCGCCTTCCAACTCAACAACCTGGCTTCCCTCCAACTCCAAGCATAGGTCACTTTGATCAGCCAGTCCAGCAAAACCGGTACTTCGCCGGCAAAACGGATTGACTGCGACACCGGTAGTCTTCCCAGCCTGATCCACGTGAATAAGTTCGTTTCCACCGACCAACAAACTACCGCCAATTGGGGGCGCCAGCGGAACGACCTTAAATATATCGTATGGTAAACCTGATACACTCAAAATAGGCGTCGAAGCTTTCTGTTCAAGGTCAAGTGTAATAACGATATAAGAAATAGTATCTTTCCTTCCTTCTGCAGCTAGTAGACCCGTCCAGGTTCTTCTCGGAGAGTATAATATCCCAAATGTAGGTTCCCGGTACTCGTGCAAGAATGTGAGAGAGATGACATGTGAAATTGCGTCGTCAAGTTGGGATACTGAGAGGACAAAACTAGGATGATACGGCCTGTCTTTTCCTTCGGGAGCGTCAGTTGTCTTAGTGCCACCTTCACCCATGATAGTATCCTCCCCGCGTGCATTGTCCGCCATCTCCGGATCCCAATCGTCATTATCCCCATCTTCATCATCCATAAGTTCATCACCATCCTCACGACCAAGCGAAAGCTCTTCATCCTCCCGCTGCCTGAATGGTATGATGGCAAGCATATCCCCAGCAAACCTTAGGGCAGCGCACCGACTTCCCGGGTCCGCCACCAGTTCCGCCGGCAACCCATCAGGCACCACAGGCGAACAAAACTCCTCCCTCTCATAATAATGCAAACTAATCGTAGTAATCGAATTCGCCTCGGGGTCCCATTCCATCAATGAGCATTTGGCATCCTTAAACGACGCCAGCACCGCCTCACCCCCCGAACGGGTAGACAGCAGCTTTATCCTCTGTAGGCCAGTCACAGATCCAGAAAGTGGGTACTCTGCTACCAACACCAATTTCGTGACCGACTCGACTTGCGAGCGTTGTAGCGCAATGTCCGCTGCGAAGGTTTGCTCCTCGTCTGCATCGAGAATTCTCCGGTCGACATCGCCGGATTGCTTTGCATCCACTGAGGCGGAGTTGAGCTCGGTTTCATATGTGGTGGTAGTAAATATTTGAAGGAGGGAGGTTTTGGCGACAATGACGTTTTCGGAGGTTGCGGAAGTGAAGGGGAGCTTGAGGGAGAAGGACACAGAGGTTGGTGCTGTTAGCTCTGTGTATACTTCCGGCATCGTGAAAATTTCACCGCAAGAAAAACGGTGGAATGATGATTATGAGCGGGTAGCAGAGATGGTTTTTGGCATTACGTGGGTGGTAGCGGATTCTCAATTGGAGGTTATCGCCGTCGGGCGTCGCGTTCAGGAAGGCAGGAAGAGTCGTGTTGGGTGAGCTGGATGGGCCCCAATTCCTTGCTTTACCCAACAAACTGTAACTCTCAGCACAGGCCTTTAAGCTGTGATCTCACAGATGCTGATGCCAATCGATATAAGCGTCTATTCAATTTTCCGTGATTATACTACCGGTATGTGTACCGTATAGTATTCAGCGCCCGGTTTCCAAGCTCAGTGTATCCTTTTAAAATTCAAGCAAAGCAGCTCTATAGTTATCTACCCTAGTGCTCGCCCCTTCGACCGGGCTCAACTCCAACAACACGAATATCCGTAGCGACAAATATGAAGCAAACAATGACCCCGATCGCTAATAAGACAGAGGAAAAGCGGGAGGTTTTATTACAAGGACTTGTGTGAACTAACAAACGGAAAGAAAGAAAAAAACGTGCCTAGTCGAAAGTGCTCACAAGGAAGCATATCATTCAGCCCAGGCTGATAAGTCATCTGAGTTTATCCTACCAGAAAATCAGTATTTATGCAGATGTATAATACGGCGGGACCCTGCATACAGTAAGTTGCTTCTTAACCTGCGAGTACACCCCTTCCCGGGTGGACGATGCATCGATTCTCACAACCTTACCCCTCTTTTCGTAGTAGTCTACGACAGGCATACTAGTGACCTCGAAGGTGTGAAAGCGTTTCTTAATACTCTCAATGTTATCGTCAATACGTCCGCTGGTCTCGCCACGCTTGAGAAGACGTTGGAGCATAGTGTCCTCCGAGCACTCGAAAAATAGGGTAAACCTAGATTCAGACACCTCCTCTTCAAACTTAATAGCTTGGTCCATCTGGCGGGGGAAACCTATAAAACCATCCAAATTAAATCAATCCACCATCGACCCATTTAAAGGAGATGAACCATCAATCAAGAACTTAGTCTTCTTCTGAGTCGAAATAGCATCTCTCATAGCATTTTCGAGGAGAGCAACAGTAACCTCCATAGGGACCTGGAACAACTAGTCAGTAACTACATATCCTCTTTCTACCGATCCCACCGACAGATCAACAAGAGCATACAATCTTTCCCTCACGGATATACGTCTTGATCAGCTCGCCAAACTCCGAACCTTCACGGTCTTGCTCGGCCCTAAGAAGATCTCCAGCTGATAAATGGACGAACCCGTAGTCTCTCACTAAGTTCTGACACTGAGTACCCTTTCCAGCCCCCGGTCCACCTAAATCACCATCAGCAACCCACCATATTAATCATTCGCCTTGCCTCCTTTCCCACGAAAACAAGGGCACCAAAACAAACCGAGGACAAAGATAACTGAGACTTCTCCCGGTCCAAAAGCCGGCTTCTTTACATCCCCAGCCGTCAGCCTAGGCTTCCTTGATGGCTCTTCGATGGCAGCCATCGGTTCTAACGCCCTTATCAGTCTGATGGCAAGTAATACGGATAGAGCAATGATAAACAAACCCTTGCGGCTCTGCACAAGAAAGTAGAATCCTCCGCTACCGGCAGCAAGGATAGCAAGCAGTGGGATGATGGGGAACGGGTTCTTGGAGCCAGCAGTTTCCCCTCCTTTTCCGGGGCCCGTCGTGTAATTTCTTGCCTGGGTTCTGCGAAATGCAGAAGGAACCGACGGGGGCTGAATGTTTCTGGGTTGAAGGTGCTGTCTTGCGAACGCTGCACTGCTGTTGCGGACAGAAAATTGAAGACTTGAAGCGATCCTGCCGGAGACGGAACGCAGGGCTGGAGACATGGGGTGTGGGGCGAGGCTCTATACTTGTACTTTGCTTCTGCCGGGTGTTATTAGAATTGGGAATGGAAAAGGTGTGCGGGGGTGCGTCACGCGTACCGTACAGTATAGTGCTCAAGCACAGCAACCGGCCGTTTTGCGACCCAAAAGCAGTTGGCTGGAGAGCTGGGATTGGTGTAACGAAACGTATGTGGGATAGAAAATAGTGAACAAAACAAGTCAACCTAAGAGACGAGATGGAGATTCTGAAGTAGCATCCTCCGTCTCCCCTATGCCTCTAGTAGTTGAAATTCATTTCCTATTTGGGGGCAACTGAACAATATTATAAAAATATACTCGGGCGCAAATTAAAGATCCGGAAAAAGTGACAAACAAAATGTATGGTGGCAACACAGATATTCCAAGTCACTTTTTCCGGATCTTTAATTTGCGCCCGAGTAATGATACAGTATGATACAACGTTTGCTTCCTGGGAGGATCAAAATACCGGTAGGGACTTCCACTTCGACCTCTCCAAGTACAGTAAGAGTACTAGTACATTGTGGCTGTGATCTGCTTCGGCAAATAACGAGCACGACACGCCCCGGAACCACACTGAAACTCCTGTGATATGTATAATACTGATGCTGAAAATTCACATGAGCTTGAACTGGACACCACTGAATTTTTATCAACCTAAGGCAAAAATAATTTTGCAAGTGATAGTTAACGATTACATGTGCGGTGGATCCCTCGGTGAACAAGAACCCCCATTTTGTTTTCGTATCGAGCATGACTTAGATTACAACACCACCCGGTAAATTTAACCCTCAACTTGCAGAGCATTTCCCCCTCCATTAATTGCCGTTTGCACTACACTATCACCACCCTGAGCGACGACCTGTTCCCTCGCCCCTCTGACAACCTCTAGGATGTTTCTCAAGCTAGCTTTCCAGTTATCCAATCTAACACCAACCTCCTCCCACTCAGATTTTCCGAAAGACCTATAAGTAGAGCGGTGAATGAGAAATGTTTGGTTGAGCTGTGAGAGTTTGCCCTCTACCAGTCCTGCGCGAATGACATCGATTACCCAAAGCTCTACTTCTTCACTGGGGACGTGCAGACGGCGGGCAATCACAGAGTAGGGTAGCTCGCGGCTCGAGGCGGTGGAAGCCAGAGATGCGAGTGTCAGGAGACGGATTTTGCGGAAAGCAATAGAGTGGTCGATTCCTGTTCATGGTTAGAGCAGGTTCTAAAGAAGAGATGGTAGGGCGAACCATTATCGTCAACCCAGCCATCGTGCTCGTCATTAAATTCCTCGTAATCCTCAAGATCTCCACCAGCAAATACCTCCAATAGAGCAAAGGCCTCCGGATCGGTGTTAGAAAGTTGTTGAATTGCGTCCAGGGCGATGATATCATCAAATTCAAGACAGCTCGGTAGATTGACCGATGCTTTCAATAAACGTACGGCAATTGTTCGAGCTTCTTCGCCAGTAGATTCCTCAGGAGTAAAACTTTGTAAAGTACGGAAGAGAAAGGAATAGAATTGGCTATCGCGAGTTAGTTTAGGGGGAAATGATCTGAAAAGAACGGGCACGTACTCAGCATCGCCGGCCTTCTCAGCAACGTCAGCAATAGTGAGATATAGACCTCTAATCTCAGCGATAGAACTCCCCCATTCCCCGACCCATCGTTCGATATTCCTCAATTGGGGTGCCAAAACGTCGTACATTCCATACTCAGCAACAACCCGTAAAGTTGCCTTGAAGACCGGGTATCGTAAAGGACTATTTGCGGGAAGAACATTGAAGATGGTTGATAAAGCGTGCACTGAAAGAGCGGGTCCATTAGTCGGCGAGGTGGAAGGAGGCGCGGAGAGGTTTTGCAGAATCGTGGGCAACAGCTCCGGTAGCCCAGTTGACGAGCGGACAAGGTGGATAAGAAGGTTATAAGCAGGAATAAATTCTATCTCATGTTTAGCAATAAAATCTCCCCGGCGTATCAGACCGGAAGGGAAGACGTTACCTCTCTCCGGCGCAGTAGAGAGGGCGCTGCTAGCATTCACAATCTCACGCAAACAACTATCGAGATCATAGGCCTCTCCTTCAAACTGCGATTTGATTTGAGCAACAAGCCCCTGCGATCCCTTCCGTGTCTCGAGGTACTGAGCCATCTCGAGCACCTGGTCTGACACCCCACCCCCCCACTATTAGCTTCCAGCTCAGGCTCCTAATTTCGAGAACAAGAAAAATGAAATTGGGAGATACCGTCGATAGATCCCTCAACCATAAGGGTATTTATAGGCGTCTCCATGATTGCTGCCAAAGCTGATGATTTGGGCCCGTTGACAATCGGGGGAACCTTTTTTTCAGCAAACGTAGTTTTTCTTTGGGTATGCAGTTGTGCGGTTGCCAAGACTAGAATTCACGGTTGAAAGAAACGCGGGACAAATACAAAGTGACCACTAACTTACCCCTCCTTTCAAGTGCAACCCCCATCCCATCATATCAACCCCAACTGCCCCAATCGAAGTATAAATCTCCTAAAGAATAGCCATAAGGAGTCGGTGGAATAAGTAGGAACTAGAAACCCTAAATGATACATATGTTCTGCCCTCGGCCGCTGATGGGGTTGCAGAGGGCGGGACTTGTAAACTCAAGATCATGTGACATACATAGGGTTTTAACCCCTCCCACCGTCACGTTGAACTGCCCACCCCTCTCCTAAACTTCCACCTAAAATTCAAGCCGACAAGTTCTCAATTCACCGCGACTACACACCCAACGACCGAACGACCGCTCACCCAACAAACAAACCAAACACCTTCTTCACACCGTAAGTAAACCCGCTCTAGCGACGGTTTTTGTACGGAAATTAAAATTTTGGTGGTTATCTCAATTTAGTAACGTCACCGTAAACATGGTCAAGAAGAGAGCCTCCAAGTACGTCCATCCGGTTCCGATTCTACGGGGATCTGTGGCAGGGTCCTAGCAATTTGGAAGGGGGCCATGTGTGCGGGAGGCCAATAGGATAGGATGAGGTTAAGGGAGATGCTGATGGTATTTTCGAACAGCGGCCGCAACAAGAAGGGACGCGGACACGTCAAGCCTATCCGTTGCTCAAACTGCTCTCGATGCACTCCCAAGGATAAGGCTATCAAGAGATTCACCATCCGTAATATGGTTGAGTCCGCCGCCATCCGTACTTCTCTCTTCTATTATCTACCTAGGCACAGTGGTTAACTATTAGGTCTTTAGGTGATATTTCCGACGCTTCCGTCTTCACCGAGTACACCGTTCCTAAGATGTACCTGAAACTTCAATACTGTGTTTCTTGCGCCATCCATGGGAAGATCGTTCGGTATGTTTCATAGCAGACCTCGTGCCAAATTCGTGGGCGGTGGACAGCTAATACAATTACGCAGTGTTCGCTCCCGAGAAGGTCGTCGCAACCGTGCTCCTCCCCCGCGTATCCGGTACAACAAGGATGGGAAGAAGATCAACCCTAACCAGGCTGCTGCTAAAACTACCACTGCTTAAATCTAGAGCTTTCTGGGGAGTTTTATTATGGCTTGGGTAAAGGGGGATCAGGGTGGTATAAGGGGCTCTTTCATGGTAATTAAGGGATTTCACCGGTCATGAAATAAAAGCACGCTTTTTTTTTGTCCCAAAATGTTGTATTTGAAATCGGGACCTTTTCCAACGTAGCGTGTGTTGTAATATGCGATCGGAATATGTGCACGGAACTTGGACGAAGAAGTGATAACAGAAAGTAGTGAAGATCTCTTATCGTGACAACGCTTGTTCCTTCAATAATAAGAAAGCCATTGCTCAGCTATATAATACAGCAATTGAGTTCAGCCATTACCACTGTGTTCCCATAATAAGAAAAACAAAGAGTATCAAAGGAGTATCCTGAGAGGAACAAAAGAAACAATGAAAGAACACACAATAGGCTTTCAAGTCAACCGGTAACGAGTATGAAAAGATAAAGGGCTGAAAGAAACATTTGAGAGGAGAAAGGAACCATATTTGAGAGGAGCAGAAAACCATATACGAACAGCGTGTTCTTCATGCGAGGATGGCGAGAGTATCCAACAATGCGACACTGTTTTCCAGAAAATGAAATGCACCATTTGACATTCAAGAAATCCGAGGCCCCTTGGAAATGGATATTCGAAGAATCGACTTTCCATGATTCCATACCTATGATCGCGGATACCCGTGGGCACTATACACTGAGACTTCACCACGTGCAATACCACAAACACCCACCGACTTCTGCTCGGGAACAATTTAGCCGTTCAACAAATTGCCCGCGATAGGTCACCATTAACAACTCGGAGCCCCCACACTCTAAGTATAATCATACTTTTATATCCCATATCTCGAGCTATCCTCCACTCGTAGTCACCTACTGACTGACTCCAGCATTCAGCGACGAGTGACTACCCATGATGCACTACATCAGAAATCCTTACCCCACTAGCGCTGACCTCTATTTAGTGGAACGCCTGGTGTACACTGTCAGGAGTGTAGAACTTCCCACATTTCCATATCAAGAGCACTAGTGAGTCCATTGACAGAAAACCCATATCTGCCACGGCATCTCAGGGAGTAGCTTTCCCATCAAGAAGCCCACCCGAAACAATACAACCTTACATTCATCTTGCTACCCAGAAGCCACCAGAAATTTCATACATCTACCAGCCAAGCCCTAAACACTAGCATTAAGAGTATCTATCCTTGGATGAAATATTTAACGCTTGATGAAAGTTTACATCTGTCCTCGAAAGATATTGGACAACGGCCCTTGTGGTATCTGTCCACGGTTAAACGGTTTCCATAGAACTATTCTTACAGAAACCTGATAAACACTTCTACTTACTTATGTTGATGAGGAGGAAACCATGCCCTCCAATACACATGGGCCATATGAAATGCCCTAGTGCCTAGCTTGATTTAAGTTGACCGGGGCTCAATTGAATACCCCAATTCTTTAGGTGATAGGGGGGGGCATCAATAGTCTTTGAAGTCCAAGAATCTGAGCCGCCCAAGAAGGGGGTTTTTTGAGAAATTTAGTGATGTATCGGCCAACCCGGTTGATGGCGGTGTTGAGGCTATCCTTCTTCACCCCGCAGGAGGGTTATTGTTCCGCTTTAGGTATACTTACCCACTAGATATGAGGCGAAATAGTTCAAGCGTATCGAACAAGGGGAGGTTAATTAAAGAAAAAGAAAAAGAAACAGGAACTGTGAGATAACCCCCCAGTTCATCTCCAGGCAACTCTTCGGGGTTCATAATAAGGTATCCCTATTCGTCACGGTACTGTACCGTACAGATACCTCTCCTGCTACCCGAGCAGCACAACACCCAATCACTTCAGAAGGCATCATTTGATGCTCTCACAGAGCGAGTTTAAAGAAAGAGATATCATTGGGTCCTGTGTTTCTGGATTGCGATCGCGGAACTATATTATCTACGAATAATTGCTACTAACAATATTAAATGGGGGAAGGGTTCTGCAACCCGCTCGTTATCAGCCAATGGCCCCGTCAAAGGTTTGCATCCAATCACGCGACAGGGGTGAAATATTGCCTAGCGAGAAATGATGAGTTGTCTAACCGATCATTTGTACGGTACGGTACAACAATGTATCGGCTCATCCCGTCAACCATTGGAGCCCCGGGTTCACTACTAATCACTCGGTCAAAATCAAAACCTGTGTCTTCCCGGCGAATTGGGGGGTGGGGGTCGCAGTGATGGGAGAGGCCTGTTATTGACGCACGTGAACAATTGAGGGTCGGCCCACCAGTGTTTCATTACCAATCATCTGGCAGCATTTTTTTTCCTCCTCTTCTCGAGTTGACGGGAGCCTCATGTTGTCGTTTTCGTTCCCCCCAAGTTTTTGGATGGGGATAAAAATAAACTGTGCTTGAACAAGCCCGCCGATGCCACTAATTGAAAATTTTGTTGGGGTTTTGGGTACTGCAATGTCTTTTCGCAGTACCACAGCGAGGTAATCCATAATTCATGCAAAAATAATGATTTCCCGCCATTTGGATAAGAGCCCTCCGGTCGGCTCGGACTGAAGGATGTGACTGAGCCAAGACATGCAGCCAGTTTGCCGCTTTGGTCCACTAACATATACGGCCAATGTACGCTTCGGATTTGTGCATAGGTTGGAGATGTGACATATTGCAGACAAGCCCGGGAAACAAACTAAAATACGGCCCTCAAAGGGCGGGAGCTAGGATTACGTGGGGCGGGGGGGCGGCGGGGGGGGGGGGGGGG
>Ga0307517_10008847_pt1 | contig 14388 bp, 21 predicted proteins | sample 23_EM_MG_FD_194515 | JGI IMG/M metagenome (GOLD analysis project Ga0307517, IMG submission 194515) | Populus trichocarpa ectomycorrhiza microbial communities from riparian zone in the Pacific Northwest, United States - 23_EM | ecosystem: Host-associated > Plants > Roots > Unclassified | place... | reverse complement strand
GGAAGGATTGACCAGCCTTTGGTTCGACGACACATTCGCATTAGTCTCAATCCCATCGATCGATTTGTGCTCGGTTACTGAGTGAGGGAACAAGAAAAAGAGATACGATCTTTTCAAAAATGCCTCACGGAGGTCTTTACACAGAGAGGAATATTGCATTTGTGCCCGACAAGGAAATACTAGCAACTAGTATCTCATAGGACTCGGAGGAAATAAAAAGGTTGGTCTGAAAGCGAAGGAAGGACAAAAAAGTGACCGAAGAACCAGCCAGCCAGATGCGAGTTGAGTCGCTTTGCGAAAGCAGTAATGGAGTTGAAGAGAAAAAAATGGAATGACCCATCGGAGGAGCAATTATCCGAGAAGGTGCCGTTTTTTACAGCGGAACTTGGATGCGTGTAAAACCCGAAAAAAAAAGTCCCGTAGTCTAGGTGAAACGTAAAAGCGAGAGGTAAGACAGCAAGAAAAGGGAGAGAAGAATATTGTATATACGAAGTATAAAGTAAATAAGGTCGATGATAGTATGGTGATTTTGAAGCAATACACAAATAGGATAGCGTGTGTCGATCTATTGTGTCAGGTATGAATGCAGGGATCGAAGGGGTACACAGAATTACAAGTGATTAAGGTTCTGCGAGTTGAAGTGCAGATGGCTGGTACATGGTGTGTCCGTAGAATGATGATGGTCGTGATCGAGTTTTCTAGTTGTTAAGAGATACAGCTTTTTGAATAGAAGACGAGGGTGACAACAGGATTTTTTTTTTGAAATACAGCAGGAACTTTTTTCATCTAGACGATGTCCCAAAGCTCCTCCAGAGCGCAGCAAAACTACAAATGATAAATCAAAAATGATCGTTGGTTTTAAGATTTAAAGCGAAGGCCCACCTTCCCACAAGCAACGCTTGCGCTGAGCGGATAATCGCTAATGCTGATTTTTTCATCCACATAGAGATCCGCAAAGTCGTCCTTGCCTCGGGCCATGGCGCCAACGAAAACAGCGATATTATGTGTTGTCGGTAGCGTTGGGAGGTACTTGGACAGACGCTGTGTTGGTGCGTCACCGGATAATGCTACGGGGTTGCACGAGTCAGTTACCTAGTCGTAAATGACGGAAATGAGCTCATACTGATTTTGATGGTGTTTGGGGGGAAGTGATCAACAACGGGATTCTGATTATCATGAGTTTACCTTCGAAAGTTAGATGAATCAAAAGAAAACCTACTTTGATCACCTTTAATAGTTTTTCTGGACCATTTACACCTCTGATAGATAATTTATGAAGTAACTGGACTAGATCGGACGTCAGTTATGGATTTTTAACAGTGATTATATCATACCCATGAGCCCACTGAATCGCTTGAAGGTACGAGGGATCCGCACATGGGGATTAACCTCGATAAGGACACCACGGGCGGTGTGAATGTAAACTTGCAGCAACCCTGCCTTGTTCAAAGGCGAGTCAAGCAGAGTAAGGAGACACTATTGAAATTCTCAGAAACTCAAATAAATGACAAATAAATGGAATCCGACCTGATGCGTAATGTCTGGTCTAGCATCTGCAATATCCCTCCCTGTTTTCGCCAAAATTCCCTGATGGTCGTCGCAATTCAGGAGCGTGTATTTTGCTTCGCCCTCTTTACCACCCCTGCTCCCCTTACCCAGGTTGCTCCCACTGGAGACCTTATAAGCTTCCAAACAGGCCTGTTCAAGGATAACGAACAGTCGGCGTGTCGACGTTGCTGTAGGACCTCGTGGAACATGGGCCTGGACAGGCAGCATGGACGGGTTCGCTACAGGTGGCGATGGAACATAAGAATTTTTTTGATCGTAATTGCTGTTGTGTCCCATCTTGCGAGCCCTAGACGACGGCAAAGGCTTTGTCGGTCGTTCTGCTGGTGTAGGTGCTGCTGTGATGGTGGTATTGGATTCAGCCGAAAAAGACACGTTGTCTTTATTTTTTTGTGAAATTGTGATGGTTGTGGTTGCGACAGACTGAGTTCCGATAGAAGGGTACAGAACGGATTTGTGGTCAACTTGTTCTCTTCTCTCATCGTCCACCTCCATGACAAATGAGCCCCCTGCAGGTTCATGATTGTTCTCCCCGTCTGACCCCGATTTTAAAGAGTGGGTGGGGCTGGCCTGTCGTCGTCGTTGGGCTGGTCGTTCGCCGGGTGATGATTTAGGCCGTGGTGGCGGATCTATCCACGTAGCTTCATTGACAACTCGTCCATTGAACTTTGTAGCTTTGAGTCTTTCGCTGCCATCCATAGAACCAGAGTGTCGTCGACGTCGTGCGGGAATTGTTGGTCGCTCCATTTTTTTAATCCGAAAGGTCCGGTGTACCGAAGGATAGGGGAGCCCGGTTTTTAAGAAGAGGGATGAACTGGGAACATCATGCGTGCAGGGAAGACTTATAAAAAAAGTATGTCGCTGCTCCCTTGAATCTTGATTACGCTTAGTTCCTGATCGGAATCAATACAACTTCAATATATATTAGGGTGTTCGGGAATGCGGCCGCCCACATGTAGTCAATTACTACCATATTCAAATCGGGTCTGGCGAAAATCACCTCGTTCTCATTTGTTGTCTGCGCCATACACCAAAACCTGGAAAGTCATGACTCGAGGCGGTAACTCCAGCAGGTCTGGCTTGCCTCGAGGAGGTTATGGTCCACCCAAGTTCCGAACATTCACTTTCCACGGGTATCGGGACGATGGTTACATCCTGACTTGGCCTGTGAGTAGCGCGGCGTGCTCCTTCTTACCCAACGTGTCCCAGTGAAAACTCCCCTCTGTTAAATCTGTTCGGCTAATGTGAATTATCGGGTATACTTAATCGCAATTCGCTGACCGGAGCGGAAAACTTAAAAAGGTCGCACACTATTCACCTTGTTCCCAAGCCTCAGGCCTCATGTACCAGGGTCTATCTATACTCATTGTTCTGATGAGGTTCTCGAATGGAAAATGTGCAAAACAGAGCCCAGGACGATGGCTGCCCCTCACTGTGTGCTTCAGGAGGGTCTAATCCCCCCTGTTTTTTTACGTATCAAAACCATCCACTATCTTCTTCAATTTCGCACGCATACCCTGAATGACAGAACGATTGTATTCTGCTGTTGAGTTGTTGATCATAAGGTCAAATCATCGTAATAGATAGAAGTCCCTTATCGCTTTTAGCTCAGTAATCAAGTGGGATCTGTCTCGGAGGATCAACAGTACATCGATCCTACAGGAGTGCTCGAGAATCCTAATTACTTTAGTCTCCACGCTGGTGGCTCGGTTCTCGAAGACAAGAAGAGGTGAGGAAGAGCCAGAGTCGATAAGTTCCTGGAGGACCTAGAGCGAAGAGGCCAACTGTCAAAAAGTGAACCATCCTAGGGTTCTTCAGCACATTTTGACAATTCAACTACCAGAAGGACAATGAACAATTAAAATGACTTTTATTTCCGCAATGCCTACAAGAATGGAGAAATAGATAATTTGAAATTGCACCGCCCACAATCAAATTCTAAAAAGTCTATGAGTCTCAAGAATGCCGTTGAAGAAACCTACGATTATGGTCAGAACTATTGAAAAGCGTGCACAGTGGACTCACCAGTGTATCAGGCGGTCACACCCAATTTGACGGCAATTTGTCTTCGACGCACAGCAACCGGTGTATTGTGTGGTAAAGCTGTTGTAGCACGGTTAAAGTAGATGATAAACTTTCTGCCAGGAACTTACGCGTAAACACCATTATCTCATCCCTAGTACTTTGTCGGATGAGGAGCGGCCAACAAGACTCATCCAGGGAAAATCGGGGTTGAAGAGCGGTTCGCGTATGCCAGAGCCAAGGCGGAGCAGCGGCAGCAACCCCGGCGAGGTTTGGGGGCGGGACAAAGGCAGCCATAGATGATTGTTTGAGTGAAGAGCGAGCCTTAACAGGCCCGTCCAATGAAGGCGCGTGTCCGATTGCCAAAGTACTTGAGAAAATATCTCTTCACTCTGCTTCTCATCACAATGTCCAAAGCTTGTTCTGGCTTCAGGTTTCTGCAAATCGGGGCCGTTGTGCCCAATCCCCAAGTTGGTGCGTTTTAAAAACTTTTTGCATTAACACTGTATTCCACAGAAGATTCCCTCCCCACTGGACGAGGAAGGAACCTTCGTCGTGTCGAAAGATTAGATATCAGGACCACTGAGGAAGTGGGTCAGTGCCGCTGTTGCATTCACTTTTTGATAAAAAGAACAGCTCTGCCAAGTTGAGCTACTTACATTAACCTTGTCGGGGGATGTGTTTTCCACGATGGGGGTTGGTCCCCCGATTCCAGAAAGAGTGGTGACGGACATCATTGATTCATGTAATAGACAAATGCGAAATTACCGCTTGGTGGATGGAACGGAGGGTTGTATGGGGTCAACTAGCGGATTCTCTTCCCTTGCTTGCTGAAGTAATTTATCTAATCCTTTTTCCTTCACAGCTTCCTAATACGTGATGAGATGAAAGAAAGTAAAACACGTTTCGTAATCTCACCTGCACACAGGCTTTATATTCCTCCCAAATTTTACCGCAATTCTCTTGAAATTCATTTGCCTTCTGTTTGGAGTACGCAGATCGCTGCTCTTGAGTATTTGAAGCAGCTATTGCTGGTTCTAGGTATCCTTCGAACCAAGAGTTGAAACAGGAATCATAAGTTCGTTTGAGGGGCGTGCATCGCGGGGAGAGACTTTGTGACATGCAGAGTGTTGTTTGTCTTGTTTGGTTACTTCTATTGATGCACCATACAAATTTTGCCTGATCGATTAGACTTGTTCTTGATACGACTCAACTTGAACGTCTTTCACTCCAATGATGTCGAAATCTATGGAGGTCGAGTGTTGACCGATCTCATGTTGAACTCTGTTTGTACTTTATGTGCGGAGCCAAGCATAGCTTCGTCTTGTCGCTATTAATCCGCTTAATGGTACACAAGATGACAACAGAGCCACTATAAGGAGCCTTGGAGCGTGACGAGTGCACGGCTGGAACGTGTGTAGACACGACGAAATGGGCTGAACAATCCCTCTTCAGGAATCTCATGCGTCTTATGGCTGACTAGTTAAGCGGGGAAGTCGTCGTTTTGCTAGCAATCGCCCTACCGATAACGAGGATGCGAAAGTGGGTGTACTTCACTCAGAGCTTCGCAGCTTCTTTCGGGTTGGTCGTTTTCGTTGATGAAACGGCTGCTTGATCAGGCAAATGATCTGGTGCTACAGCTGAACAAGATGCAGAGATTGGTCCATTTTGAAAATGAAGCAGTGGGAAGCGGAAACATCTTGCTCGCAGGCTTCTCCTCGACTCCGCCGTTGGATCTACCACTCCTGGAGTCCTGGTGCTGGTGCAGCCAACATCCCTGAAGCATCGGATTACCTAGGCATTGACTGAGTTTGTGACCTGACCACAGACAATGCATGCATCAACGACATTGTCGACTCACAGCATGTGTTGGGCATGTGAGTAGTTGTGTATGGCACAAGGAGAGACCAGGATGCTGAGGCCTGATGCCGCCTGAGGGATCACTCTGTGGTTGTGGTCTAGCTATTATTCATTTGATGAGTAGAACTGAAATGATGCGTTGATGACCGCCACAGAAAAATGAAAATGTAATTTTGTATATGGACGTGAGGAGATACAAGGCAAAAGATGACAGGGAGCGTAGTATCGTACAAAGATGAATATTTGTCCATGAGCAACAGATATAAAAGCAGGTCTGAGTACTATAGAAAAAGGGCTAGATCCAAAGTAAATCAGAAGTACAACAGCCAGAAAACGTAGATAATTACTGAAAATCAGGTAGGATATGGCACTGGAAATTAAATTCAATTGTGAATCAGAACACAGCTAGAAATGACAATACACTTACGGGCGGCAGGAGCTGAGTACGATGTGGTTGCTAGATTCAACTGTAAATCGGCTAGTACTACACTCACGGTTGTGTCGCTCCTGATCCGGAAGCTGGACCTGGCCTCAGGAATTCATCGCAGCAATTGCGACTCGCGATAGCAAGTTCAGTAGAGACCCCGTTACAGAAGGACCAGCAAATTGCACTCATCCTGGCAAAAACACCAAAATCTGACAATTCCACGCCAGGAACTGCCGATAAAAAAATGTGGAGCAGAAGATGGGTGGCAGGATAAACGGCTATCATAGCGAGAATTAAGAGGCGTGGTGCTGAAAGGAGTCGTCAATCAAAATACCAATAGTTCATGAAATCACGTATGGAATTCTAAAAACGTTGACAAAATCACACACATTAGCAAGAGCCACCACCAGCCCTTCGGAGGGCAAAAGACAACAACGAGTATGGCCGACAAGAGTAGGATTCCGACAAATACAGGAAGCGATAAAGGGGTTGGAAGAATGTAGACAGAGAGCCCATGGAGAAGGAGCAATGGATGTACGGCGCTGAGCCCCGCCGATATGGCAACGAATGGCGGATACATACTGAATGATTTTTCACCTTCAGAGTCAGGTTTAAATATTCTGCACGGACCGTGCCAGTAATTCAAAATTCAATCCTGAAGAGTGGCAGACAGAAGTCACATATCAGTCTGTGCGGGCATGTGTGGAGAATGGACCTACGACCATGATGCTGAGACTTGTGAGCCCCTAGTGCTTTCATGGATGAGTATATTTGTGAGGTTTGTAACGAGGGTTTCAGCGAAGCTTAGAGGAATCCACTCCAAATAGAAGAGATAAAGAAGATAATCAATGAGAGATGAAGATCAGGGGAAACGAGACAATATTTGAGTCGTCAAACTTTGATGTTACCAGATTTGCAGCCCATCCTCATTGCGGGCATCGGCTTATTGCCTTTTGTATTCCTGTCTTCTTCATTCCCGCTTACTGTTTATCTGGTGGTACTGAATTGTGGATAGATACATCAAAGGATGAATAAAATAAACTTACTGCAATGTTTGCCTGCTTACTGGATGGTACATGATGCTTGAAAGTCCACGGCACTCGACAGAGAATCGATCCCGCAGTAAATTACGCCACCCCAGGTACCCAAACTCGTGTCTAAATTCTGGCCTATCTCTTTTTACGTCCGGGTTCGCCAGTGAACGTAATATCCGTACCACGACCGAGTAGGGTTGATGTCCTCAGGGGTGGTGGTGAATGTACCGCCGGCTACTGATTCCCAGATGTACTGTTCATCGTCATTGTTCTTCGAGATGACTGCGCCCGGCCACGAGAAAGGTCGAGTACTTATAAACTGACACCGAACTGACCAATATTCCCGCCAGAGCTGAGCTTTCCTACATCCCTATACGAAAGAGAGCGTCACGGTTCAGAACTGAGGAGATGAAATAGAAACTTACCTTGGCTCCGGACTTGGCATGATCAATTATTATACCGATGGAAAACGGCGGGTACTAAATCGAAGTTTTTGAGTGAGATACAGAAGGTATGAAGAGAGGGAGTAGGTCACCGGATTCACACAAAAGATGTGAATGGTCAGTGAATAGAAAATTTTCAACCGGGCGAGAATAGGGTTGAAGGCAATGTTGCGAGCCATGATTGCGATCAAATTCATTATCATAGAGTTACTCGATACGAGTTCCTTGGCCATCATATTCTCCTTGTGGTTGTAAGTGACGCATTGGATTGCAGGAGAGATAAGCGAAGGCAGCGAAGGTGTAGCGGGGAGAGCCATTGGAATGCCGAGATTGGGATGCCTAGGAGACAAGTGGTTACTTTGCAAAATATCGGGTGAAGCCTGTGCAGAGTCGGTAACTTGTGTATTGTCGCACAAGCTGACCACCGCTTTCTCGTTTCTCGCTAACCGCTCTATCTGTCCCGTATGGAAATCTCGCACATCAACCCAGGACCCAGAGGTTGAAGGGTTGGTCTGGTGGGGTAGAGAGAGTTTCGGCTGTCTGTCACGGATGGACAAGATTCCGAGTCAAGTAGATTGAAAATCCCTCTTGTTGTTAATGTGATCTATTGTCCTCGAGATCGCGGCTACAACACAATTCTGAAAGTGTAAGGATCGAACTCTGCATGAAAGAATCTCTCGCCAGCGACAAAATCCTACACCCTCCTTCCACCATGATCCTTTTGCCATTCATCAATCACCTTATCAATTTTAGATTCAGCGTCCTCTGCTGTGACCTGCTGTCCGAACGCGTCTACAAACTTTCCGTCTGGGTCCATCAAATATATGAAAATGGAGTGGTCCACGAGGTAGTCGCCTTTGGGGTCTGCATTCGGTGGTGTAGAAAAGTAGACACGGTATGCTTTGCACACCGCTTTGATAGCATCGTAATCGCCAACCAGACCAACAAAGGAGGAGTGAAAGTCCAGGAGGTATTGAGATATCCGAGAAGGTGAGTCGCGGGCTGGGTCAACGGATATAAAGAGTGGTAAAAAGATCTTGCCATATTTCTTCTCTGAAATGTAATATTATTGGTCATTTGGCAATTTCAAGGAACGAAAGTCTCACCCGCAGAGTCTAGCACGGTCGTTATTTTGTCCAACTCGGTTGGGCAAATGTCTGGGCAATTTGTGAAGCCAAAATATACTAGAGACCATTTCCCAAGAAGCTGGTCTTGCGAGTAGGGTTTGCCGTCATGTGTCGTTAGAGTAAAATTTCCCCCAATATGTGGCCGGCCGTATGATTTCAACCCACGTTCACGTTCTTATAAAGTTGGTTAGGGGGAAAAACAACATCGAAGCAACACTGACCTCGTTCCTCTTCAAGCCGGGCTTTTTCTTGTCGAAAATAAATTGCCAGTCCCACACCAGCCAGCACAAATAGTGCTGCAGAGGTTGGAGTAAAAGCCTTTGCAAGTTCATTTCAGAAATTCAAGCCAGTGCATAGGGATTTAGCTGTTCCTGCATACTCCGATTGTATTCCGTTCCGGGAGCATCGAATACTTGCGCTGCAAGACCAGCCCTGGACGCAACTTTTTTGTGAGAGGATTTGACACCTCATACAGCCGTCTTGCACGATGTAAAACACACGTGTTTAGGTGAAAGAATCTCTTTGCAGTGCAAGCGGGAGGGTGTTGGACATGGAGGCGTCCGATAGAGAACATAGAGTGACATGTGACTCCGAGTCTGTAGTACACATCATGAACTCGACTACAGTACACGAGACTTTTTATCTTTGTTTCTTTTTGGCGAGGGATTACTCTTTGGGGCCAACCGAATGGCTCCCAGAACCTGTTCCAGCTCTCTGTCTTCAACACCTTTCGAATCTGATTCGCTTCGCAATTTGCCACTCGACACATTACTCGACGCAGAAGGAATGACAGAAAGAGAGACTTTCTTCTTCTTTCCGACCCTATCATTAAATAATGTGTCGATATCGTCCTCGGATCGATTTTTCCGTTTCCTGTCTTCAAATACACCCTCAGTCGGAGGTTTCACCTGATCTTTCGCTGACTGTGTTGTATTCGACTTCTCTTGCTGCCTGCGCCCTGATTGGAGGTTACGCCATTCTTCCGGCCGACGTCGAAGCAGATAAAGGTTCAGATTTTTGGCGAAGAATTTGCCATAGAATGATGCCGCAAGTTCCTGCTCCTTCGAAATCATAGATCGAGCGATCTTTTCCTACAGATTGTAAGAACCAACGGAAAGAATCAGGGAAAGGACCCACTTACTTTAAGATATGTATCACTGAACTCCCAACAGCGGTCTCCGACTCGACTTCCCACTTTGTCGTCCACAAGGTGGTGATAATGTCCGATGAAGTCCAAGACTAGTTGTCGCTTCTTGTTCGGAGAAACAGTAGCCGAGTCCAGAAAGATATCAAATACCCGTGAACCACATGAATTATGGGCAATTCTGATACGCTCTTCAACCGAGATTTCAAGCATGCTGCAGGGAAGGTCACTATGAAGCGCGGTATGTATTGAATTCCTACACACCTTGTAACGACGAATTGATTAAGAGACTCTGGCAGTTTCAGCAAAGACTGAAGGAGCAGAGATCCTTGGATTTTGGGCTCTAATGGATTCGTTTCCTTTGATTGGGCATTTCTCCCTCGCTTTCTATTTGACTGCGGTTCTTCGGCCAAGAGATCGTTGATTGCTGCTTTATACTCCTGAGGCATTTTTAAGCGAAAAAAACACATTTTCAAAACTGATTCCCAACCGATAAAGGCTGCAATGTCAGAACACAGTGCACCAGTTGTTTATTTTCAGTGCCGGATGTTTGGAAGCCGAAAGCAGAAAGTACAATCTGAAGATAATCAACATCCAATTCAAGTATTAAAAGTTCTGACCAACCTCCGGGATGTTTTGCAGTCCAGTTGCACTCAGAGCAGAAGCTCTCTCGATTACCGCTCTTATCACCCCAGTCCGCGTCATTTCTAAGACAGGACATGTCAGTAACGTAACCTGAAGTATTAGATCCAATACGAACGAATTTGCTTTATCCACACTCCATTAAGTTCTTCCAACGTCCCCAACAATCGACTCTCAGAAACTCGTTCAAGAGCTTTTGCAACAACGAAGTTTGCTACAGGGTGAACGGCCAACCTCGCTAATTTGCCTTCAAGATAGGTCTTCCAGATAACGTTGAATACATCGACAGGACATCGAGAAATAATAGTTTCTAAAACATGCGAGGCGTTAGGGTCTCTGAGCAGGGTACCAACATAATCAGACTCCTTAATGTCGTCGGGTGTTTTATTCACTGAGATTGAGTTAGAATGCTGAAGAAAATGAGACTCCTGAAGACATACGACAAGCAGTAACGGCCCCAGCTGTCACCCTATCCATTAAAGAGCCAAATTCATTGGAAGCATCTTGGTCTGACTCGGCTTCCAATAAAAGCTACAATAACATATGAGCAAATGTCGAAAAAAAAAAGTTTTTTAAAAAGGGTCAACCTTCAGCGTAGGACACGCGACCTTGTCTGCTGCCATTCCACGAACCTCATTGTCGTCAAGCTCAGTCCTTATGGCCTTAATAATGCGGCGAGCTATGGCCTCGAATTCAGGAAGGGTTCCTTTCGATATTGGAACCTTTTCTTTTTCTTTTCTTTTTTTCCCTTCATCAAAAACAGATTTCATCTGTCCTTGTCTCGCCTTCCAGACAGAACTTTTCTTTGATCGTACTGTGCTTTGGTTGTCGTCAGAGGCAGCAAGACTGGGTGAAAGCAAAACGAGCAAGCTTCGAATGACATGAGATGCGAATGGATGAGTAATGAGAGAGGCAACATCCGGTATTATCTCCTACGTGACCATTCTTGAATAATGTATAAGAGATAAATCAGTAATGGGCTCACCTCGCAGATATCTAACACAAGCTGGGTTAGAGTGCGAAGCTCGCCTTGGTCTGGAGAGATTGAAAGGTCTGGTATTACGCCCTCGGACTAGCCAGTCTTCAGTGGAATATAACCAGCATAACTGAATATCTGACCTCTCTGTTAATCGTATCTTTCGCGATAGCGAACAACGTCTGACAAACATGCGAGGCAAATCTGTGTCGTATCAGGACTTTGAAACTAACATCAAATGGGTAAGTTCTTCAAATCTTTTCGCAGGTAATGTAACTGACTTACGAGCCCACCAAACTATCGACGAAGACTCGTAGAACAAAGTCATTCATAGAATACAAGAGTCTTTCAAGAATTATTGAACATTCGGGGTCTGTGGCAAGTTGTTTTTCCTGGCCATGCATCTCATTCAATGCGGCCATAAAAAATATGCGCTTCTCTGCAGATATCGGGTCATGATTGTTCAGTTGAGTTTCCAACAACCAATATACGCACTTTCATTAGGCTGAACATCGTCCTCTTCCAGTATATCGTCATGGTTTTCCTGCCAGTCCCTAATCTGGAGATCAACCGTCCTAAAGTATGCCTTTATGTCCACCTCTACCTCTCCAAATGGTGCTTCAGGGTTGCGAGTGGCTGTCTTGGAAGAAGATACGATCCATGAGGGTTCTTCTGCGAAATCCTGCGATGGATGAGGCCCTTCTACCGTTTCTTCTGTTTGCTTTTTATTCCTTTTCCCTCTCTTTCTGTTCTCGCGAGGCATTTCGAAGTTTAAAACCGTGGTTCGGAAACTTGAACTAGTAGTAGTGCCCAAGATAGATTTTCTTCATTGCTATTTTTGGATCATCAAATAACTACTGGTCCGCCTATATAGTCCATAATCACATATTACGATGATAAATGAGTGGAACGGAATGTGGAACTGCAGGTCTACCTTACAGACAGCGTCTCAATTAATATATCCAAACCCGCGCAACGCATCAAACACGTCTGTTTCTCTACCTCGAGTAGGAGAGGTTTCATTGACAGAAGTCCAAAGTGGTTGAACGCATCACCAGGATCGGCGTCCTTCTTCCACCGTGACATGACCATTGCAAACAGAGCCGAATTCGAGAAATGGGAACCCTGGCACTGCAAATCGAGAGACGTAAGACTCGGAAGGAGCGGATAGGAACCATCACTGGCATTCCGGAGAGATAGTAAGGAGAGAAAATTGTCCGAGACTGGGTCGTTGTTTGAATCGCCTATCGAAAAACGGAGACGAAGATGAGTGACTTTCGAGAACAGCATTAAAATTTCGACGAGGTCGGTTTCCGATACCGGAAGATATGACAGATCGAGAGACTTGAGAGTGGGGGAAATACGACGGAGGAAGGAGATAAAAAGGTGACGATTGAGCCACGCAGTGGGTCTTTCGACCAGCCATGTAATAGTGAGCGCACGAAGAGTCGGCATCGAGATATGATGGAGGAATTTGGTGAAAGACAACGCCGGGGAGTCGGAAGACAATGGGTACACATTTCCTCCAAGGAGGATAAGGTGACATTCTTCGAGGATAGGAAGATGGAGATTGTGAAAATCCACTCCGTTCTCCAGGGTACAGTCGACCTCAATTTTGCACTGCACTAATCGAGGCGTTTGTGATAGGATGGAAAACACATCACCGAGAGTCGGAAGGTTATTGTGTTCCAGTTCAAGGTCCAACCGTGATAGTTGACACCACGGTATGTTGGCGGTGGAAAACGGCTCGGATGTCCATAACCCCGTCAACTTCAGGCCGAGTGATTCCAGGAGAGGCAAATGACTCGGAAGGGGAGTCATGTTGGCAGGCGGGAGATTGAATTGAACGGATCTCCATCGATGGGCCTCGGGAATCAGGAGGGCAAGTAATCGCGCAGAAATATTGCTAAGCATTCGCCCTACGGAAATATGGAAGATTTTCGTGGTGAGGGGGTAGCTTTTGGAGCGTGCCAACCAAAGCTTCATCGACCTCTCTAGATACGATTCGTAATGTCGCGATCCTGAAACGTCGACCTCGAATGATGACCAAAGCCAGGGTGTAGATAAAACCAACGCCCTCCATCCTTTGCTAATTCTGGTTAAGAGGAGAGGTGCCTCACGCGGGTCGAAGCGGGGAAGGGGTGATAGACAGTGAGTAAAGATTTCGATGCCCAGTTCCACTGGCAGTTGCTCGAATAGGGAGACCCCAGGTGAATCAGACCGACCGACGAAAGGAGAGAGCGCGACATGCATCGACCGTACTCGTTTGGAGTTGGACACCTTTCGACGTTGAACAACATTTGAGAAGGGGACGGGCATTGTTCTGCAAGGAAATCAATCACCCTATTTGACGCCGGAAGATATAAGCCACTCACCGCGGGTCCACAAGGGGAGATTCGCACAGAAAGCAGAGCCAGCCAGTGACCCAGGTATAAGGCTATCAGAGTGTGTTGGAAGCCTGTGCAAGACGTCCGGATGTGGGGCGACACGACGATGCAGCCGTCTTATAGGGTTCCAGTAGGTGATGTAATGCAGTCCATTTTACAATAGTCACAGACCTTGTTGTAATGGGATCTGCCGTCAGATGTCAAAAACGATAATCCATGCCTTACCGAGGTGAATCATGAATGTAAATGATTGATGCAGGTGTGCTATCTATAGCCTGAGATCAATTGGTTATATTATTCGACTCATTACAGACGAAACAATGCACCTCGACTAATGTTTCAAAACTTTGGCATTATAGTTGGTATCAATTAGAACTTACAGCATCTGCCTTGGACCCATCGATTCCGGTGCTTTCATGCGACCTCTATAAGGCAGATATGGGTTGAATATAAATCTTCCATCTCAAATCTTGACTCAACCATCAGCCCAAGAGTTGTGAGATGTGAGATGTGGGAATACATCTAGAATGGTATCCAGTATGTCTGGATCAAATACATCCACTTTGCAGACGAACTTTCACTGACCGCACTCAATTGAAGCAGATCAAATGTTACAGAACCAGGGTAAAGCTCAAGTTCAACTTGAACGAGGGTTGAGAATGGCATGATAATAACTTTTATGATCGCGACCTGAATTCGCACGCATTGATAGAAAAGCATTCCAAGCGAGTGGGAGCAGTCACTGCGGATTCCTTTGGAT
>Ga0307517_10008846_pt1 | contig 14389 bp, 12 predicted proteins | sample 23_EM_MG_FD_194515 | JGI IMG/M metagenome (GOLD analysis project Ga0307517, IMG submission 194515) | Populus trichocarpa ectomycorrhiza microbial communities from riparian zone in the Pacific Northwest, United States - 23_EM | ecosystem: Host-associated > Plants > Roots > Unclassified | place... | reverse complement strand
TTCTTATTGCCTTAATTTTCCCACTTTCATAATACTCTATTGAATTCCCCTCACATTTACCATAAACATAATTTTCTTTGTAATGCGGCGATCCGCTTTTGTAGTTTATTACAAGTTGACCAATCATTTTGCCATTTGAGAAATTTATTTTGTAAAAGAGCTGACCATTATCATAAAAAAACTGCCATTCTCCTTGTTCTTTTCCATTAACATAGCTCCCTACTGAACTGAGCTGGCCATTTTCGTGGTATGCTCTTGTTTCTCCGACATACCTACCATTTAAAATATTTCCTGATTTAAAAGGACTTCCATTTTGGTGATAAACTTTTGCAGGGCCTTTAAGCGTGTCGTTTACATAGTTACCCTGCTTAAATAATACCCCGGTTTTATAAAACTCTTTATATTCTCCATCTTTTTTACCGTTAACATAATTTACTACCAAAAGAACTTGGTGATTAGGATAAAACCTTTTCCAAATACCATTTTTTTGGCCGTTTAGAAAACTTCCTGAATCAGTTAGTATTCCGTTATAATAATGGTTGTCAATCGGCTCTTGTGCTAAAGCAACTTTAAAGATCAGGATTAAAAGAATTAGGGTAAGTTTTACTTTCTTCTTCATAAAGTATTATTAAATACTCTTAATCCCTATCCCTGCTCAATTTGGTGATGGTAAGCGGATTTTCATTCAAAACAGCCATCTCCCTGCGGTGCTTTACAATATGAAGAGCAGTAAATATAGCTTCGCGGAAAGAAATTTCAGAAGCCTGGTTTTTTCCGGCTATATCGTAGGCAGTTCCGTGATCGGGTGAGGTGCGAACAAAATTAAGACCTGCTGTAAAATTAACCCCTGATTCAAAAGAGATCTGTTTAAAAGGGATCAGTCCCTGGTCGTGGTACATGGCTAAAACGGCGTCGAACTGCATGTAGGTACCATTGGCAAAAAAGCCATCAGCTGAATATGGGCCAAATGCCAGTATATCATTTGAACGTGCCTCTTCGATCGCCGGAATGATGGTATCTTTCTCTTCGGTTCCGATCAGCCCGTTATCACCTGCATGAGGATTCAAACCCAAAACAGCGATGCGTGGCTTACGTATCCAGAAATCCTGTTGTAAACTGGCATCCATCAGTCTGAGCTTTGCCAGTATCTTTTCTACAGTGATGGTTTCGGCAACTTTATTCAATGGTATATGCCCGGTTACTACACCCACACGCAGGGTATCACTTACCAAAAACATCAGCGATTCGGCGGCCCCGGCTTTTTCCTGCAAATATTCGGTATGGCCCGGGAACTTAAACTCATCGCTTTGAATATTATCCTTATTAATAGGAGCAGTCACCAACGCATCAATATCGCCACTCACCAGGTCGGCAGTGGCGCGCTGTAAGGATAATAAGGCATATTTGCCACCTATCTCATTGATCAAGCCCAGGTCTATCTTCACATCTTCTTCCCAGCAGTTGATCATATTGGGTTTGTGGTGCTGCGCTTGTGAAGGATGATTGATCACATGAAAATTCAATTCGCCCGCACTAACTGCGCGGCGGTGGAACGAAGCCACTTTGGTATGGCCATAAACTATCGGCGTGAAATAATTATAGATTTGGTTGTCAACAAGTGTTTTTATGATCACCTCGAGCCCTATTCCGTTAACATCACCTATGCTGATACCTATTTTAAGTTTTTCTGACACGATTACACCGATTATATTATGATTACACAGATTTCTGTGTGATTACACCGATTAACTATTGTTAAGTCAATCCGCATTAATGCACCCACAAACATACAAATAAAAGATTTTAGACTTATAATTCCGGATAACAGGACAAATATGACGTAATTTGCGGAAATAATTGAATGAATAATGTCATTAGTAAGGGCAAAAAAACATCTTGGTCAGCACTTTCTTACTGATAAAAACATCGCCGCTAAAATAGTTGACAGCCTGCGCCCCGAAAATAACTATTCACAGGTACTTGAAGTTGGCCCCGGAATGGGCATTTTATCCGATTTCCTCTTGCAAAAAAAGGACCTGCAGACTTACCTGATCGATATTGATACCGAATCCTACGAGTTTCTTCAAAAAAAATATCCTCAATTGGGCGAGCGCCTGATCAATGATGATTTCCTGGAGATGGATTTTGGCAAGGTTTTCAAAGAACCATTTGGTATCATCGGTAATTTCCCTTACAATATTTCATCGCAGATATTATTTAAGGTACTGGATAACCGGCAGCAGGTAGTAGAAGTGGTGGGCATGTTTCAGAAAGAAGTTGCCGAGCGCTGTAGTGCCAAAGCGGGCAGTAAAGAATATGGTATCCTGAGCGTTTTTTTGCAGGCCTATTACAAGGTAGAGTATTTGTTTACCGTAAAGGCCGGTGTTTTTAATCCGCCTCCAAAAGTTTTATCTGCTGTAATACGCCTCACCCGGAATGATGCGCAACAATTGAATTGCGACGAAAAGCTATTCTGGCAGGTGGTAAAGTCTGGGTTTAATCAACGCCGGAAAACACTAAGAAACGCCTTGTCATCGCTGATCAATAAAGAGAAAATGACCAATGAGCCTGCGCTTGATCTTCGCGCAGAGCGGTTAAGCGTGGATGACTTTGTTAATTTGACCAATAAGATTTCTGAGAATAGGTAATGAGTAAAAATATATTAATCGTAGACGATATACACCCCATATTTATAGAACAGGCTGAGGCAATGGACTATCATTGCGATTATCAGCCAACCATAAAGCCTGAACAGGCCTATGAGATCATTGGCGAATATGTAGGTCTGGTGATCCGTTCTAAGTTTCTTGTTGACCGTAAAGTGTTAGACCTGGCTAAGAATTTAAAATTTGTATGCCGGGCCGGGGCAGGCATGGATAATATTGATGAGGCATACGCCAATGAAAAGGGGATCATCCTGATCAACGCGCCTGAAGGAAATATGGATGCGGTTGGTGAACATGCCATAGCCATGCTGCTGAACCTGATGAACAACATTAACCGCTCGGATGCCGAGGTGCGCAATGGCGAATGGAAACGCGAGGCGAACCGGGGTTATGAACTGAAGGGAAAAACTGTTGGCATAATCGGTTATGGTTTTATGGGCGGGAGCTTTGCCAGGAAGTTATCGGGTTTTGATGTAAAGGTGATTGCCTATGATAAGTATAAAACCGGGTTCAGCGATCAATATGTTCGCGAGGTTAGTATGGAGGAGATGGTAAAATTGGCGGATGTAGTGAGCTTTCATATCCCGCTGACCGCTGAAACCAAAGGATTGGTGAATGATGAGTATTTATTTCACTTTAAAAAACCAATCTTCCTGCTCAACACCTCGCGCGGGAAAGTGGTACAAACACAAGCGGTACTGAATGCGATTAAACAAGGTAAAATTTTAGGTGCCGGGCTGGATGTACTGGAAGTGGAGAAATTCCCGGCACTGGGAGAACAGCAATGGTTTGATGAGCTGCGCCACTCGGGCAAAGTGCTGCTTACACCGCATGTTGCCGGCTGGACGTTCGACTCCTATCGGCGGATCAGTGAAGTGATGGCCGAAAAATTAAGCAGATTGAGTATCTGAGCTATTTATCTTCCGCTCCAATTTTCATTTAAAAAATTTGGATATTAAAACTTAAATCACTTATCTTCGTTTTACTGAGACACAAGACTATGTAGGCGATTGCCGATATAGTCTTGTTTGTTTTTAAAGGAATCGCGTCCTCCTTAAAAATGGGGGACGGTTTTTTTTGGTATCAATTTATAAACTAAAGAATTAATACGGCGATTATGGCAGAGGTAGCATATTACACCAAGGAAGGCTTGGAAAAATTAAAAGAAGAATTACAGCAATTGAAAACTTCCGGCAGAGCAGCTATTGCCAAAGCTATTGCAGAAGCAAGGGATAAGGGTGACCTTTCTGAAAATGCAGAATATGATGCCGCTAAAGAAGCGCAGGGCCACCATGAAACAAAAATTGCTAAGATGGAAGAACTACTTTCGACAGCTCGCTTGCTGGACGAAAGCAAGCTGGATACATCAAAAGTACTGGCATTGTCTATCGTAAAGATAAAGAACGTAAAAAACGGCGCTACGATGAGCTACCAGCTCGTATCAGAAAGCGAAGCCGACTTTAAATCGGGCAAAATATCGGTAAGCTCACCCATAGCAAAAGGCTTGCTGGGCAAAAAAGTGGGCGAAACGACAGAAATTACTGTACCTGCGGGTAAAATGGAGTTTGAGATATTAGAAATCAGTCGCTAACTGGTTGTACGTTTGACGTTGTAAGTTATAAGTTAAGCAAGTCAAATGTACTACCTAAAACGTATAATGTACAACACAAATGACCATCTTTTCGAAAATAGTGGCCGGTGAAATACCCGCATATAAGGTAGCCGAAACGGTAGAGTTCCTGGCATTTTTGGATATTAGTCCACTGGCCGAGGGCCATGTACTGGTGATCCCTAAAAAAGAGGTGGATTATTTATTCGACCTGGATGACGAGACTTACACCGGGCTTCAGATCTTTGCCAAAATTGTGGCGACCGGTTTGAAAAAGGCCATCCCTTGTAAAAGGATTGGCGTGGCAGTTATCGGACTCGAAGTACCGCATGTGCATATCCATTTAATCCCGATGAACAGCGTGAGCGACCTTAACTTCTCAAGGCCAAAACTGAGCTTTACACCTGAGCAGTTGGAAGCTACTGCTGAGAAAATTAAAGATGCATTAAGACAGGAATAAATGTGCAGATTTCAAATGTGCGAATGTGCAGATGTCCGCAATATGAAGCATTAATTTGCACATCAAATAATTTTCTTAGGGTTATCCTTCACAAAAGTTTCCCAGCCAGAATACGATTTTTTACTTCCACTTTTTCCGGTAGATGTGCTAATTTTCTGAAAGGAATGGCAAACAGCTACGGCCAATCCATCTGTCGCATCTAAAAACTCGGGTGTTTCTTTAAATTTCAACAGGTTTTGAAGCATGGCGGCCACCTGTTCCTTGGTAGCATTTCCGTTGCCGGTTATGGCCTGTTTTATTTTGCGGGGTGAGTATTCGGTAATATTTACATTTCGCGAGAGTGCGGCAGCCATCGCTACCCCCTGCGCCCGGCCCAGCTTAAGCATCACTTGTATGTTTTTCCCATAAAAAGGGGCCTCAATGGCCAGGCAATCGGGGTGATAATTATCAATAAGGGCGACTGTTTTTTCAAATATGCGCTGGAGTTTCAGCATATGATCGTCCATGTTTTCCATTTTGATCACTCCCAGGTTGATCAGTTCGATTTTGGAGCCGGTCTCTTTGACCAGGCCATAACCCATCACTGCTGTTCCGGGGTCGATGCCTAATATGATACGTTCTTTTGCGCTGATCTGCTCCATACAGCAAAACTAAACTTAAACCTGTTTATTTTTCAGTATACCGATATATTCTTTTCGATCGATGAGCCGGGCGCCCATGGATTCGAGGTGTTCAGTACGTACCTGGCAATCTATCAATGTATAATTACTATTATTACACATACTAATTAATGCAACCTTCGAGGCGTTACTGACGAGACTGAACATGCTTTCCCCGCAAAAAACAGAGCCCGTTTGAACACCATACAATCCCCCAGCCAGCTGATCTTTTTCCCAAACCTCAACAGAATGTGCATAGCCTTCCTGGTGTAAGCGGATATAGGCATCCTTCATATCCGCAGTTATCCAGGTTCCATCCTGATCTTTACGGCCAACTATCGAACAAGCTTCGATCACGTTTTCAAAATATTTATCATAGGTGACTGTAAACCGGCCCGATCTTAAAACCTGGCGCATGCTTCTGGATATCTTCAATTCATCCGGGAACAAAACGAATCTTTCGCGGGGCGAGTACCATAATATTGGCGTATCATCATTGTACCAGGGAAATATACCATTCTGATACGCCAATAAAAGACGGCTGGCTGATAAGTCACCGCCCACCGCCAGCAAACCGTCCTCATCGGCAAGTGCCGGGTCAGGGAATAGCAAACGATCATCCAGCCTGAATATCATGAGGCAAATTTATGCCTTCTTTTTTATCACCAGTTTTTTATTCTGAGCTTTTGCAACACCATCCATATATTGCTGCATTTCGGTGTATTTAGCTGGGGGAATTACCTGGTTATTCAAAATAAACTTAGCGGTACTTATCACCTGGTTCTTATCCTTGTTGTACACATAGTTTATTTCGTAGTTGCCATAAGTAAACTTCAAGCTTGCGTTAGCTGGAAGTGTTTCGACTTCAAAACCTACCGGAAGATCAATAATTGTAACGCAAGATTTTTGCATAGGATGGGGTAAACAAAAGTCACTTAGCCTTTTATCCAGAACTGGCACGGTCAAACTCCAAAGATCAAAAATACGCGGCCTGTAAAACTGCTTATCCCCGGCCAGCACATCACAAAATTTATCGTACTCCAGGTCCATATTCATTTGATTAATTTCGGCCTTGTCGGGTGAAATTTTAAAATCAAAGGAAGCAGGCTGTTTCATGTTAAAATACCTTAGCAAAAACTCTTTTTGCTCGTCCGTTTTCTGCGATGCCATTCCAATAAACATTTCACGATAACCACCTGTACTTAACACTTTAACTTGCGCTTTCGCGCCGCCATCAGGCAGCAATTCTATATGTGCCTCGCTGTTGAATTGATTTTCCTGCGCAGTACTTTTAGGTGTATTTACCAGCCTGCCGCCATCTTCTGTGATTAATAATGCGTTCCGGTTTTCAGTAAATGAGCCCAATTCTCCAAATGGCTGGGTATTACTTGTACATTCCAGCCAGGTGGTATCACTTTTTAAGGGAACACACAAAATAGCATGATTAAAATTATTGTTCGGAAACGCATAATCAGCGGGCTCCTCATTTTCACCTGCCCTGATTAAAGCGTAGTAGGATGGGATATCCACTGCTTTCAATAAAGCACGCATATAATTAGATAAAGCTTTACAATCGCCATATTTTTTTTCATCAACAAACGTTGCCGGAAACGGTTTATAACCCCCAATACCCAATTGAATACCAACATAGCGCATGTTTTGCTGCATGTATTTATACAAAAACTTCACTTTATCTTTATCACTTTTAATGGTATCTGTCATTTTTCGTATTTCAGCAATACGGGGAGCACTTAAGGTGCACATATCATTATTTAACCCTTGTATCCATTTGCCGAAATTCTGCCAGCTGCTCAAATCACCGGGATAGCCATAACAGTTAAAAAGAGTAGTGGTAAATACAATTTTGGGCAAAAACCGCCACCGCATTGTTTCCTCCTCCTTTTTTATGGCCTTCCTATTCCTGATCTGCCATGCATAAACATCAGCTGACCCTTCTGAGGTTTTTGTGGGAGAAATTGAAATGTTTTCGCTTTTATATTTCAAACCACTTGCGGGGTCACATATTATTTTATAGTGCTCTTCCTGAACCGACTGCTCCGGCTCTCTTTGTATATACCACTCCGGCAGATCAATATAGCTGTTCAGATCCTCCTCATAAGTAATTTCAATTGTTTCGGGATAACGGCTCACCGTATGTTTTAACCCCAGGAAGCGATCATCAGAAACCAAAGTTTCATCACTTGAAGCTGCACCGTCATACATATCACTTTTGCGATATTTTTTTATCTGCTTACCGTCCTGATCGTAAACACGAATATCAATGAAGCTATAGGTATCAAACTTCTTATTGTATGAATAACTAATAATTGCATCTTTATCACCCTTTTCGTTTAAAATAGTGATCAGGCTATGATGATTTATTACGGCTTTGCCGGGCCCTTTAATCTTTATCTCGTCTGATGAATACCGGATAATTGAATTGGCATCCTCCTTAAGAGAATCCGGAATACCCGATGCGCTATAGAGCGCCTGCGGAATATCTTTAGCTTGCCCATAAGCGTGTGCGGTACTTAAACAGCATACGGAAATTACAAATGCAAGGTATTTGAAATACTTATTAGAATACATTTTTATTACCCTTTCTTTAAGATTATCTGCTCGTTCAGCATTTCATGCATCTTCTTAAAAAACTCATGAAAATCAGGATAGTCGTCTTTTGAATATTGAGTTTTATTGTAACTGATGTTATATCTTACTATGATACTACCATCCTGTTCAGCAACTATGCGCCTGAAGCTTACACCTTTGTCCGGCATTACTATCGTTAAGCTTTTTGGTAAAGCATCAACCTTATAACCTGCCGGTACTTTATACATTCCACTCACGGCATAATTTCGCAAATATCTAAAATCGACATCCGTCATGCGGTTTTCACTTAAAAATGGATTGGTTTTAAGTGAAGTAAACAGGTTTGGATTCAGGTAGATATAATTTTCATCTGATCCGGCCAGATCCAGATTAAACTCAATATTTTGCATTAAAGGCAATGAATCTACTTCCATATCCTGCATTTTCAATGAGGATATCTTGATATTATTATCGTTGTCTCTCAGAAAATCAATATATTTTTTCTCGCCGTCTGTTTTATATTTTTCTACAGCGTTCATCTTATTATAACCTGTACTGCTGATCTGTGCAGTTCCTGTTAATTTCCCATCTGGTTTAATTTCGCCATTTATGAAAATCATCTGCCGTACAGGTATATCGTTGTGTAAATAAACTATGTCGTATTGTTTTTTCTGCTTGTCAATCCAAAGCCCCGATGAATTAAGCAGATCAGCAGGAATTTCATTATACAGATTATATTTATTTGTAGCATCCAGCACGTAATTTTTTGTACTGTCAACCGGAATGAAAACAACAGCTCTGTTAAACTGGATGGTTGAAGTATAAAGTGGTAACACCTTTCCGTGTTCTCGTGTGCTAACCACCATTGGATATACTTCTAAACCTGTTTCTTTAAGCAGATGATAAAGTATCAGGTTGATCTCGGCTGAGTTTCCTGTTTTATTCTCCCACGCGCGATATGTTCCATCAATCGTATACCAATCATCTATACTATTCCATTTCATGGAATTTTTTACTTCATTGAAAATATAAGCAATCTTTTCCTCATTAGTTTTTAGTGCTTTTGCCTTACCAATAATAGCATCTTCATTGTTTAGCTTTCGTCTAAGCTGCCCTCCAAAGTCTTCATCGTCAATCAATTTGCCCCCTACTTTGGCCCATGTATCTGTACCTGTTCTTGTAAAGCCACCAATAGGTCTTATTGAGACAAGCTGGAACCTTATTTCCTGCACATTATCCCGGAATGATGACATAAAAGGCTCATCAGGCAACGGCGGCACATTTGCCATTGCCTTTGTTTCCAGCTCAAGGGTATAAGAGTAAGTTCCTGTATTGTCCACAAAACTTCTGCCCTGGGAAGTACGTGTGTTTTTTACTAATGTATATGTTAAGTGAGGTTGTGCCCTGAAATAAAATATATCGGGTATTCCGGTTGTGTACTCACTGTACCTTACCGGTATTTTATCCTGAAACTCCCAGTCAGGTATATCGAAAATATCGTTAGTGTTCCAGTTATATTTATACTCTATTATACTACCCGGTTTTACATTTGGCATAGTAAACGTAATTTCGTTACGCCACTTGTCAATTGTTTTGGTATATATCTGCTTTTTATCAAGTTTAGTAACTTCAATTTTACCATCAACCAAATTTATAGTTTCAGCCTGAATACCAGAAATGTACTCTAAGCGATTACCTCCAAGGTAATTTATATGTATGTCGGCCGAGCTTTTTCCATTATCATTGAAAATTTTAATTCGTCGATGTACCTCATTGATTACCGTTCCAAGGTCACCACCATAATACACATTGCCTTTGTCAAAAAGCACTTCTGCGTTAGCATCCTTTTCAAAATCGCAGGCTTTCATTTCAAGGTCAGCCTGGTCAACTTTTCCGTAAGGCTGTGTGGTGGGTGTTGCTGTTTGTGCATTTAGCGTGGTGGAAAATGCACTTAATAATAGCAGGGTAAAAATTCTCTTCATGTGATAAGGAAGGGGTTAAATAATAAATATTAATGGTCTTTGTACGTTTTTTTATTAAAAATTGTTTGTCATGCTTTTTTCGGAACAATCTGTTCGTTTTCCATAAAACCGGGTGATTGAAGCAGTTTGGGCATGGGCAATAATTGAAAATTTGCTCAGCAATAGCAGGGGTAAATATCTGGTCATTGTGTATGGTTTGGTTGGTTGAATTTACGAATGAAAATATTGTTTTTCTGAAAGAAATATAAATTATTAAAAAAAGAGAATATGCTCCCACTTATTGACTTTTCTTTAATACAATTTGCTCGTTAAGCATTTCATGCATTTTTCTGTAAAATTCAAATAATGTCTTGTAGTCATCTCTTGAGTAATACGATTTTTTAAAATCAATCACATAATGGACCATCACGAAGCCTTCCTGCTCCGCAACTATTCGCTTAAATCTGATACTGGTATCCGGCATTAATAAGTTCATGCTTTTTGGCAAAGCTTCGATCTTGTAACCCTTGGGTATGCTATAGCGGCCATTTATATTGAAATCATGGATAAACTTAAAGTTTACATCTGAATTTCGTTGCTCACTTAGTAAAGGATTACTATTCAAGCCTGTAAATAAATTTGGACTGAAGTAAATATAATTTTCGTCTGAGCTCGTGAGATCCAAATTAAAATCGACAGTTTGCATTAATGGCAGCGAATCGACTTCCATATTTTCAAATTTGAATGAAGAAATTTTCAGGTTGTTATCGTTATCCTTAAAATTTTCTTTGTATTTGTTTTCGCCATCCATTTTATATTCTTCTACTGCACTTTCTTTACTATAACCAAAATTATTGACCTGAGCAGTTCCGGTCATTTTCATCCCCGGATCAATTACAGCATTGACAAAAACCACAGTTCGTGAAGGCTCGTCATTTTTAATGTATGATATAGTATATTCCCCCTTTTTCGGATCAATCATTAATCCATTGGAGTTTAATATATCAAATGGAATATCGGCGTAGCTGTTGTATTTGTTACTTGCGTCAAGGATGTAATATTTTTTATCTCCTAATGGTACATAAATCACTGTTTTATTGAATTGGTTGAGGTCAGGATAATCGGTATTTATCTTTCCATGAGTTCTGGTACTTACGAGTTCAGGAAAGCAACTAATTCCTGCCATTTTGATAAAATGGTAAAGGATCAGATTTATTTCTGTAGAATTACCTCTTTTCTTTTCCCAGGCTTTTTTTACACCATCAATAGTGTACCACCTATTGATAGTGTTCCATTTTACTGAGTTTTTTACTTTATCAAATATGTAGCTGATCTTTTCATTATCAGTATTTAATAATTTTGCATGCTTTATTATGTCGCCATCATCATCTATATTTTCACTCATTTGTTTTCCAAAATCTTCATCATAAGCAGCTTCTGTCCCTATTTGAAACCACGATTTTTCTAAAGATTTTAATTCACTACGCACACTGTATTTATAGCCGACTAACCTAAACGAAAGCTTCTGAATATCATCTTCTTTACATGTAGAATATGGCTCTTCTCTAAATGATTTTATCTTATCCAGTGCCCATGAATACCTTTTGCCTATAGTATCACCATTTCTTTTTGTCCATACCCCGGATGTATTTTTTGCGTAAGCCTGATTTACCCTTGGGGTCATTTTGTAAGAGTAATCACTCCTGATATTCGCGTTTAATTCGCAATATCTTACAGGAAGTGCTCCTTGAAAATCCCAGTCTGGAAACCCTCCGCCAAAGCCTATTGTAAGTTCATATGAATATTCAATTATAGAGCCTGCTTTAACCTGGGGGAAAGTAAATGATATCCTCTTTACAGTTTTGTCAATAGTTTGACTATAAATATTGTCTTTATCAACCTTTATATATTCTATTGTTTTCCCATTCAGGTTTATTGTTTCGGCATTAACAGCGCTGATATTTTCCAAACCGTGACGGCTATAGTATTCCAGCTTTATCAAAGCCTCATCCTTACCCTTATCATTAAATATCTTTATTCGCTTGTGTATTATTATACTTGTGGAAGTAAAGCCAGTGGTTATATCGCTTCTATCAAACAATACCATTGTATTGGCATCTTTTTCGAAGTCGCAGGATGATAATTTGAGATCTGCAGTATCAATTACACCAAAAGGTTGAGTTTGAGCCTTAGCTGATAATACTACAATAAGGTAGAGAAAAAGGGTAAATAGTTTATTCAAGCAATAAGGATTTGGTTAGCCGAATATAACAATAAAATCTACTACGAAATATTTTTAGAAAGGGTTTTAATTTTTTAAACCCTTTAAACGGAGTTGGATTTATTTAAATCATGCCTTCATAACAAAAAAGCGCCTTCCGGATAGGAAGACGCTTTTTTATTCAAGTTGTTTTTTATTTAGAAGAACTTAAATCCGACACTCAGTGCCCACAGGTTTTGCCGCTGGCCAAAGTCGGGGTTTATTTTAGTCAGGCCGCCCTCATACCGCAGGTCGGCCGTAATGGGGCCGATATCGACGCCACCACCGGCCTGGAAACCTATCGTACTGTTTTTGTAATTGCCAAAATCCGCGATAGCAGCATTTGCGTTATCGGAGAAACTTTCGCTCTTATCCAGTGCATAAGTATAAACCGGGCCTACCATCAGCCTGAAATTTAAATCTTTGGAACCAAAAGAATGGCCTAACAGTAAAGGCACGCTCAGGTTGGTAAAATTTACCTTCGCCTTAAAGTTTCCATCAGTGGTAGTAAAATTTCCACCTGTACTGCTCAGGTAAACTTCGGGCTGTAAATAAAGGGCGCTGCCAAAGCGGGCGAAAACACCTGCCTGGTAACCTGTCCTGGTTGATTCGTTAAAATTATCGGTATTGATTTTGGAAAAATTAACCCCGCCTTTTATGCCGAGGCTAAATTGTGCCTTTGCGCTGATGCAAACTGCTATCAGTAACGCGACACTTAAAAGATACTTTTTCATTTAGATGTTATTTTAGTTTATAAATAGTTAGATGTTATTATTAACAAAGGTTTAACAATTTGCGAGCCAAATTATTGCACAGGGCATCAGCAGATTTTTTCTATTTTTGCTAAAATATATTTTGAAAATGGCAGAGATCAGTATCAGCAACAAAGACTGGGCACGTGTAAAGATCAAATTACAACGTAAGTATAACCACCTGACCGATGAGGAATTGCAATATAATGAAGGCCAGGAAGACAGCCTGATCACGAAGATCATGGAGCTGGTAAACCGCGACCGCAAATACGTGGTATTCACCCTAAAAAAGGCCCTGGTTAATATTGACAATAACCGACTATAAGCAACGTTTATGTTAAAAAGCCGGAATTTTCCTGATTTTATGTAAAACTTTGCTTCCTGCGTCATTTTTTAATATCAATTTCTTAATTTTATATTCTGAAAATGAGATTTTTAGATTACGCATCTAAAGACGTCTTCTATTAACCAACAGGTGCTGTGATGAAAAGAAATTATAAAAGGTGGGGCTTTGTAGCTGGTATAGCAGTACTTACTGTAGTTATATTTGGTTTCCAGGATGATCTTTTCCAGATAGCCAAAAATCTGGATGTTTTCTCGTCCGTTTACAAAGAGGTTAATATCAATTATGTAGATGATATTAACTCCGCAAAGATGATAAAAACCGGTGTTGACGCCATGCTGGATGGCCTGGACCCTTACACCGAGTTTGTTCCCGAATCAGAAATTGAAGACTATAAACTACACTATGTCAGTACACAATACGGTGGTATTGGTGCGGGCATTTTTGCACGTGAGGGTAAAGTGTATGTTTCAGACGTATTTGAAGGCTTTCCCGCTCAAAAAGGCGATATCAGGGCTGGCGACCGTTTAATTAAAATAAACAATGTCGAGGTAACCGGTAAAACCAACGACCAGGTAAGTGCCCTTTTAAAGGGTTCAAAAGGTGCATCTATTAAACTTCTTGTAAAACGTGGTGATGCCGAACCTGTCGAGAAAAACCTGGTACGTGATGAGATAAAACAGCCCAATGTAACCTATTATGGCATGGTTGATGGTAATATGGGCTACATCAAACTGGATAAGTTTTTAGAAAACTCTTCCGATGAGGTAACCTCGGCGCTTACTAATCTTAAAAAAAATAACCCTAACGGTATTATACTCGATTTGCGTTCTAATGGCGGAGGGATACTGCAGGAAGCTGTGAAAATTGTCAACCTGTTTGTGCCGAAGGGTGTTGAGGTAGTATCTCAAAAAGGGAAAATAAAAGACAAAAATTTTACCTATAGCACCCAGAATACACCGCTCGAGCCAAATCTGCCACTGGTGGTGCTGGTAAACAGCCGCTCCGCCTCTGCTTCAGAAATTGTGGCAGGCTCATTGCAGGACCTTGACCGTGCAGTAATTATAGGACAGCGCAGCTATGGAAAAGG
>Ga0307517_10008845_pt1 | contig 14392 bp, 15 predicted proteins | sample 23_EM_MG_FD_194515 | JGI IMG/M metagenome (GOLD analysis project Ga0307517, IMG submission 194515) | Populus trichocarpa ectomycorrhiza microbial communities from riparian zone in the Pacific Northwest, United States - 23_EM | ecosystem: Host-associated > Plants > Roots > Unclassified | place... | reverse complement strand
AATTATGCGATGGGCCCCGAGTTCGATCCTCGAACGCGCCGCCGAGTACGGTATTGTAGGTGGGGTCGTCGATGCTAACGGAAACCCACGGCTCAAAGTCGGAGACCGGGTATTTGGGTCGATCCCTCTGGGAGGGTCGTTCAGGAGCGGTCAAGGAGTACTGGCACAGTATGCGTCTGTGCCGGCTGGAACTACCGCATCGGCCGGAGGGTATTTCGTCGAACGGGGAAAGTGGAATCGCTATCGTGGCTAGGGCTGCTTACTCGGCCTCGTACCAGATCAGCAAGCTGGAAGCCGGTCAACGGAGGAACCACCAGTGTGGGGATATACGCGATACAGTTTGCCAAAGTACTCGAGCGCAAGGTATACGCTAACGCTTCAGGCAAGAATGAAGAATTCCTAAAGAGTTTGGGCGTTGACGAGGTGCGCACATATACCAACTGAACGTTTGGTCACATTGACCGGTGTCCAGTTCTACGATTTTACGCAACAGCCAATCCACAAAGCGTTGGTCCAGAATCCATCTTCGTCGAAATTTGACATCTTCCTCGAAGCAATCGGCCATGCGTGCGTTCCGCTATTCACGTATAGCGAGGCATATCTTTCCCCGAACCGGATTTATATCTCGGTTGGGCCGACCCCTCGTGGATCCGGCGAGGCTTTGAGCGTGCTCTGGAATGTATTCATGCATCCCAAGTGGGCTGGCGATGTCAAGCGTCGATTTAAGTTCGTGCTTAATCCACCTTCGTCAAGTCTCTGTCACACTAAGGGCAAAGACTACTCAGAGTGGGGATCACTGCGGAGTTGTTGACTGACGTTTATATGTAAGACGATTACGGATGGCGAACTACATTAGACCTACAAATGGGCCCTCCTTTGATCCGAATCCTATTTTTTGCAGGCAAGGGCAAGCATATCATCGATTCCGTTGACAAAGTGCTCAGCGCGTACGACAAGATTTTGACCGGTCACGCCAGGGGTAAAATCGTTGTCGAGATTGCTTAGACCTAATTTTCTGTTCTGTAGCATTTTGTATTCCCGGACGCAGTGTAGGATTCAATGATGCCCTCTTGTTTTCGTTTTTCGGTCGAATGTCCGAACGTCCAATCTCCAAGCCAATCACATCCTCCGTTTGACATATCCCGTTCGGAGTCACTTCCACCGATCGAAATCCCTCCTCCACCCCCCAACCTCGAGGCCGGCCGCGAGTCCGTAAGCCCTCTCACCTGAGTAAATGTTTCGGTACTCCTTGCGGCGCTCAAGGGGCGTTAGGTCACTCGCGACGCAGACGACTAAGATACCCCAAACTGTGATCGAAAAGGTCGTGCAGAAGTATGCTGTTGGGCTTCCAGCTGGGAAGGTCGTCAAGGCTGGAGATTATGTGATGATTCGCCCCGAACATGTCATGACCCATGATAACACCGGCCCTGTCATCTCGAAGTACGTCCATGTCTTTGTGTATTGCAAGGCGTGGGGAGGGTATGGGGATATACATTCGCTGACTGAATGTGATGACAAGCTAGATTCAACGGACTTGGGGCTACGAAGGTATACAGCACGAAACAGCCCGTGTTCACTCTAGACCACGACGTCCAAAACAAATCACCCAAAAACCTCGCAAAGTACGCATCAATTGAACAATTCGCTCGGAAACACGGGATCGACTTCTACCCCGCGGGGCGTGGTATTGGTCATCAAGTCCTCGTTGAAGAGGGTTACGCCTTTCCCTTCACCCTCACCGTGGCCAGCGATAGCCACAGTAACATGTACGGCGGGATAGGCGGCGTTGGAACACCAATCGTACGAACGGACGGGGCGGCGCTCTGGGCAACCGGACAAACGTGGTGGCAGGTCCCTCGGATGGTCAAAGTCGAACTTCGGGGAAAATTGGCTCCGGGAGTCACGGGGAAAGATATTATCGTCGCCCTGTGTGGATCGTTTAACAAGGATGAAGTCCTCAATGCCGCAATCGAGTTCACTGGGGAAGGTGTAAAATGCCTCTCCGTCGACGATCGGCTCACGATTTCGAACATGACAACGGAGTGGGGTGCCCTTGTTGGTGTCTTCCCTGTCGACGAGACAACTCTGGAGTGGTATGATGGAGCGGTCAAGAAACTGGAGCTACGAACGTTCTCAATCCCCTCCTCCGATCCTGCACTTGCCTCATCAATACCCCCTCCACCAGAACACCCGCGAATCAACCGTAAACGGCTCTCTGAACTCAAAGCCGCCATCTCAACCTACTCATCCGATCCCAATGCTCCATATTCCTCTCACCTAATCTTCGACCTCTCAACCCTCGTTCCACACGTTTCTGGTCCAAACAGCGTCAAAATCTCCACACCACTTCCTGAGCTTGAAGCCTCCAATATCGCGATCCAGAAGGCGTATCTCGTGAGCTGTACGAACTCTCGTGTGTCGGATATCGCTGCTGCTGCGGACGTGCTAAAGCACCGCAAGATTGCGCCGGGAGTAGAGTTCTACATTGCTGCTGCCAGCTCGGTTGTTCAGCGGGAGGCCGAGGAGTTGGGTGATTGGGATACCCTGATTTCTGCTGGTGCGAAGGTTTTGCCCGCTGGGTGCGGTCCGTGTATTGGTCTTGGCGTTGGATTGCTGGAGGAGGGCGAGACGGGGATCAGCGCGACGAATAGGAATTACAAGGGCAGGATGGGACATCCGAAAGCTCAAGCTTACCTCGCCAGTCCGGCTGTCGTCGCCGCGAGCGCTGTCAAGGGATACATCTGCGGTCCGGACTCATTGGATCCAAATACCTTGCCGAAAACGGACCGTCCCACCTTCTCGATTTCGAACGCCGAACCCACCTCCTCTGCCGAACCCTCTACGGAAGTTGAGCCTCCTTTACCAGGATTTCCATCGAGGTTCAGAGGACCGCTGTTGTTCGCTCCGCAGGATAACCTGAACACGGACGGGATCTACCCAGGGAAATATACCTACCAGGACGACATCACCCTCGAGAAGCAAGCAGAAGTTGTGATGGAGAACTACGACCCAGGGTTTGCCGCTCTCGTCGCCTCCATCCGCTCCAACCAAAGTTTATCACCCTCCGACCTGGATACGAAGGAAGGCGTCATCCTCGTTTCAGGGTACAACTTTGGAACCGGATCCTCCCGGGAACAAGCCGCGACGGCTCTCAAAGCTGCAGGTATCCCACTCGTCATCGCTGGTTCGTTCGGTGACATCTTCAAACGAAACGCCATCAACAACGGGCTCGTCTGTGTCGAGTCTCCGGAACTTGTCAAAGATCTGACTAATGCGTATGCTAAGGACGGCGAACGTGGTGCTGGAGGGAAAGATGGAGAATTGACTGTTAACAAGGGTTTGGATGTGAGCGTGAGAGTGGTTGAGGGTGTTGTGGAGGTGGTGTATCCTGATGGAGGGCTCAGGACGTACAAGGTTGGGGTGCTAGGATCTAGTGTGCAGGAGTTGTGGTTGTGTGGTGGTCTCGAGGGGTTCGTGCTCAAGTCTATTCAGCAGCAGGCTGCCTGAGGAATCTCGGTGGAAAGGTTTGAGGACAAGTCACTGTTACGCATTTCTTGCTTTGCTTTACATATAGTACGTACAAGCCCTACCTCGGTTCGCTCCGGCATATTATTCGTGTCTGGTCCAGCAGTTTTTTCCGATCGCCTTCGTCCTAGGCTTTCGGAAAAAAACGCCGTTGTCTCAGTCGGACCATCCAGTAGCTTTTCTTTCTCGACAAATTAAAGACCCCGGGTGCAACGAATCACCTCAGCTCTTTTTCCAATGCTAAAGGTGTTGCCTTAGTACCCGGAACTTCGTTCAGTGAGTTTCATCCCGCTTATGCGTTCTTCGGGGACCCAAGGAATCGAGCTCCAAGGGTGTCGTTGGGCTGGGCGCCTTTCGTTTCTGGCACTGTCGCTGAAGGCCAATAATTGTCTCCCGGAGAACAGGGCGTCGCTAGCGTGCACAGCTTAGCCTTGTGACCTACCGTTCTTCCACAGGGTTCAGTCAACGATACGCGCCGGGATTTCGTTTCCGATGTCACGGTGCGAACATACGAAAGCTTGGCGTTTGTCCCCGGTTTCAGCACACTGTCAAAATCTCTCCACTCGGTCGAGAAATACTTGCGGCGGCTCAGAACGTCCTGATCCCTGCCAAGTGCTGCGTGCGGGATAGAGAAAAAGCGGATATCATGTCGAGACGCCAATCCAGGGGCCGGGAGCTCAGCTATTTTCTTCCACTGCCTTGGATGGACACCACAAGAGTAACCCAGGTATACTGGACGAAGGCTAGGGTATCGTCATCAGCAAATCGTGGAAAGTCTGATATATGCTGGTGATCGAAGTGCTTCCCCGGCAAGGGCTTACCACCCGTTGTAATCCTCTACGGGAGTGGCATGATGTTATAATTGTTTGCCGGACTTTCCACGATTTGCTGGTGCCGTGTAATGCGAGAGGTGAGTGTTCAAAATGAACCAAAACGATGCTTGTGGGGCGAAGAATTGACGGTCATTCTGTCGGATCGCACAGCCTGTACATCTCCCGAACGAGTCTCATAGATGGTCTTTATTTCCTCATGATGCGCAATCATCGTCCGCGGGCATGAACAACAGATACGTGAAAAGAGCAAGAGTATTTGCGACTGTGAAATGGGAAATTTTGGGCATGCACGCGGAACAAGGTGACACGTTGTTGAACAAAGGCATGAGACTCGGGCTAATGAGTTCTGAACAGCGTCGGTATCCGATTCCTGGCGCGTGGTGAACGTCCAGCCCCGTCAAATAGGCCCAGATGTCGTGGCAGAATTGGACAGTTCTCCATTTACTTACCCGGCCAGGTCTTCCATCGCACCGGAGCTTCGGAAGATTCTGGGAATCGCTCGATCGAGGAACGAAATCGGGGGATTTTCCTCCGATGCCCATTACTTGCATCCTGCACAAACGCGACCCCTATCCTGCCATCGGTTGCTTACGTATGCAAAGTGCGTCGATATAACGATTTATCGGTTTCGCACAGAGTGCACGCCTTCCAACGCTTTCCCCCTTCCCCAGGTCCGATCGTGCGGAATAGCCAACTCTTTGAGTATTATCGAACTTGTTGACGAACGGGGGGTCCCGTTCGATGGCTGCGACGAATTGATAGCGGGGAACCCATTGGAAGACCCTTTCGGAATGATGGTGACCTATCGTGGTCGGAGGACAGGCGTTGGCTCCCCCCCGATGATCGATGAACGTTGATAACACTGCGCACCCTCACTCCAAGAGCCCCCTCTCCGAGTGTATCTTCACACTCACCCTCCCTGCTCACATCGAGGTTGCTGGGTCCATGCCTCCGGTAATTACCCGAGCACCCGCACCCAGACTAATTTATCGTCTGTTGGTCCCAAATACCTTTGGTGAGCACGTCCGCAGTACGCAGGCGGTGAGTCGAACATTTGCGTCGGCTGCCGGTGATACAGAACATGGGTGAGTTTATCTATGGTCGTCGGGAGTCTGAACTTAACCCCTCGCCCACCTCGTGGTTTCGTAACTTATGGTCTGGAGGTGAGCTGACCCCCCCAACACTGACTAACCAGAGGATAAGTATGCGGGCTCGGTGGGTTACAGCCTGCAGATGCCGTTCTTTCACCGCCAATATCTCAGGGCCTAACACCACTTCCCGTTACAGCACTACTGGGCTCGCTTCATCCTGGTAGTTGTATGCTGTGGCGCAACCCAGCGGACATCACGCAGAAGGCTCAATTTCCAGACCCCTCTGGCTGCTTGCGCTATCATCTCAGGCCCACTTAACCCGTTTCCAATAGATTACCCACCAAACTAGTGGTCGTGGTCAGTCATCCGTTAATTACACAGCAGCACGGCGTGGTTCTCCTTTATGACTTTCCGAACTGATTCCCCTTTCCCACAATTCTCGACCGTCCCTTAACGTTTCGCAATTGGTCACTGGGTTTGTGGGTCAAACTAGCCCTCGGTTTTGCACACCTATAGGTACTGCCTTGTATCCCGGACAACGCATTTGTTTTCTATCGCTTATCCTGCAAATGGGTGAGCTCCTCGTATGTAAATTTCCACCCCTCTCACTATGAAGGCGAAAGGGTGGGAAGCGCACTGTGCGAATCCCAGTGCAATGGTGTTTGGGTTTCTGTCTTCTTTCTCACTTCGGGGTCGGTCATCTGTCTTAAATGGTTTTTGTTACAGTACTACAGCGCATATTGTGTACCGCCTACATTTTGGTTTTAGTAACCAAAGATATCGTTCGAATAATTGGTAGCCCGTCCACAGTGTGTATATCAGTGCCGAGGCGAAACCTGGCAGGGCTTGTCCCGTGAGAACAAAGTGCGGATGTTCTCTCCTGATAGCCGTGTTCTATGAGCCCCGACCCTCACCCACACAATCACAGAGCAGGACCCCACACGCTCCTACCGCTCGATGGGTCTCTCGTCTCGACCGTAACACGGTCAGGGTCGAACCTCTCCTTGAGGATGGCCAGCTTCGATCGATACTCGTCCGATCCAATATACGCTCCACACATCCTACGTCTCCCATCAAACGACGAACGTCCGTGTAACACACGGTGGTTATCCATCACAACCGCCGTACCAGGTCCCAACTGAACCCAGTACTCGGAGTCGGCGCTCTTCAACAACCTGTTCCATGCCCTGATCGCTTCGTACCTTACAAAGGCAAAACTCAGCACCGGTGACACAGCAAGCTGGAACTCCTCCCTCACCATTCTCCAACGAACTCAGGATCCAAACGATCCATCACGCTCCTATCATCATTGTTCCACCTCACCTGATACAATTCCCCCGTCACTGGATCGTGGTTCAAAACCGGGTACCCGGATTTCGGCGACGGTTGGTAAATCGCCGTTTCGTCTCCGGCCGCGTGAGATGGAATCGGGATGGTGGAGAGGAGAGAGTATAATTCTGGGTGAAGGTCCCTCAAGATCGACGCGACGTAGAATCCGTCGACTAGGAGCGTCGCGCCTCCTGATCCGTCCGTGTGTGAGAGGAGGTGAAAGAGTTGAAGTCCGGAGGGATCTGTCTAAAGTTTCCAATACATCATTTAGATTCAGTGCAGGGTCAGTTGTGTGTTGACGCACGAAATATGTGTTGTCGGTGTGTGCACCGAGAGCGATATTGGTATACGCTGTATCACCCTTCGCCAAGTCAGCGGTGAACTCCCAGAACTTCCCATCTGACGAGTGAACGTCAGCCATTCACGGATGTTCACGACGTCATCGGCACATACATTTAGTCTCCCGTATGAAACCTATCCGCTCAGAGAGCTTCTCAGTGTCCTCGGGGGTGGCAGGGACACCTGAAATGAAGCAGAACCCAAACTTGTCCTAACGAAGAGCATCAAAACTCCGGGTCGCGTCGGGATGGTGTATTCCGATGGCTCACCACTTTGGAAAGCCACTTGAAGAGTCCTCGGTCCGTCATAGCTTCTTCGTAAGTCACAGTCGGAGGATCTTTTGCAATGCTCGATCCCCAAACGACCTTCCTAATCATCACCAGGGGTTGAACGGTCAGCACCGACACCGACTCGGGATGTTCCCATTCATGTTTCTGGGACAAGCTCACCCTGAAGCAGTCGCGTTCTCGATCTTAGGTCTCGCAGGAGGGTCATACGAATGTTCCTGCAGCCACGACCAAGGATAAACCGACAAATGCGGTGTCGAAGCTGGCCCTGTTCCATAAACGCATTAGAACCGGGCCAACTACGATCAGAGACACGTTTCGAAACTTGCATGTTACTTCTAATCCGTGAGACTTGGATTCCACACTTAGAGGGGCGATGACAGCTGGGATCTGAGTAGACCAAAGACGCTAGTCAGTGCACCGACAAATCATCGGAGCGAAAGACGTGGGTGACCGCTCACGTCGAAAGTATCCAACAGTCTCTGCTTCGTGACAGGGTGAAAGCATTCCGAACATCTGCAATGGTCTCTTAACCAAACATTATGACTGTCCGCCAACGTCAGTACCCTCACACGCGAGCAGTGGATACATGGCGTACAACCGCGATTTCGCATTCAGCCCCCACCCAACGACAACCCTGCCGTCCGTGGTCGAACTGGTCGGCACACTTTCCGTGCGGTCCCCCCCACCCGATTGCTTCGCAAACGCTGCTGAAGAATGAGCCGACCTGAAGGCGATTGCAACCGTCGGAGCTCCTCTTCCTCGAGACTGCTCGCACACAAGTCCACGATCACGATTCCTGTTGAGGTTGAAGACGGTCGCAGCCTACAGCACCAATCCAAAAAGTCCAATCCAAAAAAGGAGCGGGGATCAACGAAACGCATTGCGATGGAAAGAAGGGAGAGAGGGGAACGTACATGGAAGGCTCCGAACCCCGCTTTGGAAATCCGATGAACTCCATCCAGTCTGCATCTGGCCGGAAATTTCCCTCCCAGACTTGACATCTCGCGCCAGTGTAGAGCAGATTTTTGACCCCTGGAATCAAGGTCCAGACCTTTGTGTGAAACCTCGATCCAGGTCCTGACGGGACGGTTCAGCCCCGTATCTGACGCGGAACCGGCGGAATGCGGATTGAATCAGGCTCAGAGTTCAGACTATGCCATTTCTTTCCTTCGTTGCTCCAACTTTCACGATTTCCGGCCAACTTGGGAGTATGTATTCACGAAACATCCTCCGCATTACAAATACAGGGTCAATACGAAAGCGGTGATAACGGGGCGAGGACGTTTTTCGACAATACAGGAATAGCAGAAGCACCTGTGACGGGAGATGTGGATCAGCATTCATCCGAAATTCTCTCGCTCAGGGAGCTAGAATGAAAGATTCAGGTAGCAGGTTGGACTCATGGCCAAAGCTCATAAACAGCTTCTAGTTGATAACTTTTTTATGTGCTCTCATCAACTGAGGCGAGTGATTGGAGGGACCCACTTACAATGGTGAAAAACAGCAAGTGGAAGACAGAGCGTCTGTGCGATCTGAAGAAAATTAGGTCAGAAAAACGACTCAACAAAGGGTGCAAGAGGATCAGAAGGGGTTGCCCGATTGTATGAGCTGTGCGGGCGTTTTCGGCAGTGCTAGTACGAAGACCGTCGTGATGGAACATCATTGGACGAATGGATCCGGGACCTCACCTTTACACCAGCATACCTCAGGGCCGGTCACGGAAGCTATAGAAATTTGGTCAGATATATGAACCAAAAGTGGTCAAGCGGACTTCAACGATCAGAAAAGTATAAAAAAAACAGCCATGGAGTTGTCGTCAGGCCCGGGAAATAAGAACCCTGGTCAGGCGGTAATTCCTTTTTTTTCATCGTAGGAAGGAGGACGAGAATTAGATGTGCCGCGGCGACTGACCATCACGAATGTCTGGGGAAAGGTGTCAGCCAACAGTTTGAAGAGGAAGGCTGATGAGAGGTGAAAGGGTATCAGGGGATTGACAGAAATAAAAGCATCGGGCCGATTTGCACCAGCGCTCAGATACTCTAGTTTGAATGACTTTTTGTCATCACTTCGAAGGAGCCGGTGGAAATCGCGAATGAAAACTCAAGTACGAACCATAGAAGCGGTGGATCCAAGAGAGTAGGGTAGAACAGACGGCGGTGGTACCTGGAGATGAATGGACCGTCAGAAACCGCCGACCAAGAAACCCGCCAGAACCGGGGAAAAATGACCGGTCAGTGTAACTATGACATTTTCACAGCATCATGGCGGGGGAACGCGTGGTAGCGCGAGACCGCTCAAGGTAAAGGATTGATTGACATCCCTCCGAAAAGACCCTAGAATGCGACTGACCTGGTGATGGAGGCCCAGGAACAAGCGCAAGTCACTGAAAACGGCAGAGCATTGAGGATGTGCAGGGCGAAAGACGCGAAATGGAAATTTTACCTGAGGGTGAGGACTTGAGGGCAGGTCGTCACGTGCCATACCGGGACTCCGTCTGGAGATATGCCCGGAATCTCACCAACACCGTGTGCAGTCGGAGTGGAATGGATGCGAGAGCGTGAGCGTGCGCACGAACGCCAACATATTAGCTCTATGCAAAAGTCACCTCCTGTGGATGAATACACGAATACAGCAAAGAATAAATCACGAAAAGCAAATCCATAACTAAGTTCCGCGTAAGGGTTGAGATGTTAATTAGCCTCGTCCTCTGACCCTTCGTCGTCAGCGTCTGGTGAATAGCTCCATTCCCGTTCCCACAACGGAACTGTCTGGCCTGTCGCCAGGTCTGGAATGCCTTGCGGGGTAAGAAGGGGATGGCCAGGCGGGAGGGTACATCTGGCCTGAGCGAGACGACGCAAAAGGTCATCCTTCGTAGAGTTGAGCTCTTGAATGTAATCAATAGCTTTGGAGAAAGAAAGAAAAATCAACACAGAGCATAGACACATAGAGAATGTTCCCTACTCTTCTGCAGCACGATGTTTTCACTCCTTGGCCCGGCTCTCCCATCGAGCCTTTCCCCATCATCGGTGGTGTTCTTGGCCTTCTTCTTCCTCGCGGCGTTACGCGAGGAGCTACTCCCCGCGTTTGTCAACATAGCGGAAGTTTCCTCCTCCTCCTTGCGGATCGCCTCCTTCAAAGTGGGGACTTTGTCACAAAGTGCCTCGTACCCACGTCGGATATTAGCTCTACGTTTCTGCTCGGATTGGATATGGTTGGCCCGCTTCTGCGATGCTGATAGGAGTTGAGATCGCGAGGATGACGATGCGCCCTCCTGAGTCTGCACAAGCTGCTGAGAAGACGACGTGGACGTAGGAGATTGTGATGGATCAGGCGCTCGTTGAAGCGGGGGAGGAGATTGTCGGCTGCGCTTGGCCCTTTGCGTAGTTGATGAGTGCGACGTTGACGCTGGTGGCCGAGCAGGTGCTGATGGTGAAACGGTATCGAAGGAACGTTTGGAGGAGGATCTCGTCGGCAAACGGCCACTGGATGGTCGCAATACATCCGAGGTGGATGAAGGAAATGGGGACGTAGAAGAGGGCAACATTCCCCCCGCAGATGGCGGGCTGCTAGATGAGGAGTGAGGCGGGTATATCTGGCGGACGTTTTCGATTACAAGGGAAGGGCGATCCGCTGGAACACCCCGGTCAGCCTGCATCGGGTAGGGATAGGACTGTTTCGGGTGTGCAGGGGACTTGTGCCAGGGGCCAGAGGAGGGTAAGCCATTCGTACCGGAGACGTCGAGAGACATTAGATCCAGCGTCGCCTTCTTAAGTTTGGGGGCCTCTGGGTATGGTGGCTCGGGGTCGTCGGGATGGCGGACTCCGTGGTGGAGAAGCATCCATTCGGCGGGGGTGGGGCCATTGTAGGATTCCGTGTAGTCTAAGGATGAGAGGAACGATTGGAAGGTGATGGCCTCCGTGGGGGTGAGAAGGGACATGGTGGAGGGAAGGACGGGGTGGTGGTGGTCATAGAACAAGTTCTGTTAAGCAAGATCAGAGTCTGAAGCGGATTGGCGGATGGCTTAGAGATCGCATCGGAACTAAACTTCGCCTTTTCAGCCCTTGCGCGCGGATATTTCACCGTGGTTTTCCCTCTATGTACACTCGCCCATCGCTTGGCAAGACCAAGATATCTATCCTCGTCTCACTGGGAACACATGCGTGACGCGAGGCTTAAACATTTAGCGAACGGGAAGCTCACCACCCACGTCCCACAGAACAAAAGCTGCTTCACCTGCTCTATCGACTCCGCGGCGCACAACTCAAAGGACCCTACCATTTTCGTCTTGTTTCCGGGGAAGATCGAGTCTGGGGAGAGGTCGCGGGTGTTGCGTATCAATCAGCATAGCGGAAAAAACAAGGGCCGAGGGTGCTCACCGGGGCTTCTGTCCCCGAACAGTCCCGCCGCTCTTTTCCAAATGTTCCGTCCGTCCGTCCTCGCGCTCGATCTCCACTGGAACGCCTCGGCATCTGTATGGTCTGGGGCGTGGATAAAGATATGCCCCTTGGTTGCTCCGGAGGATGCGTGGCCGGCGGGATCAGATGTCTCCTTGGTGGACAACTGCACTCAGCACATTACAAAACCAACAGGCCCTGAGTAAGTACCCCTCGGTAATGCCAGGCTCGAGTCTACTCAATCCTACACATGCAGTGTCGTCCATTCACCCCCGCGGCCGGCTCACAACTGTTCACTCGAGCCGACTGATAACCCGCGGTACCGACGTCGCCGCAAACTTGGGCCGAGGGATTCAGTTGCGACGCCCTGCACCCGCCCTTGTGCCTTCCTCTCCTCACGGGGAAGACGGACCGGCGAAAGATCCCCGATGTATGAGCAAAGATCACCAGCACTCAACGATCAAGTCACCAGGTGGATACAACGAAGTAAGGGCACAGTATCCTCGCGGTTCAAAATCTTTTCTCGCCGGGCTGAATTGTCGTTGTAACTGAGGCCGCTCGTCCAATACAATCAATCGTCGCATCCTGGGCCCAGAGGTTCTTCGAAGATATTCCTGTTGTTCATGCGGCTGGATGCGGCAAAGCACGAAGCCGATTTCCAATGGGCCCTGTGCCCATGGTACACAAAACGGCACAGGCCCAATCGAGATGTACGTTTCCAAGGAACACCCTCGAAAAGCTTCTGGAAATGCGGCGGAGTTCCGGGTAGAACCCAAGTCACACGCGCGTGACCTCAGCACTCCTAGCACCATGGAGTCACCCAAACCTTCAGGGTGAACTCGGAGGAAGGAAACCCACATGGTCTTCCTGCAAGTGGCCGTCGAGGATCTGTGGCTGTTTCGTTCGTGTCCGTTTTTGAGTGTTTCCGGACACAGCGGCCCTAACACACGATAGAGCCGCGACTTGATTCCCTTGCCATAACCTATACAGAACACCTAGTAGAGCAGATCTGTCGATCTATATCGGACTGAGTAGTAATGAAACCTTTGTGCCAATGTTTGATACGGATCTTCTAGGCAATGGAAGTGGATTATAGGCGCCTTTGGTGGCCGCCCGTCTAAAACCAGCGACCACCGCCGAAACCGCGGTTGGCATGCATCCAGGGATCGCAATGTTCATCCAGGTCGGTCATCTGGCGACTCAGGTGCTTGAACGTTAGTGCGAAAGTCTGGAGACATCTGGCCATCGACCCGCAACGGAGCGCTCCCATAGAAAACAGACAGTTACACAAAAATGACGTTTAGCTGGGCGGATCCAGATCCCAGGGCCTGCAAAATCTTTCTCCCTCCACGCTTCCCAAAACAAATTACCGTATTCGTTACATTTTTCGCGCTTCTGCCGGGGTCACCAGGTTCAGGAATACAGCGCGAACCATCCACGGGGTCCAGCTGGAAGTCCCCCACGCTTGCGCTCACCCCATGGGGCAACGCGAGGCAACGGGCCAAGAATTTCCAACCTCGCGTTATTCTGTTTATCCATTGATCATCTCGTTTCTCAGGACACGATGAAACTCACGCAGAGGGACTTTTTTCGACCATCAAGCCACCGCTCCTTCTGTACTTCCTGTGTCGCGCATTTTGCCACACCCAGATACCATGTCGTCACTGGATGACGCCTCCCCGGCTGCACTTAGTGTCTTAATGTCCCGGATTCACAGGCACGTCGCCATCTTACGCCGGATACGCAACTCATTCGTCCCTCCGCTATGCCGGATGCCGTACGAGATCATAGTCAAGATAATTTCTTTCATCCCCGATCCGAAAGAAGAAGATGAACACGTCCCGTTGCTGCTCGTGGGGGCGGGTCCAATATGTCACCGTATCTGGTCGATCCTCAAAGATTCTCAAAGATTCTGGGGTCACGGGCAACCGTAGCCCTGTGCTATTGGTACCGTATCCCCACGCGCTCGGTCGAATCGTTGGAAGTGTTCAGATTTTATGGAACCCACAGCGATTTCCAAACCCTCGCATGGATCTTCGCTGGTTCCCTCCTGCGATTCCACACCCTGACCGTTGTGTCCGGTCGAATCCAATACGACTCGGTACCAGAAACCACAGAAACGTGGAAGATAGCGGCCCGGTTCCCCGCAGGCTTGCGTTCGATTAAGCTCAAATATGTTTTCGTTCCCTGGGAGACCTGCCTCACCGGCCACCTCATAGACCTGGATCCGGATTACAGTCAAACCGCGGAAGAGGTCCCAATTCCCATGTCGTCTTTTATGGAGTTGTTAGCGCTCTGTACTCGCTTGGAGACGTTACGCCTCAACTACGCCGGGTCAGAGACGCAGGACGAAGATCTCGCACACGTTCCCGGCGTCAACCCCGCCCACCTTACCAACCTTCGCATCTTTGAGATTTTCGATGACCCGCTCAACATTGCATATATCATGAATAACCTGAAGCTTCCCGATACCACCCGTATCCGTGTAGAACCCTCGATCGGCTGGCCGGAACAATTGGTCAACTTCACTTTCCCTAGCGAGACGCGCGTCTCCCCCACTGACGGACTCATCGAGTGGAACGTGGGGCAGG
>Ga0307517_10008844_pt1 | contig 14394 bp, 13 predicted proteins | sample 23_EM_MG_FD_194515 | JGI IMG/M metagenome (GOLD analysis project Ga0307517, IMG submission 194515) | Populus trichocarpa ectomycorrhiza microbial communities from riparian zone in the Pacific Northwest, United States - 23_EM | ecosystem: Host-associated > Plants > Roots > Unclassified | place... | reverse complement strand
TTAGTCAGCGTCCAGATTACCTTTGCTGACAGGAGGAAATCTCTACCATGGATTTGTCGGAGAAGACCCCTACATACGCCACTCAAATCCCTCACCTCATGCACCATTTATTCTGTTCTGTTTGGCCCTAAAACGCTTCATCCCTACAGTGCTACTCTTGAAACCCATGCTCATGGGAAGTGCTCTCAGAAACCTTCTTCATCTGTTAGACCGCGCCACCACTTTGCATCTCATATTTGCCTTCAAGGTGGCATTATCACTCACTCACTTTTACCTCAAGAGAGTTCGTAAAACTCTGGCACAAGGCTAAAAAGGCCATGATGAAGTATCTTGTTGATGTAGCTGGCTTGAAGCCGAGCATGTTAAATTTTGTCAGCACCTGGCGAAATCGTAAGGCGTTGGATCTACTTGGCAGATACTCGTAGGATTTTAAATGATCCTAGTAGTGGATAAGAATATTACCAATTGTCTGAATCTTCTACTATTGGGAAACAATGGATCTTGAATATGGTTCAGGATACTATTCGTGACTGGCTGGGGGTTTGTTGCAAAGGAGAAACCTCTATCTCCATTACATGTCTTTGTCGTTGGAATGGAAGACAAATTAATGCTAACCAAGTGCCTTCACCAGAGAGAAGTTTGAAGCAATTGGTTATCAATGATCAATCCCCCTTCATAATGCCAGCGGCGTTTATGGGAGACGGATCAACTTCCGATCAGATGGATCCATTCGGTGGCTGTGCACCTCCAGCCAAAGCTTGGCCTGAAGCCTGGAGAATGATTTCGGGTCGCATTGTCAACATATATGATGGCAATTTCGTGCAGCATAATCAAGTTGCCAACTCGGCAAAAGAAGGTGCGTTTCATTATATCATCCGATACCTCGACTCAATTTCGACCAGGCCAGAAATTGCTTGCTGAAGCCGCTTCTCCAAATGCATCTCATAACTCTGGGCACCTTTTCGACCCTCCCAAATGTCACCCAAACACCAGAGTCGCTGTGCAGAACAAAATAAAGAACTGGATTCAATGGAAGGAAGACATTGACAGTCCTATCATGTGGTTGTACGGCGGCGCAGGAGCTGGGAAATCTACTATCGCTCGAACCATTGCCGAATGGTGTGAAGAAGAGCGCATCCTTTTGTCCTCTTTCTTCTTCTGGCGCTCAGATAAAACGAGAAACCATATCAAAACTTTCCTTGCCACCGTTGCCTACAACATCGCCCAGTTCATTCCAGAAACTCGACAACTCATCGGACTCGCTGTGGAAGAAGATCGCCACATCTTCTCCCGCAATCTTGAGTGTCAATTTATCAAACTCGTGTACGAGCCGTTTATGAAGGTGTCCCAAACTGTCGCTACCCCCAGTCATCTTCCGTATGTTATCATTGTCGATGGGTTGGACGAATGTTTAAAGCAGGACGAACAAGAGGCACTTCTACGACTATTCGAATTCATCTTCCAGCGAAATGGACACCTTCATTGGAAAGTTCTCGTCGCCAGCCGGAAAGAGCAGACGATCTCCTACATGTTCGATGACAGATTTTTCTCGAGGACGGCCGCCCTGCTTGCACTTAACGATGTTTATGCACCTGGCGACGATATCAGAAGATTTCTCAGGGACAAAATTGCAGAAATCAAACTGACACACCCGCTGAAGCAACTTTACATTCCATCCAACTGGCCAAGTCAAACCGATATCGAAGAACTTGTTGAAAAATCATCTGGACACTTTATATTTGCCGACATCGTCATCAGATACATCCAGTCACGTCGACACAGTCCTCCAGCTCGGCTCAAATTGGTGATGATGTCTGGTTCACCTGGATCTTCCGTTGTTCACGAGCTACCATTCGCTGAACTCGATTGCCTGTACACCCACATATTTTCAACCATGGAGGTAGAGAAAGCCAGACTGGCTCCTCGACTAGTCGCTTTCATCATTCTGGTTACCCGACAAACGAATCATTTCAGTGACTTTACCACGATCGAAACTTGTGGTTATGCTCTGGAAATTGCCAATGAGGATGTCAGGCTGATTTTGGAGGAGCTCGGGTCGATTATTGAACCTCAGGATTTCGGATTTTACCAAGTTCTCCATGCATCACTTGAGGATTTCCTATTCGATCGCCATCGGTCACGGCATATATGGGTAGATCAAAACTTGGTGTGGATCGACATGCTTCATTATACGTTAAGAATGCAGCACTCTCTGGAAGTGGTGGAAGCATGCACTACTGATCTACTCGGCAAAATAAGGCTTACAAAAGCCTCTTATTCTCACTTTGTCAAGGCGATTGACATTGGGTCTCTGTCTCTGACACAGTATTCCAGTCACTCCTCTCTGAAGATTAAATCTGCCTTGGATAAATCTTGCGACCTTTTTCGCCACTATCTTGATTTCCTCAAAACAGAAGTAACGGTAGCTAACAATCCTCTGTTCTCAGTCCTACGAAATCATGTTGATTACCCTTTTTCAGCATCTCGACAACGGCAGGCGCTACCAACACCAGGTCTCAGCGATTTACCGGTGGTTAACCGAACATTACCCGCGAATCACATGGGGTTGTCTACTTCATCTCATCACCAACACGAGCCCAAACAGTTGTTTTCGAATTTATTCTTCCGGCAGTTGGTTGAACAAAGTGGCATTCCAAGATTGTCTGCTTTACGGTTTTCAGGCGCCCCCTGACAACCACACATTCGAGCGTGTCTCTGCCCTACTCGCACAATATGTCGGAATCGATGGTCTGCTGACCCAAAAACAACAAATCACATCGGTTACATTGCACCTGATTAGATACTTAGGGATTAAGGGTCAGCTTCACGAAGTTGCCTCGCTTTATAGCAACTGGTACAGTGATTCGAGGAGAAGAAGATTGATACCACAGCTGTGGAAAGTCCGTACCTATCGCCGACGCGCTTGCAACTTTATGGACCCTCTCAATAATATGTATGAGGTTTCTTGGGATAGACTCAATCATCCTGCCTTCAAGACATGGAAATCGTATCGTGGATATCTTGCAAAACCCCGGAACATCCACATCGGTACTCAACTGCTTGCGTTTTGTTACACCACCAGGAGTGCATTGAAGGCTCTGCCAAACATGTTATATCATTCTCCTAAATCCCCTGAAATTACGTCCCTCCTCTCTTCTGGTTTTATATTTCATAGAATCGCGTTTTTCTTTCCGAAAGAATTGCGTGCCGCCAAACTCGCCATCGACCGTTATCTTGGAAAGACCGCACCACTTCCAAGGTATCCATGACGGTGCTGGGCCTACTATATTCCACCTCTTGGGTCCCATACTTTCACGGCATTTGGCATTTCGGATTATGATAGCTTCTTTAAATTTGTCCACGGGTAGCCTAGAATATATCATAATGTTCTACACGAGAGTAGACCTGAGATCGACTATGGTGAGAGTTCCCGCCTGTGAACCAGTCGCAAACATTCCCTTCCGTGATTCCCATAAAGTCCTAAGCCAAGGTTGGCGGCGGCTAGGTGGTACCCAACAGATGCGTCTACCAGTGTGCGGGAGAGTGACCCAACCATCTTCCTGAAGGTAATGAAGTTCATCCGCAGGAAGCAAATCATTATACTTGACCGACTCCTGTGCATCCCCAGCGTTGCCTTCGGTTCGTCGATCCAACCTCCATTCGTCGTGACGCCAAATTTGGAAATTTGTGCCCTCTACCTTCCACACCTTCACCGCTTCATCCTCGAACCAAGAGGCTAGCCATCGCCCATTCGGAGAAAACAAAACCCATAGAATTGGACTGGGATAATCCCTAAGGATTGCCACGCGGTCTCCGGTTTCCACGTTCCAGATGTGGATCGTTTCGTCCAGGGTACCGGAGCATATGAGCTTGTCATCTGGAGAGAATGAAGCTACGCCTACGCCAGCACCATGGGTGAGGGAGCGCTTGAGCATTTTCGTGGAGATATCCCAAATTTTAACCTCCGCATCTTGAGAGGCAGAGACGAGGAGAGCGTCATTCGAAGAGAATTGGACGGTATAAACTTCATCTGTATGCCCCTCGAACGTGGCGACGTTTGAGCCGTTATCCATGTTGAGGATACAGATAGTGCGATCAGCAGAAGCAGAAGCTACGAGTTTGCCGTCGTGTGTGAGAGCCAGGGAATGAATGGTCCCATGATGGACATCGATCTCATACACCAAACTTCCGTCGTCGGTTTTCCATAGCGCAACCTTTCCGTTAGTTGAGCCTGACACGATAGTATCTAAGTGACTGGGGATTTGGACGGTCACAACATAATCCTTTGAACCCCGTACACCGTTGATGCTAGTATCCCACAGCCGAATGGTTCGATCTGCGGACGAGGAAAGGACGCGTGTCCCATTAGGCGTAAACCTCGTACATTCCACAGGCCCAGAGTGTCCGCGATATTCGGAAACACAGGATCCAGTGGCAGTATCCCAAATGCGAATGGTTCCATCCGAAGAGCCTGAAACCACTTTATTTCCTTGCGACGAAAAGTTGACCGAGTTAATGGCTGCAACACCTCCGACGAGGTGTCCAATCTCTTCGAAGGTACCCACATCTCGAACAGTGATGACGCCGCTTTGGGAGCCGGACAGAAATATGGAAGTTTGAGGGGAAGAGGAAACGGCGAGGGACAACACGGCATCTGTGCAATGTAGGACCCTCACTGTGCAGTTTGTCTTCACATCCCATAAACGTATAGTAGAATCCACGCTGCCAGACAAGATTCGAGAACCATCAACCAAGAAGGCAACACAGGTGACGGGGGCTGAATGCCCATTCAAAGAAGTTAGATGCTTATTCCCCAGGACATCCCATATGCGGACCGTATTATCCTCAGAACCAGAAGCAATCTTGCGTCCGTCACTGGAAAATATAACCGAATTGACGCTGCCTTCATGACCAATCAAGGTGGAGATGTTGAATCCAGTGGCTGCATCCCAAATACGAATGGTAGCGTCGAATCCGCCGGATACAATATATGACGAGTCTGGGGAATACTCCACGGACTTCACCGGCCCGTCATGACCATCAAGGCAAGATACTTGGGCTCCATCAGAGGTGTCCCAGACACGAACATGTCCGTCATCAGAGGCGGAGGCAGCGCGACTTCCTTCTCGAGAAAATGACACCATATTTACAGACGATCTGTGCCCTTCGAGAACGAGTAAGGATGCATCCCATCCATCGGTTCGGGGACTTGTCATGTGGACTGCGGGAAGTTCATGTTCATAGGCACGGAGGAGAGGGCAGTTAGGGATGAAGACGAGAGCGGAATGGTACACCTGCACAGCGCTGACGTTGATAACGTTGTGGAAATCGAGAGCGAGGCGGTAGGCGTCATATATTAGGTGGAAGACATTTGGGTCCACGGCGCCCACCTACGTAGAGGATAAGACTTGTAGTCTGGAAAACTATGACCTTACCTCGCACCACGGAATGACAGCAACCAAGTTACTAATACACAGCGGAAACCTCCCCTCCAGGCTTAACACCTCAATCCAATAAAGGATCTTCGTAGATGCGAATTCAGACAGCCTTTCTACCAATTCTTTCCGGAGATCTGTGTCGCTGGTGGTCTGGGATAGGTGATCACCCCAATGTTGACACGCATACGAAAGCGCTGGCGGAACATATTCTCGGAGCTTGCTCTCTAGATCTGGTATTTCTGAATTCAGGACTGTGTCATCGCCGGTGCCGCAAATATTCCGCTTTAGGTGTCTAAGCATGATGTTGAGACAATACAATGCGAGCTGGGCATGCGTACGACCTTCTGGAACAGTGAAGTACGTATCTTGGCATCGCTCTTTGACCAAAAGGAAGTCACGAAAAGAAGGGTGAAATATGCGAACGGGTTCGTCAGGGTTGGACGGTACGTCGAGGAGAGAATGAAGTGGGTTCAATGCTCCTTCGAGATCAACCACATCGTGTTCTAGCAATTGCGCAAGGGCAGAGATGGAAAGGGGGTCTTGGAGGAGGATAATGGCTCCCACGACTTTTCGAAATCGAGCACAGAGCACCGAGGCATCAGGTCTGCCTTCGACGGAGGTTCTTAAGATCTGCAAATACAGATGGTCGACCTGGGTGTATATAGTCCGTGATTGCGCGTTTCCACTTGCCAATAGCCGCTGGAGCTGGGTTTGAGGATTGTAGTAGGTGTCCGCGACAAAATTGATGATGGTAGCAGCAAAGATGAAGAACAGCCCAGCTCGTGTCACTAGATCGCTGAAAGCTTTATCCTCTGGCCACGGAGGGGTCACATTCCTGTTGACCTGTATGCGCTGTAAATGATTTGCGAGGTAGATCGCAATATCTTCTTTGACGGAGGATTGGTCCATATCATGGAGAGCCGATGCGTCATGAACCTTCATCCCACGACCTGCGATTTTGAAAATATCTTGGATTGATCGCTCTGGACGACTGGTGATGAGAACCTTGATGTCCAACCCAGATTTAGGTAATTCCTGGAGAATTAGGGGAATAAGATCGCCGCCTTCCGTGCCTCGTTCCTTGTTGCATTCGTCAAGGGCGTCAAGGATGATGAGGAACCGGGGCAAAGCTGGAACTTTCTTCAGCGGATCTAACAGAAGCTCCTTCAGTTGATACTGCTGGGCGCGAGAAGGTGCATCCGGATGTGCTTTCAAGACATCACAAAGTTTGCGACGGTATGTAGAATTCACGGATGCTAACTGGAAAGCAAGGGACGGGATGATGGAAGCCACCCGTCGTCGATCCGCTTCGTCTCGAGAAAAGAAGAAACTTGCGCCTAGTTGACCGTTGGCATGCAATTTCTCACATACAGTGTGAGATACTGCAGTCTTTCCGGTCCCACCTAAGCCAGTCAGACAAAAAATCTGACGGTTATCGTCATTGAACCACGTAGAGATCTGGTCAAGCAACGTTTTGCGCGTTCCAGTAAAGCAACCGGAACCAGTGGCACGCGCAAAATAGCTAGCAGTCGTAACAGGTCGAAGGAGACCTATATTAATGGTCAGCATTAATCACGCCTTCTTGTTGAGAGCAAGACGGACTGTTTATCAGCAAAATATCACGCTTGTCTTCTCCTTCTTTGATTGCTGCCAACAGCTGAGTGAGAGCGTCTTCAGTGCGCATGTTTTCGGTGATCTGAGAGGGATGAGAGACATGTCAACCCCATAACATATAACATACATGGAAGGTGTCAATTGATGTATCGAGTTGCTGGCGGAACCGTATCAATTTTTTGCCAACATCACCACGTTGAAGAACCCGGCGAACTAGAGAAGCAGATACGAGCTCTTGCAGGAGCGTCTGTATGTCTCGCAAAGTTCTGGGTTATTTCAGCATATGGAAATTCAAGGGCAAGATTTAAACTCACCCACGCAGAGCTGCAACACTGATTTCCCGTCTGGCCAAGGTCGCAGGATCGGCTTTCATAAGCTCAGTGATGATGGCAGCTGTGATCGTTATGACACGGTCTGCCAAAAGGCGGCATTCCTCCTTCTTCATCTTGACCTCCTGGGCATGGGTCAGAACGCTCAGTCAGAACATGAGGACGACGCACTTCTTTGACACTAATTATGTAAAGTACGGCCTGTAAGCAACCTTCTACGGTGCTTCCAACCAGCGGAATAGCCTTTACCAATGGTACAGCTAGGTTCATTGCTTCAACAGCTCCGTCTCCCAGCATGTCAACGATGTCCCTCCTCTTTGCGCGAGAGACCATGATGGGAATAGACAGGGTCCAATATCATGGCTGGCGTGCTGTCAAACACGCACCGAACGTGAGCTGGGCCGGTCATGGCCGGTCTTGAGCGTCAATTTTGAATATTTCACTCGGAGTCGTGGTGGCCCGAAGGGGAAAAGGATGCCGATCCATTACATAATATTAATATTTCGGTTGCACGGCTGTATGCGGATTATTTGCAATTTTTCAAAAGTGAAGGGTGTTGAGGACCTTCATAGGGAATTACGCAACAACGACATATGCACAGTGGTTTTGTTTGAGAAACCCCCAATTTGAATATTATACAATGCCGGCAATTCTACTTCTACTAAATCTGTTACTCAATGTCGTCACTGTCAAGTCACTGTCTTGTCCTTTCTCGTATTTCTGAAATTCACCTCAACATCAGACAATTAGACCATATCAGATCAACTGAGGCTGTGGCCACTTGGAATCCTTGCAAAGGTCCCTAATTGGTCCCTAATTCGAAAATAATTGTACCATTTCGTACACCAGTTGTTGTCACAAGTATTGAAATCCAAAGCCTCAAATCCCAAATCCCAATCTACTAAAAGAAACAGCTAACAATCTCGCGTCACCCTGTCATACCGCCCAAACCCCGGGCCCGCCTGATTTCCAACCACCTGAACGGCGCATAGAGCACAGCAGAAACCACAAATCCAACCTCAAATCCAATATCTCCCGTCGTTCTCGCAATCGGACCAATGAACCACACTTGGTCCATGGAAGGGATCACCAATCCAAACGAAGCAATACCAGCAGCCAGTGCAGCGATTCCCGTAGGAAGCTCGGATGATTTATTCCATATTCCCATCTTATAGTTGTCAGGGTCGTTCTTTCTGAAAAGAAGATGCTCCAAGGAGATAATGGCAGCGTAACTGGACGCCCAATAGCCGATAAGACCGAGGAAATTGGTAAGTGCTTCGTAGAATCGGTGTGCACCGACAATGGAAACAGGAACGACGCTGGGGCGAGTGATGGAAGTTCAATTGGCAATAAAAAGTTTGTGGGGAAATACACATACATTGCCGTCACCACGATTGAGAACACGTATCTGGGAACCACGACAAGGATAGGGATAACGACCTGCATATTCAAACTAACGGAATAAAAACTCGCAGCTATGTTTGGGGCCACCGATAGGCTGAGTAGGACCGTCAGGAATTTTCCAAAGTTGCCGACTGGGTGAAGCATAGCTTCCAGTAACCCTCCAACATTTCCCCCCATATACCCCTGCTGCCAGTCTGGCACAGACGGGAGGGAAACGACGACCGCTGCACCGAAACATTGAATCGTAACCTTTTAGAAGGCGTTAACCAAGTTATGACATAACGTTCGGATACGTACAATGGGGAGCAAGAAACCTAGATACGCAGCAATAAATATCTTCCAACTGGATACATTCGGATGAAAATAGCACGTGTAATCCGAGCTGAGGCCACTGTAAGTGATGGCAAATCCTGCGAGGACTGCGGCAAAATTTAACACAGCTGGTGCAGAAGCTGGCTCGGCTGGCGGAGGATTCGACAAATGCTTCCCTCCAACCCCAAGAGAAACGATGAACGTTACAAGTACGGGAAACCAAGCGATTCGCTCGTACCTGTATTAACCATAGGATCAGTAGTACGTAAATGCACAACAGTGAATGTCCTTGCCAATTTAAAATGTTATAACCACAAAAAGAAACCAAGAGCGATATCGCAGCAATGACGAGAATTCCGACTCTTCAGAAAGTTTTGTTAGTCAAATCAAATGTCGGTATTTTATCTTCAAGAGTTGACTGACGTCCAACTCAGGTTTTGACCAGACACACTCGCCAAAGCCTGCCCCCCCAGTATGCAATTTAGGATCGAAAATCCAATCATTCCGATTAGGTTCATGATGCATGGTAGAATCACACCATAGTAGCTTAAGAACCTCTTAGTGAAAGTAGGGATGATCGATGGAGGTGACGCACCCGAACGAATACCGAGAAATGATCATTTGACGCATTCCTAATTTCGGTCCCCAAGTACAGCTAGTCGATAATCAGCTCGAACACTTGGTGTAGATCTATAAATATCCCACAAATATGCTGGATAGGCGCAACAAACTAAATTGAAGAAAAGGATGGTTAGGCAGGTATCTCGGAGACCTAGATTGAAGACGACAGGTCCAAGAGTTCCAGCTGAGAATCTAGTTCCGCGAGTTAGTGGTCCACGCTGATTATGATTGACAGAAAAACATACGAAAGGATATTAAAATTCATGGAGAACCAAATGAAGAATATCTTGCTGTACGGCCGGTTGACTCTTTTGTCCAAAGGAATGGGGGATATGCCTGTGGAATGTTGAGAGAACGATCCTGTAGAGTAATTGTCCGACAAACCTCGAGCTTCAACACCCCAATCAAATAAATTACTTATCCTTTTTTTTTTCTTGTTTGTGGATGATACCCTTCCTTCTTCCAATACAGCGACATCTTTCTCCATTCCACTGTCGAATGGGGTCTTAACCGACTCGGTTGTCTTCTCCATGCTACAATTGTGATGACGGCAGGACGAGAGAAGGAACCGAGTCGGGGTAAGGTTCCATAAACGGTTCTAGAATTGAGCTTCAAAAATATGAGAAAAAGATAAGACATTGCCTTCTGATTTCCAAGCACCCTCTCAGCAGTTCTCCGTCAATTTGCGGTAGATTTAGAATGTCGGGTTCAGGTTACAGCTGCTGCGACTGCTTGAAATTCATGCAGAGGGCGGGATTATATTATGGAAAGCATTTTTACATTTGGGCCTTGCTGTAAAATAATGTCGTCAGAAAAAAAAGGCTTTAGAACGGAATCAACCACGCCAAGCTCATTTTAACCGAGACGCCAGCGATTCAATACATGGTGAACATCAACTTGCTGCTCACCATAGCTTCCGGTACTGTCTTGTGTGGAAGCAATGATGGAAAAACCCATATCGAAAATTACTCCGACATTGCACTCTGGTTGTGTGGAACGGAAACAACCGGACCCGTCTCAGTTCTGATCCTACTTTACCCATCTAATGGAGTCTGAAGCGATGACGACCAAAGTTGCGTTGATTGATAAAATGGGATAACGCACTGGAATTCGATAGCTATTAATGTTACTTTTCAACAATAGAAAGAAACCCTCAAGAATTTGGCTAATTGAATGGGCATTCCGACATGTTACCGTCCCGTATCAACCCACTGCGGCCTTGATTAATAGCAGGAAGAATGCGGATCTCGTAATTAATGTTGTGGTGGTGGAAGGGCACTGGTTTCTCCATCTTCCCTCCCGTCTAACCAGGTTGTGCACAGGGGACATCTTCTTGCCTGTAACCTCAATCAGTTTCATCGGTTTATCTCGGAAGCTTCAATAGATACGCACCTTCTCGCTGACGTACTTCCGACAATAAGGGCATTTTACCAAATGCTTGATGATTGAATCTTTCGAAAAATATCCGTAGACGCTCGCTACCAAATATAGCGTCGCGCCGATGGCGAAGAAACGCAAAATATGGTCGAAGAAAACACTACGTGAAGGTCAATTTTAAAATTCAGGTGGACCGAAAGTTATTTACCCATAGGTCATTATAACAGCACCATCTTCAATGGCTTGCTTCCTCGTATTGTACCCTGGATGTGAGTAGTGAGGTCCCTCTCTGAGCACCCAGAACTTTTCCTCCATGTTTCGAGACATGAATGGGAGCAGTGCAATCATAGGCAGCGTAAGGTCAGACACCATGGAGTTGACAACAGCGGTGAAAGTGGATGCAATTCTATAAGAAAATTGTTTTAGAAATAACCCCCGACATTGTCAAAAGACTCACATCAAACCAAATGCAACCTCGAGCACATTGTCTCGTAAAGCAAAGTCGAGAAAGCCAGACCAGAAGGTTTTGATTTTACGCGCAAATTGGTCTTCGGCGTGCAGAAGATTGGTTCGCGCATCGTTGTCTGACCATTGGTAGTTATCGTTTGACATGATAAGCCAGAAGGCTAACGTGACGGTGTCGTCACAGTCGCACGGATGATCATTTCCGAGTTTGGTAACCCCTATCAACTTTGTAAAGTTAAGCGCTCAGAATCGAAGTACAATAAGATCGACGTTCTCTAGTATCCAAATAGGCTGATGTATCGATGAGTATCAGGTTTATTTAGTTTCGACTATGGCAGAAATCGGCTCGGAATTTAGAAATCGGCAGGATCATGAATTGGGATTGGTTCTCCAAGTACATTCCATGACTGACAATTATGTGCCTCTGCGGTGCTGGTGCTTCCGTATCCTCGGTTAGCAGATTCAGGGGATCGGATCTTACGGTCCGGCCTTGAGGTAAACAACCTGCTTACTCAGCTTTAATCAGCCAGATTTGAAATCGCTTGCGCCATCATTGTGTGCTGTCTTAAAAACCCGGCAGTATAAAATGGTCTGGTTAACCACCGACCACTCCCAGTCCAAATATGTCTCCAGCTTTGCTTGCAAACGGCGTTCATACCAATCCCCACCACCCCAGACCCCATATTCTCAAGAAACGTGTCGACGGCTTTGGCACTAGATCCATCCATGTGGGTTCAGAACCCAATGTAGAGACTGGCGCTGTTATTCCATCCATTTCCTTGAGCACCACATATAAGCAACATGCCATCGGCGTTCATAGTGTACGTTTTTAAATGATTCCTTCTCATCGGGACTAATCGTTGATCAGGGTTATGAATATTCACGAGCGGGCAATCCCAATAGGAATGCCCTTGAAGCAACCTTGACTTCTCTTGAATCAGGCGGTGCTCATGCATTAGCTTTCGCCTCTGGGTCGGCAACGACCATGACAGTCTTGCAATCGCTAGGACCCGGCGCACATGTCATCTGCGTTAACGACGTGTATGGCGGAACGTTTCGCTACATGAAACGCGTCGCATCGGAGAATCAAGGTCTCGAAACGACATTTATGGATTTAGAGAATGCCTCGAATGAAGAGATCGTTGCATCCATTCGAGACAACACCAAAGTAAGCATTCGAAAATGTTTTTTTGACGTTGGCGAAACTAACATTCCCCCCTCCCTTCAGTTGATTTGGATAGAATCACCAACAAACCCTACTCTTCGTCTCATAGACATTGAGCGAATCGCCCATGTAGCTCACTCACACCCTTCTCGACCCATTGTTCTCGTCGACAACACTTTCATGTCCCCTTTCTACTCTTCGCCATTGCTACTCGGAGCAGATGCAGTATTGCATTCACTCACAAAGTACATCAACGGCCACTCGGATGTTATCATGGGTGCCCTGATCCTCCCCGAATGTAACACCGCCCTTGCCGAAAAGCTTCGTTTCTTCCAGAATGCTATCGGAGCAGTTCCCAGCGCTTACGACTGCTGGCTAGCACAGCGTGGGGCCAAAACACTCCATTTGCGCATGAAGCAACACGGTCTTAACGCCCTCGCCGTTGCTCGTGCATTAGAATCCTCAGAAGGAGTAGAAGAGGTGATGTATCCGGGTATACCCGGAAAGACGGAAGCGTCGAGACGCAAGTATGAACTTGCCTGGAAAGTCCTCAGCTCACACGCGCGAAAGTTCATCGGTGCTGAAGAAGGTGACTCGCCCCCAGCAGATGGTTTCCCATTCAGCGGCATGGTTTCATTCAGGATACGTGGAGGCTTCAAGGAAGCGGAGAAGTTTTTAACATCTACCCGACTTTTCACACTCGCAGAATCATTGGGAGGTGTTGAAAGTCTGGCTGAGCACCCTGCAGTGATGACCCATGCTAGTGTTCCCATGAAGGAGCGGGAGGAGCTTGGTATTGGAGAGAATCTCATTCGCCTCAGTGTCGGCGTAGAAGATCAGGAAGATCTGGTCCACGATATTCTCCAAGCCATTCAAGCTGCAACTGGGCTTTAGATCGTTACCCGAAATACCTGTTGTACTATACCTATTTACTTGATTTTCTGGAGTCTTTAGCTGAGTATTTGTTCTTGCGGTTGCACTCCGTCGCATATATCTGGAGTATCGAATGGATTATTGAAATTTTTTAGGCCACTCTTGAGACCGGAGGGTTATACCCAAGGACATAAGTTTCAGCCAACCGGCCTTTGTAAATGTTGAAATCTACGCCCCTGCTGAACTCCCCATAGCAGCAGCGGGTTTCTTTTGGCAGGGAAGAATCCTAAAGAGGCTCGTACCAAGTACGCCTTACGACTGGCTGACTCCGATGGAAGCTGATTCCAGGTCAAAATTCTCTCAGACAGACTCCGTCGCATCGAATGATCCTCGGATGGAACAGAGAGTCGGATTTGGAATGTGTCGAGCATGTCCTCCGGGGGCATTCTAAGTTTGTGAGATCACTTGCTGTCCCCCCCTGCAGTCGCCACGCCATGTCTCTGGACGACGCCATTTGGATTTGGAGTGTGTCAACTGACAGCATATCCTCCGAGGGTGTTCTGGTTTTGTGAATCCAATGGCTGTCTCGCTAGTAGGTGGGATATAGATAATTGGGGTTAACCTAATCCCTGAAAGAGGCAGCAAAGGAGTTCCTTAAATTAAGAATATCGTCTGGGCCACAAAAATCCACTTTCATGGGCAGAAAAAGGAAATGCAGCCATACGGACCGCGGTCGAGGCACTGCGAAGAAAAAAGATGAAATTCACGATATGAAGGACATCTGTACAAACAGTTC
>Ga0307517_10008843_pt1 | contig 14394 bp, 12 predicted proteins | sample 23_EM_MG_FD_194515 | JGI IMG/M metagenome (GOLD analysis project Ga0307517, IMG submission 194515) | Populus trichocarpa ectomycorrhiza microbial communities from riparian zone in the Pacific Northwest, United States - 23_EM | ecosystem: Host-associated > Plants > Roots > Unclassified | place... | reverse complement strand
AACCAATGCAACTGTAGTCTTTCATACGTGATGTTGTCAGATGTATTTCATACGTGATGGAATTGTAGATAATTTAATAAAACAATAAAAAATATTTTATATTAAGTATTATTCATTTCATAATGTAATAGCAGTAGTTAAATATATAATATTTAAATTAAAAATTATTAATATTAATATATATATATATATATATATTTAAAATTATTTTATAACCTCAATTTCAAAAGCATTCTTAACCAAACACATTAAACTACTTTTTTTTTTAACCTCAATTTCAACCACAGTTTTAACCAAACACCTATTTTTTCAAACCAACCTCAACTAAAAATACATTTTATAAAACAACTTTTTTCAAACCACAACTACAATAGCTACCGCAACATTAAACAGACTCTATGTTTAGTTAAAGCGGCCAATTATAATTTTTAAACGGTAGAGTTTAAAAATGACGAATTTCTCGAACCGTGGGGGTATCCACGGCCATTAAAATTCAACACCCATTAATTTCAGTGGATCTCTGATCCAAAACTAGAACGGCCTCTGATTGACAAACACCGTAATATCCTACACCTGTTTACATAGAAACCCTACCTAATTTTAACGTTTTCAAGTTTCCCTCCTCTCTGAACATCGTATCCTTCGCGCTCTCAAGAGAAAATAAAAGCCGAAAGCAGAAATCTCCTAGGCAATTTCTCTTAAAATCTTTTTTCTGGCCCCGAATTTCTTTACTATTTTATTTTCTTCATAACTCTACCTTTCTCCTTTGAAGCAAACATATCACTCCTTATTTCAGAATTTCCGTAGAATTAGGCATTTTCTCAAACTAGGTTTTCTTCTATTTACAGATTGGAGCTTTTTCAAACCGGAATAAAATTCAGGTATTCTTTTTTTTTATTTTTTCTAGGAAGTTTTTTCCATTCGTTTTCTTAATCTGACCGGAAACAAAGCAAGAAATTGTCCGGGCAACTGCTTAGATTTTGATGGCACGTGGAATGTACGGCTCCTCCAAATATTAATTATGAGGTCAACTCTATTTTCTTTGGTTACTGACAAGCAGGATTATTTGCTGATTGAAAAAAAAGTTTCTTGTTATTTATGGAGTATTTTTTTTAATTATATTGCTCGTCGTTTAATTTGTAGCCAGGAAGTAATTGCATCGTGTAAATACTCGGAAATTATTTCTGTATTGGAGAAATCATAGAGAAGATACAAAACCGATAAACTGAATGGCAAATTACAATGAAATCGATGATATTCTCGCGGAGGAAGAGGTGAGAAATATCATTTAATCTTGATCTTACATTTTAACGCCTGAATTTCCCAATTCTAACATAACTAATTTTCTGTGCCGCGCATGTGTGTTATGGCTTGCAGTTTGTCCCGGTTGTGTTTCAAAAGGCTATAAATGGAGTGAAAATCGATGAAAGCACCGAAAAAGGACATGTAAGATTTAAGTAAAAATAGCATCGGAAAGAGAACTAATGAGTCAAATTACTGTTTTTTCTTTTTCTTTTTCTTTGAGATACTCACACTTTGTTTTCCATGTGTTAATTAAAACTCAGGTTGAACAAGGTTCAAAGACAGAGCTACCTTTCTGGCTTGCTCGTGAATTGCACATGAGGCAAGCAGTATCGATAAGTGTCCCAGCCTGTTTTAATCAGAAGTAATGATAGCTTACTTGCTCAAACTGAATCTTTTTTTTATTTCACATTATCAAGTAAGTTAGTGGGAGATCCATTTTTCATACAGGCTGCTTTCTATTTGTAGTTGAGAGGTCTGGTTGTATCTCTTAAGGCTGGTAATTTTCTTTTTGAAATTATGTATGTTACTGTTGTTGCAGCTTGAATGTAAATGTAGTTCCATAGAGTCATATCTCAAGAAACTCTGCTCAAGTCCTCTATGGATGGCTTTCCCCTCCTTGATTTTAGAGAGTTGATTTCACTTCTAGGAGTTAGTCAAATTAATTGCTTGGTATGATAGTTGAGTCCCCAAAGAATCATCAAATGTGTACAAGTATAGAGAATCGTTCATTTATGCTGTCATCCAACAGCCATTTACTTGTGTGGTTCTTTTATGTCTCATAGCTAGTTTTTTTTGTTGTTGTTGTCCTCACCAGAACAAGGCTGGAAATCCAGGCAGATGCTGCATGTGTGGACCTGAGATCCCGCTGCCCTTACTTTTATGAATTCGGATGCAAGCTAGCCCCACTGTGAGTCTCTTTGCCTGCCCATCCGTTCATGTGTGTATATAACAGTCATTGCGATGTGTTCTTTGAGTGCCTTTTGTTGGACTGCCACACAAGACTACCTGCCTAAAATGGTATCCAACCTGTGAAGCATTGTCACTGAGTGGTGCTTTCTCAATTTGGAGCGGGAAATAGGCAGCTCAATGCATTCAATATTTGATGACCTTGACTGTGTGACACCTTAACCTTTTGACTTTGTCAGTCTTTTTATTACATTGACAATTCCAAATCAATCCAATTATTTGTTAGATACAAACTAACACATCATGAAATCCAAAATTGGATTGGTGGTTTTAAGTATAAAAAATCAAATTTGGGCATCTTCTATGTCAGATCAAGAAGTTTGGCAAACAACCAGAAGAATTATGAAAATCTTTTAACTTTAGGATATCTTCGAAAAAGAATTAGGATATCTTCAGTACTGTAACAGGAGAATATCATTTTACCACCCACCTGAACCAGTCATGGATTGAATAATGTTTATCTTGTCCACTTCATTAGCCCCATTTAAAGAAAATATTTGTACGAGTATGACATTCTTTTTCAGCCTTATACATGTTTTCTGTTAGTAGTTCTAGGTTGCCAAGTTCTATCTAGGTTTCGTTTGATGGCAGATGTCAGTGCACCTGAAATCTAAAAGCAAATCCTATCAAGTTTTCATTCTCAAGTCAAGGGATCAATTAAAGGCCCTTATCTTGCCATAGAAAGAAAACAATGGGAGAAGTAAAATGTGAAAATGAATAACTTCGTTCCATGTGTTCTGATTTCCTTTTTAGCTTTGAGAAGTTTGTATGTTGTGAAAGGGTGCTTCACAATCTATCATGGGCCCTTTTACTTTTTGGTCGAACCTCAAGGCTTAGACATAAACTGTACTGTTGTTGAGTTTATAAGTTGTGAAGGTTGTGCTTGGCACTCTTTATCAATGCTACATCCAAATTTACCTTTGCATAATTGCTGTGATTTTGTCTGCTACAATGAAATTAGATTGTGTGTTTTTGTCTTGTTAGTGGCAAGCCTGCACAATTGATAAGTGATGCTGTCATTCGTACCTATTAACATTAAATTTGCACCTACACCAGCAATCCTTCCTTTGGCTGACAAATTGATTCTCACTAAGCTTTTTACCTTCTCTTTATAAGGACTTATTTGGTTATTCATAATGATCCTCAGGTGTGATAAAACCATTGGATTGTTGCTCCCATATGCATTTCGAATCAGGTATAAGGAAATCCTACACAAGGCACACACCACAGCATTTGCCACAGCTTCCAAATTTCTGACGCACCTAACTAGAGAAGAAACTTCTTGTGAGATTCTCTTACTTGTTTAAGCATATATTTCTGCTTTCATGCCTCACATTTATGTTGCAATAACATTCTTTTATTTCTCTTCATGAAAGCAACCTTACATTTATGTTGCATTAACCTTCATTTATTTCTCTACATGCTTAGTGTATGAAGCAGCTCAATCATCCATGGCAGCCTTTAAGAAATGGCGGATGGGTGGCCCCAGATTGCAGAGAGCTTCAATTCTCGGGAGGAAGAGAAAACCAGCTGAGTAGTTGCTCATTGCTACCCTGCCAACACTCTCAATTCAAACAACCAAGCTGCAGTTATGTCTCGGTCCTTGCCTTGAGATTTATGCATGATGTGTGCATTCTAGCACAAGAAATATATTAAAAAAAAAAAAACATGTCCGGGTACTATTATAGTTCGTTCTTCAGTTTCACTTTCCTCCTGATAATTTTAGCTTGATATTAAGCCCTAGAGGAAATTGGGGCCAAGGCTGTTTGGGGTGTTGATGCAATTGCACAGTAGCAATTAATTAAACATGGAAACTGATTGTTTGCGTGTTGCCATGGTAATTGAGTTGATGCAATACATTCTATCTTTAATTGCATGATTTAGAAAAATTATCCATGCTCAACTGTACATCCATTTCTTTTTAGCCCAAAACAATCAACCAAAAACTTAATGTGATCGATGTAGGCAGAACTTCTACATAAGATCTTATACCATTTGAATTTGGCTACATGATATGCTATAAGCCTCCCATTTAATCATCCTCTTCATCTGTCTTCTTTCTGTGATTTACAATGTTCAGAAGGTCACGACTACTCAAAGGAGATTTCCAAGTTTCAAGTCCAGCTTTCTCTTGATGCTGCGGCATGCCCTTGTTTTTCATGGTTGAAACAGAATGTTGTTGGACTACAAGAATCGATGCGTGTTGTGCGAAGTCAGATGTTGATAATGCATCTCCTAGTGGCCCAAGCTCTTCACAGTTACTCCACTCCGATAGCCCCAAAGCAAATGGCTTTATCATTCCCTGACCCCTCCCCACAATATATAGATCATATTCATCAGCTAGATCTTTTGCTGCGATGATAATTTCATCCCCGCTATTTACCGACTTATCCACCCAAGTTGCAGATGGATTGCACATTGTCATAAATCGTAACTCATTCAGGTACATATCATCAACAAATCTTTGATTTTCACCCTCCACTTCCTCTTCCATATCCATCATTTCTATTGCTTCTTTACCTGGAAGAAATCGTACAACTTTTAAACTCACATTCAGAGACCCTGCCATCCTGCAAGCATAAGTTAAGGCCTCACGATCGTCATGTCCCCCAGTATAAAACATGGCAAAATTTAGCTTTTCTCTGCGATGGCTACCCTCGTTATAAATCTTCAAACTGAGGCCTCGATCAATAAATATCCCCACAGAGCATGGAGCTTTTGTTAGTAGATTTTGGGTTACTAGTCTGATAGAAGAGTTCTCTTGTTGCATCCCTTCTGCACCAGATTGTTTGTGAAATGGAATTAGGATGAAAGTCACGCGTTTGTCCTCAGCAAGGTTATGGATATCCTCGTGCATGGAGGTGTAAGGAGATACAACTGTCAGTGGCAGAAAGGACATTGACTGGTTTCTTCTTTCGTAGTTCTCCAAGGTGCTGATGATTTGGTCGGCATCTGATCTCCCACGGGCAGGGGGGTAGTTTTGGCCACTGGAATTACGATTCTCATCGTGAACGATTAGCATGGCATTAGTCCGTCCACTCAGACCTACTAGACACGCAGCAAATACACAAATTGGTGATTTCTCGGTTGAATTAGACAGTTCAAGGAGGTTGAGTATTCCTGATAGGTTGCGAGTAGTATGAATGCATGCAAGTATTCGTAGTTCTGAGTTAGGTTTGCTTTCTTGCAAGGTCCGGAGTTTGTATTTCCTGAAATGCTTGGTAGTCTTACAAGCCCAAAGGGGGATCGGTTTTACAAGAATCGTCATGAGTAAAATTGTCATCACCATTATAGTAAACGGTTGGTTATCCACAGCCTGCATGTAAAAACAAGTTGCAAGAAAATTAGAGGATAAAATAAAAATCGAACTATTCAAGTTGAGGGTGAATTAAAGTTTCCTATTCTTTTTCATTATTATTTGTTACACAGATATTTGATACCTAAGAACTAATCACGTTGGAAGCCAACGTCAGGATATCAAGGCAGGCTTCTATTTTTAATTTTTAATTGTCAGTGACATGACATGCTATCTTACATGGTGATGGTGATTCAACACGAACTCAAGTTGATGAAGTAGTGATTGTACCTTTATGTCTCTACCAACATTAAGAATAATCAAAGCCAAAACCCCTTTGGCGTTCATAAGAACTCCAAGGGCGACACCTTCACGAACTGGCATGCCATAGTACATGGCAACCAAGAAACCGCTTATAATCTTGGCTAAGCAAGCTAAGACTAGAATTCCCAGAACCGCGAAAGGATTAATGTTGTAAAACATAGCAAGAATATTGCATCTAGTCCCAGTAAGCACAAAAAAGGCAGGAAGCATGATTCCTGGCACAAAGTCTTCAAGTTTCTCCATAATCATCATTCCAAGCTCTCCATCAGGTATAATAAGTCCAAACATAAAAGCTCCGATCATAGAGTGAGAACCACAAGCGTCTGTGATGAATCCACAAACGACCACCCCAGTAAGAATAGAGTATATACAAAGGTCACTGTAGTTGCCTCCTTTTGAGGAATCTTTGTCAATAATCTGCGAAAGAACCGGACGTAACACAAACCAACAAAATAATATGAAGGCAACGGTCGGGAGGATGAAGGCACGGGTTTTCCCATTACTAACTGTTATTGTCACAACAAGAAAACTCCAAGATGCGATGTCACTAACAAAAGCTGAGGATATGGCCATTTGTCCAACTTCTGTTCGTAGAAGCTTCAGGTCTGAAAGGATCTGAGCAAGATCCGGGAAGCTTGTGACTGTGAGGGCAACAGACCAAAACCAGGCACCAAGAGGATTCTCAAAGTGGGTTTTTCCAGGTAGTAGGTGAAATAAACCTGCTCCCATGCCTAAGGGTAATAGAATTCCAAACAAAGCATTGCCCCATGCACCTTTACTGATTCTTCTTATTGTGGTTAGGTCCATCTGTAAACCCACGAGAAACATGTAGTAAATGACTCCCAAATTTGTTAAAGTCTCTGTCGCTCCAGTTTGTCTCACAGGATGAGTGTATTCTGAAAAAAGCGCGTTTGCTCCGAGCACCATAGGACCCATTAGTAGACCAGTCTAACATCCAAAACAACACAAAATTACTCTATTTGTTCATCTCGTGCAGTACATAAATTAACAAGATTCAAGTAATTGTAAAGCATAAGAAAAAGGAAAGAATATCCAAGATCAATTAGTGTACAGGATGCTTACAATCAACTCGGAGAAGAAACGAGGCAAACGATGGAAGAGAAGGAAGAGCAATTGAATCAGCAGTATCGCTGAGCATAGGTTTGTGACGAATGGGGTAGCATCTAGAAAGGGGTTCGAAAATTTCCGAAGGGTAGTTGAATTGCTCACGGCCTCATAACTACATACATTAAGTGCACCTGAAGACAGGTTTGCGGTTATTGTATAACCATTAAAATATATTTCCGTAGCTGTATATTTTAGTTCTGCTTTGTCACTGCCTTGCATCCTTGCCCTCTCGGTCGGCAATCAAGGCAACAATATGGCAACCTCGGCTACGGTCTCTCTTGTAAAAATTCAGAGGGGAATAAATAAGAGAGGAAATAAAAAGAATTTTTCTATATGAATGTTGTTTCTTCTTTTTCTGTACAAAGTGCTCTCTGTTGCTGCTGCGTGCAGGGCTTAATATAGATGATAGAGTTAGTTATAACCATAAAAATTACAGTTAATGTGCCATCTCAAGAACACAGCTTATATGGTGTTAGACGTTACGATCCAAACCCAAAATTGTTATCTGCTTACCTGGCTTCTTTGAGTTTCTTGGGGACATTTTTGTGTCTGCCTTTATTATGGCTGAACTTATGGGATATCAATCTCTAAATCCCTTGACCCAGTCCCTTTGACAGCAATTTTTTTCTTACCAAATTCTATTGTATTTTCAATTCGAACAACAAAACAACAGAAGCTTTCGTGAATCCGTTTGAAAAAGGTGGAGATTGAGATTTGAATTCTATAGGAAATTAAGAGAAAATTTAAAGATTAGAAAAGGACTGTGGGCCGACAGGAGAAAAGGAAACCCTTTCTTTCTCTTTAAAAACTGATGCAAGAAAAGGCTGCCGACAGGAGAGAGAGAGAGAGAGAGAGAGAGAGAGCTGCTGGTGTGGTCTGGTGGAGAAGGGAAAGTTCGTTGGCTGCCATGGATGGTGGTTTCGTTAGTTGCTGGTGGCTTTGCACAGAGGCGTGCACAAAGAGGCCGTGGCTATCATGTTAGCATTTATAGGAGCCTAAAATCATAACCCACACAATTCTTAACAGTATTCATATTCATTTTTAATCTAATAACAAAAGGATTCGATTTCATTTGAAAAAACTAAAATTTAAAGACTGAGAAAGTTTCACTACCTTTTCAATGAAGAAAAGATATACAGCATCCTTGTAAGATTTGCAACATTCTTGAGTGTTAGTTTTTTTTATGATGAACTGGTAATGAAACTGGAATTTGAATCAACACCACCCAAATACATATCAAATGATTTATCAGTGAAGGCATTTTTATTTTAATGAATAAAAGACGATGAGAGGTTTTTACTTAGTGTGTGCATTATGACATGTGAGGCGGCAAAGAAGGTTTTTACATACTATTTTTTTTTTTTACAGTAAAATTATTTAATCATCTATAAAAGCAATTTTAAAAAAAATCTAGCTCTATGTGCTTTACGTTTTTTTAATTTTTTAAACAGTGAATGATTTTTATTTTTTTTTGTAACAATCTAGTTTGTCGAGGGCTATATGATAATTGATTTAATATAAATATTATTTAAAAAAATACTTGGTTAGCGCTTGTTGATTGTCTTCACGTCTTTTGGGCGGTATGTGAGATGTTGTGCAGTGGCCATTCGATGGCTTTCAGGACGATGTTTGATTCGTCTCGACTTCTAATATGTCTTGGCGCGACGTGTTCTCCAAATGAATCTTTGGTTGAGCGCAAGCAATCCTTTTTTTTTTTTTCTTTTTACTTCTTTGCTCCTTGATTTCTGCGCTGGCCTTGTAAAATTTTAAAAAGGCCCTTTAATTTGTTATATTTTTATATTTAGTTCGTGTTTTTTTTTTAAATGATTTATGAATTTGAATTTTTTTTTTTTAATTTCAACCTTTTTCAATTCTTTTATCTTTAAGATTTTGTCATCATTTCTTTAATTGATATCTGTTTTATATGAGGTGATTTTTCAAAAGTTTATTTTTTTATTTGCAATTTCATTCTTTTTAAGTTTTTTTCTACCAATTTGATCTTTATTATTTTAATTACTATTTTTTTCATTGAAAATTTTTAAAATTGTTTTTTCCCCCGATTTCGTGCTTCAGCATTGAATTTGTTGAAAACTGAATTTATTGATTGAGCTCAAGTCTAAGATTTCACGGCTTGCAAATTTAAAAAACTAACTCAAATTTAAAAAATTTGCGGGGGCTTGCTTGGTTTCCTTTTTTTTTTTAAACTCGTGTTTTTTCAGTTTCATCCCTCGATATTTTATTTAATAGGAATTGGATTATGTTATTTTTTATTTGTTTTCTATAGGATTTTTTACTAATTTTGATAATGACCCAAGTTATCTTGAGTCTTTTTATTTTATCGTTTTCTGTTAAATCAGTTTTTTTTAGAAATTTAATATTAAATTAATTGGTTAAATATAAGCATAAGATACTCATATTTTGTTTAGTTTGCCTTTTGGATCGTTATTTTAACAGCATGTGCAACCTCTTTTGGTGCCAACATGGAGCCTTTAACAATGACATTTTAACTATCTCATTAAACTCTTTATGATGATTGAGCAGTGTCCATGACGGAGTGACAATAAGTCTCCAACAAGTTTCTCTTTCTTCTCTCCCCAAGAATGATATTGACATGATAATTTTTATGATTAATTTTTATCTTTTTTTTTTGTTCGTGTTATTTACAGTGTTTTTTTTTTAATTATATTGTTAAATTAACTAGGTTTATTGAACCATGTTAAATCAGTAATCCAAATGTTACATTTTTTTTACTTTTTTAAAAACATTGATGTTACCTAAACATTTTTTTTTTATGTTAGAAAAATTTTTACATGATCCGTGACGAGCACTTATCTACGTATATGCAATAAGATCTTGGTCTGAAAGGAATGGGTATGTGCTAATTTGTCCATTTTATTTTTGTGGTTAGAAAACACCTTTTCAAAAATTTAATTTTTATTTTGCTTCAAATTAATTTTTTAAAATATTTTTAGATCTTTTTATGTTATGAAATCAAAAATAAACTTTAAAAAATAAAAAAAATATTATTTCTTAAAATTTTGGGAAAGATTTCCTGTTACCTTAACTTCTTTTCTAGTATATGCAACTGAAGAGCTGGTGCTTTGAACTGTTCCGAGAAAGCTTGTCTTGATATATTCTTTAGGTTATTAGGTGAACTTTCGATAATAATAATAATAATAAAGCCTTTAATCGGCTGTTTTAAACTAGGGTGGCGCGTAGAGAGGTCTATGAAAATAAGCATTTGGGCCTTTTGGGGTGAGCTGCACCCAAATATGGATGAAAATGGAATGGACGCTTTGATCAGTCAACGATCTGTCGCAACTTGCAAGGTTGTCGATTATAAGGAAGAATCTAAACTGTCAAGCAACATCCTACTGACAAAGGGAACTCTTCAACATGTCTTATAAATGATGTCCGACCATCCAAGGCAGAACTCGTAAACCCACGGAGACATAATATTAGTGCTGTAACCTTAATGTTAATCGCCTAAACACATCAATGTGCTCACGGTGACAATAAAACCGTGAACGTGTAAGCTTTAAAACACACAAACTTGAAATTAATTAAGACATAACAGGAGTACAAAATCTATCACCATTGATGAGTTTGCATAGGGGAACAAGAGAACTGATCAACTGCAACGAGGGCAAGTCACAAAGGCATTTCACCAGAGTCTAAAACCACAACTTTATGTCTGGGCACTCCATTCTGTTTGCCTTCAGCTTCAATCTTGTATATAATATCCATGCCAGAAAGCACCTTGCCAAACACAACATGGTGGCCATCCAACCTTTCAAGAAAAATAAATGCTTGCATGTGAGTTTAGAAACCTCATTAGGTCAATTAAACAGGACAGTCTTTGGCACAAATTCATGTCTCCCAAGAACACCTTTTAATTACATTTGACAACAGCAGAATAGGATATTGAAAACCTTAAGCAATGCAATTATAGTCTCGGAACATGGTGAGACAGGCCTCATCAAAGACAGGCATACTTACCAGCTAGTCACTACAGTGGTGATGAAAAATTGTGATCCATTGGTGTCTGGTCCTGCATTTGCCATTGACAGCATTCCTGTTTGCAAAGTAGAATTTAGATTGTTAGAATTCTATGGTGCATCTTGAAGATTGCAGCTCTCTTGTTCATTCTAGAAACCAACTGCTACAGACTATTTTAGATACTGTCATGGCTAGAACTAATAATATGCAGTAATAGAGCGCCAGCTTACCAGGTCCAGTGTGCTTCAGCTTGAAGTTCTCATCGGCAAACTTCTCACCATAGATCGACTCTCCACCTCGTCCATCACCTTGAGTAAAATCACCACCCTGGATCATAAAGCTGGGAATAATCCTATGGAACGTACTCCCTTTGAAATGGAGAGGCTTCCCACTCTTTCCCATTCCTTTCTCTCCTTCAATGAGGTTCACCACATACAAAATAAACAATTATAAAGTTTGAAGCCTATTTTAAACGATTATCAGTTAAATTGAGGTCAGGGTATAATTCCTACAGGATAAAGATTGGTGAAATAAAAAATGTCCAACTATGTATTACTCCTCTCCCAACTAAGTACTCTTCCAATTCCTATTCCACAGTAGCAATCATCCCGTAATCCACAGCATATAAAAGGTCAATAAAGTAGCAAAATGAAATTAGAAAAAAAAAAATCAGTAGGTGAAGTTACTTGGCTACCCGTGCAAAGTGCTCGAAAGTTTTCTGCACAACAAGCATGTAAATTAGTAAGTGCATAGTTTACAAAATAACAAATCTCAAGGAACACATGAGATAACAATTAACATCGCTGTTGCACTTAGGCTCCATACCTGCGGTCTTAGGAACTGTTTTTCCAAAGAGGCCCATAACAACACGACCTGAATGTCGAAAGTCATAGATATAAATAAATCCCATCTAAAGAGTGTAAACAAATGCAACTACAGCGATAACATTTTTGCTCAGCATCTTCATAATCAATGACATAAAAGAAACTGAATAGTTACATTGGTTGGTCCGATGATGCATCTAAAGAACGGGAAGATAACAAGCTTAAAGATTTTAGTGACTCGATCATTACTTAAATGATCCAAGATTCATATGCTGTTGTCTAAATAATATCATCATAAGATAGAATGAGAAACACGGCAATTCCAATTTAGAATTTAATTCCATAAGCAAATAATTTTAATTTTTTTGGATATGCACATACATACCCATGGGTTTTCCAGCAATCTCAACATCAAAGTAAACTCTGTGAGTAACTCCTTCCAAATCCAAATCCCCCTCTGACTTGTTTTCCTGTCCATCATAAATTCACACTTTTGTTACTACACAAACCAAAGAGAGCAATCAAAGTATATCTCTTTCTTCGATTTACCTGACCGAGTTCGTTATTAACAAGTTTAGGATCTGATGAGACCGCAGCATCGCTTAATCGATTCTGATTTAAAAAGAAGAAGAAGAAATTAAGGCAGCAGGAATCACAAATATACACCCATTCCGTAACATAACCCAACAATTAAGAAAAAACTTTCTTTTGTTTGGAAAAAAATGAAAGAGAGAGAGAGAGAGAGAAACCTAACCTGGATAAAAGCTAGAGTTCCAAAGAGAACAAGAATCCATAAAAGAGCGATGGACACCAGTCTTGTTGTGGTGGACATCTCTCCACTCCAACCAAACAGTTTGGTCTAATGCAATGAAATCAAACTCCTCTGTGAGATCCGGAGGTGTTTCGATGTTTGATTTAGACAAATTAATTGGTATGTTTAAACAAGGCAACAGTCACCGGGAGTTGAGGGATTAAAATATAATGTTTCAAATATAAAGGACTAAGTTTTAGTCAACATCAAAATAAAGTGACTAAAGAATAGTTTACTATTGTTCTTTGGATCTCTTCTGTCTGTCCTTGGTTTTCCTTCGTTCTAAAAAATCTCTCTTTTGTCAAACAATGACAAATTGGTACGTGCATTCACATTTATTCCTTTTCAAGCACCACAAGTGTAATAAGATTATCTATTTATTTTATGAAATTTATCTATTTGTTTATTTATTCCATTTCTAAAAAAAACAATCTTTCCTTTCCTTTCCATTATACTTGGTACATAATTAATGATACTTATGACAACTAAATCGAAAATAATGTTTTGATATTAAATATTGAAAAATCACATTTATATCATTGACTGAAAATAATTATTAACTCGTTTCATGCTTTAAGAACACTTGAGATTTAAATATCTGCTACGATATTAAGATTTGTTTCATGTTCTATTAATTTATTATTACAAATAGATATTTTATGTGGTTTAATAATATTTTAACGTAAAACCTCTTTAATTTTTATTGTTATTATAATAGGTTTATTATTAATACTCTTGATATGTAATTAAAAATCCCGAACATTGAATGATTATTTCATACATTGAATAAGTAATTGTTGCTTATGAATTCCATGAATAAAATTTTCCAGGAAATTAATGGGGTGAGATTATCATTAGTCTTTGTGAAACTCATCAATGCAATACATCCCATCGATAATAAATATACTATTTAAAATATTCATTTGACATAAATATTCCGAAGCATAAATATTACGTCGGAAATATATTTCTAAGAATTCCGTGTGTTTGATTTAAAATTTTATTTATCTAATCTGAATTCACTGGAAATTGTTTTTGTTAAAAAAAAATGACACAGTGCAATGCTTGTTTTATTACAAAGGCTACCAACCTAGCACGAGGGAAAGATAATAACGAAATTTATTTGTTTAATTTTTAGTGAAGAAGAAGAAGAAGAAGAAGCCAGACCACCATTTGGTACGTTTGCTTTCATAGTCTCCCTTCTCCAACGAGAGATAGAGCTTCAAATTCTCCTGTTTTATAGGCTCTCCCCAGTCTCTCTCTCTCTCCCTCTCTCCCCCAAATCTTCCAGCCAAAAAGAAAACAAAAACCAGATAGCGTGACAGAGATAACTAAACAATGGGGAGCTACAAGAAAGACCAGCGTAGATCATTTTCGTCACCAGAACCTAGCAACAGCAACAAAGATGAAATGGGGAGCTATAATTACAAGATGTTTAATCTTTTTAACAGAAAGTTCAAGATCACGGAGGCTGAGCCACCCAAAGACGTGAAACAAGTTTTTTCCAAGTTCTCGGATGGTGGGTCCCACATGATGGCCGATCAGCTCCGGCGATTCCTGGTTTTGCACCAGGACGAGCTTCACTGCACGCTGGCGGAGGCAAAGAAGATCATGGAGGAAGTTATCAATAGGAGGCATCATTTGACGAGATACAGTAGACATTCACTTAATCTTGATGATTTTTTCCATTTCCTGCTTTATGATGATCTCAATGGGCCCATCACCTCTCAGGTTGAGGGGGG
>Ga0307517_10008841_pt1 | contig 14395 bp, 2 predicted proteins | sample 23_EM_MG_FD_194515 | JGI IMG/M metagenome (GOLD analysis project Ga0307517, IMG submission 194515) | Populus trichocarpa ectomycorrhiza microbial communities from riparian zone in the Pacific Northwest, United States - 23_EM | ecosystem: Host-associated > Plants > Roots > Unclassified | place... | reverse complement strand
GGGTCGTTGTGTTATGCGTTAGGCGGCATTGTCGGGAGGTTCGTCGGGGGGGTCATCGGAGGGGACTGTGTCATGATACATAGGGAAACGGCGAGTGTTGTGGACAAATATGAGGGTGTGTCGGATTCCTTTTGGGGTCGATAGAAGGTACTGAAGGGAATTGGAACAGCGGCCTAGGGAGGCTTTGAGGGCATCGCGATGGGGAATAAATTTGGAGCAAAAGAAGAGGAAATGGTTGATGTCTTCTACCATGTTACAGGAGTCGCAGAGTCCAGTATCGTGTTGGCCTATCTTGTGGAGAAAACCATTGAGCGTGATTTTCTGAGTACGAAGTTGGACGACAAGGCTTGAGTTCCGTCGGGATAGCGTGTTCACGCAACGATGAATTTGTTGGAGGGTGGTGGATTGGTCGAGTCGTTGGAGGCGCCGGGATCTGGGAGAGGCCGTCCAGATTTTCTGCCAGTCGTCGTATAGCTGGGACTTTTGGCGGCTCTTGGTGGCCGAGAGACTTAGTGGGAGGGGCCTGCGGAGGATGGGGGGGAGTTCTTTTGGTGGCGAGGACTCGCCTGCTGCTGCTGCGCGTGCTTGTTCGTCAGCTACCTGGTTACCGGGAATATCAGCATGTCCTGGTATCCATGTAAGGTGAATTGATAGGCGTGGCGATTTTGCGAGGAGGCGCGCGAGGAGGTGGTGGAAGGCGATAACGAGATGTTGACCCGGTTTGCGGTTGGGTTTTGCCAGTGCTTGGATGGTGGCTTGATTGTCGATTGCAATTGTAATGTTCCGGGAGCGTCGGGTGGCGCGAATGGAGTGTACGGCGAGTATGGCACCTATGAGTTCACCTTCGAATACTGTGTGGTCGTCGGCAGATCCTAAGTGAAATAGAAGATTAGAATTGATATTATGATGGTTGGAGTGGGATGCGCAGCCAATGTTGCCTTCGAGCCCAGAGCCGTCGCTGAAGATGATCTGGTCGGAGTTACGAGTGTTCAGCCTGACTTTAGCTTCAGCTCGAGTGGGGGCGATGTCGAAGGTGAGAGGAGGGGACCAAGTAGGGGGAAAGGGGAAGGGGTTGATGGTTTCGATGGAGCTCGGCACGAGGTTCCACGCACACATTAGATTATGTAATGGTGCGCGGTGGCGGCGGATCGAACGATAGCGGGAGGCTTTCGCTACTATGGGATGAATGGGGTGTGAGTTGGGGAGTGCACAGAGGCGGAGGGCAGCATTGTGACAAATAGAATTGAGCTGTAAGTGAAGGGGGGGTAAGTTGGCATGTACCTCGAGGATGTCAGTAGCTGTCAGCCGGAGGCCGCCTGTTATCAACAGACAAGCCAGCCGGTGGACTTTGTTCATTTGGTGAAGAAAACCTATGCTGCCTATGTTGCGTTGGCCTGAGGGCGTGAAAGTGACAGGGCGGTACCACGTGTCGAGGGCATATGTTAATTTGGGTATGACGATGGCGGTGAAAAGTCTTCGTATGTATCTGTGGGGAAGGCCAAAAGCAGGACGGGTCAGGCGGTTGCAGGCGTAAAGTACTTTGAGGGCTTTATTGGTGGCGGATTCTGCCTGCATCTTGAAGTTGAGGTCTTGGTCGATGTAGATTCCTAGATATTTGAGGTAAGTAGTGGGGAGAATGGGTTTATCTACCCATGAAAAAGGGGGGCGTTCGATGTGTTTACCCTTGGCAAAGAGATGTAACATGGCGAATTTTGATACTTCAAAAGGTGAGTTGTGGGTGTCTGACCAAAGTTGGGCTCTCCGTGCGATGGGGTTCATGAGCGCATCACAATCTTCGAAGGATTTGCCTGCGGTGAGTATCCAAGTGTCGTCGAAATAGGCAGCTGCAGCGGATTGGCGTGGATCAGTAATGATTTCGATGAGAGGAGCGTTGTAATAAAGGTATGCTCCACCCGAAGAGGGGGCACCTTGACCGATACCATTGGTGATGTGGTATGGGGTTGAAGCGTAGTCGTCGAAGGTGAGGCAGGTGGATTGGCCTGAGAGATCATGGTTGAAGTAATCTACTAGTTCCATTGGAACCCGTCGTTGTTTCATGTTGTGAATGAGGCGAGCTTTGACGGCGTTTGGGAAGGCCGCTTGAATGTCAAGGCTGATTACTGTTACTACATTACCTTTTCGTAATTCGTCCTTGATGTGACTAGTGAGGAGGTGAATCGCGTCTGAGGTTGTGCGGCCTGGTCGGCCTCCGATGTGGTTTGGTGGGAGGAGTTGGTGTGTTTCAGTAACATAGGTGAGGATCTTGGCGTAGACGCTGTCGAAAGACTTTTTGATGGTTCGATAGAGGGCGATTGGGCGATATGATTTGGCTAGTGAGTAGTCGTCGCGACCGGGTTTTCTGAGGACAATGGTGGTCAGTTGTTTCATTTCGCTGGGTTCGTATCTGAGTGTACACGTCGCTTGGAACATGATCCAGAGGAGCGGACCGAGGAGGGCAAAGCATTGTTGCAGAAGAGCGTTGGGGATGCCGTCTGGTCCTGGTGCAGAGAAGGGCTTGGCCGCCATGAGAGAATCTGTGAAGAAATGGTAAGTAATATCTGGCATAGGGACAGGGTCGGGGTAAGTGGGGTCATCAGGGATCTGGAGCGAAGCGGAAGGCGGTTCCGGAGGGAAAAAAGTTTTATACAAAATGTCGCATTTTTCCTTGTTGTTGTTGGTAAGCGTACCGTCGTCTCGTTTGAGGGCCGGGATTTTGTCAGCACAACCGTCGGAGAAAGGTTTCGTCGCGTAGCGACCCGCGATCCAGATGGACTTCTCGTCCGCTTCTTTGAGCCATGTTTTCCAGTGTTGGGCTTTGGCCTTGTCCATCATTTTGGTGTATTGCGCGGAAAAGGCGTGCAGTTGGGTACGATTTTGTGGTGTCGGGTTCTTGAAATATGTTCGGGAGGCTTTGTTGACGGTCCGCTTCATCTCAGTGAGGTCGCGAGTCCACCAGCGTTTCGAGTACGGCGAAATTTTCGGTTTTGGGACATGACGAGTAATGCATTTCTGAATCGTTGCAGTGAGAAGGCTATAAAAGGTGTCGTATTCAGTGGTCGTTAGTATCTCTGATTCTGGTGAGAGACCAGATGCGCGAAGTTCGGTGGCAAGCATGGCATTGAGGTCCTCCCAGTTAGCGGCTCGGAAATTGGGACGAGGTTCGGTGTTGGAGTAGAGAAGGTTGAAGTCGAGTGTTGTGTGGATTGGTAGGTGGTTAGCATTAGGTAGTCGGTGATGTAATGGTGCCTGGCAAGAAAGCAAAGCGTGAGCAATATCTGAAGAAAGGAAAGTGAGATCAATCGTCGACCACATTTTGTGGGCCGCTGATTCGTGAGTGGGTGTTCCTGGGGGGAGTGCGAGCTCCATATCGTATTCCGCGAGGAGGTGTAGAAGGGGTAGTGCGTCGCTTCTGGCTAACCGGTCAGTAAATTCAGGACCGGCCCAGAGGGCGTCGTGTTTATTGAAATCGCCAGTCCAGAGCATGGGTGCATTTTGTGGGTGCCGATCGAGGTGGTTGCTTAGTGTGGTGAAAGATGAGTCTGCGCTGGGAGGGTTGTAAATGTTAAAGATGGTAAGTGACATTTCAGATGAAAAGGTAAAGTGAACGGCGGATATATCGCGGGATGTGATTGGTATCTGTTGGTAGATGTCGGATTTGACGTTGCAGTTGATGAATATAAGTGAGCGGGGGTTGGGATCTTCAGTTTCGTATGGGATGGTAGGGTATAGGGCTACCCATTTCGCGGTTCCTGTGCTGTGTCGGGTGTTAGGATAAATGTAAGGTTCTGTAATGCAAATGATGTCGAAGTCAGCTGGGTTAGTAGTATTTAAGAGCGAGAGCATGATGCGTTTGGATTTACGGCAATTCTGTGTCTTGATGCGGAGGGGGGGAAGGGTTTCGGTCTGGTGATGTGGGTATGTTGTATCGTTCATACGAAGAAGGAGGGCATGAGGGGAGCCATGGTGTTGGTGGGCGCGTTGAAGAATTGAGAACAGTTGGCGGGGAGAGCCGCTATACGTTCGCGCTCAGCTTTCCGGACTGGGCAGTCCTTGAAGAAAGCGGGGTGTTGGCCGTTGCAATTGGAGCATTTCGGTTCGACGTGTGAACAAGTAGGGGTGTTGCATGGTTTGCCTCTGGCATGTGTCGATTGGCAGGAGTTGGTGTCGTGTGGACCTGTGCAGAGCCCACAGGCGGGTGACTTGGCACGACACACCTTGGAGAGGTGACCGTATTTCTGGCATTTGAAGCATTGGATAGGCTGGGACGTTAGTTTGTGAGTGGTCAGTGCTCGAGCATTTAGCGATAACCCTAGTTTGATGGCTTTGTCGGCGTCGTGTGGATTTTTGAAGGAGAGGATAACTGAGGAGGCGGTCTTGCCTTCGGCGGGTCCCTTCTTTTGCATCCATCTGGCATCGTTTATCGAGAGGGCTTGGATGTAGTCGTCATTTTGGTTTTCGAGCTCTCGAATGAAATCTTCTGATGTGGGGTCAATGTTAGTCGGGCATCCGTTAAGGACCACTTGGTACTTGGGAATGTGAGACCAGGCGTTAGGGGCGAGGTGCGGAAGCCACTCCGCCGCGTCGGCGTGTGCAGCTTCGGCTTCGTGGGATTCCCTGAATTGAAAAACAATGTCAGAACTCTTCAACCTACGTGCCGATTTGGGGTAGAAAGGGTCTAAAATGTTAGTAATGCCGGACGAGCTCTGGAGCGCGTTGTGTAGCATGTTGCATAGTGTAGCTGGGTCAGCAGTGTGGATGGGGTGGTTTTTGTCTACCTTTGAGACCTTCACAATGAGTTGATGGGCTTTGCGCTCGTCTGGGATGATGGGCTTCTTGTTGGCGGGTGGGAGAGACTTGGCGGCATCCGCGTAGGACTTGGGGTTGTGTACGTCATTGCTGGCCTGTGAGGAGGTGGGGTCAGTGGGTAAGCTGGAGCGCCGGATGAGAGCAGCAATTCTGTTCTCCAGAGCTTCGAGGTCTGCTTTCGAGGCTGTTTGGGGTTGGGAATTTGGGGGGCTAAATTTGGTTGAGCCAGCTTCAAGGTCGGCGATGCGGCAGACATTTGTGGCATTCTCTTGATGAAGCTGTTTGTAATCTGAGGAAAGAGCATCTATTGCCGTGGTAAGTAGATCCGTTAGGATCAGAAAGTTCTCTTCATCGACTGCGAGCGTGCGTAGCACGCCTCCTTTGCGGAACGTGACATGTTGGCGGAGTGATCGGATCAAGGTAGCCGGGTCGGTGCCTGATGATGAAATGCCAAGCTCCTTTAACTTCTGGGGCGTGGCCGGTTTCCTTTGAGGTGGGTTGGTCTTTGTGGTTTGAGTGGCATGGGAGGCAGAAGAAGTGGCAATGTGGGCAGGCGGCGTCGAGAAAGCCTGGGAGTGCGCTGTGGTGGGTGTTGGGGCTTTGTGGGGGGGGGATGGAGTCATGTTGGCGTGATCGCTCGATTAGGACTAGCTAAATCGGCGAGGGGCAGGGGAAAAAGGACAAAATAGGCAGGATTTGGGCGTGGGAATTTGAGGAGATGATGGTGGTTGACTTTCCAGTCGGTGAAAGCCCCGGAAAATCGGCAACAAAGTCCTGACTGACCCCGGCTTTTGGAGATTCAAAGTACTGACCTAGCAAACTCAACTACAATTTGAGCATTTTTTTAACTGTGAATTAAACCAATAAAATTTTCTGCTGATGTACCCCCCAATATTCAAGCCCTGTTCTAACCTCACTTTTCAACTACTGATCAAGCAATTTTCAACTACTGACCAAGCATTTTCTAAGTCTGAACTTAGCAAAAAAGAAAGTACTGACCTCCAGATAAAAGTACTGACCTACCCCCAGATTTTTCATGTGTGAAAGTACTGACCTACCCCCACTTTTAGCAATTTCCTAAATTGGAACAGAAAAAATAGTTTTTCTAAGTCAACTTACTCAACTTCACTCCTTGGTGCTAGTGTTGGATTTGGATTATGTAATCTGTCACATGGTTTCCAGATTGACTAATCTGGTCATGTATCGGTCACAGGGTTGATCTGACATGCAGGGAATGGCACTATTTGTGTCTGGCACTATAAGTGTCTTTGGGTTGGCAGTTACATAAATACAATATCAGCTGGTTGGACTCCAAGGCTGGATAGCTCAGTTGGTTAGAGCATCTGGTATATGTCCAGAAGGTCCTGGGTTCAATCCCTGGTCTGGTCACTTTTACAAGTTTAATAGCTAGCTCTCCTATATGTGAAAATCTTGGCCTACCCCCTAGTTTTAAATCACTGTATAATAGCTCAGACTCTTAGATTAGAAATATAGATTAGTTGTCTGTCTTGGATTATAATGAATGTAAAAAACTAACCTTGGGTGGATTAGAAGGCTTCTTTGGAGAGTTGGTACTCTTATCAACTCCGGACAATGAGCCCTCAGTCTTCAGATTAGATATGTTAGATCAACAAGATCTATAGGCACTATGATCAACATACTCTTCTAGCATCAGATCTAGTATGTTTCCTTGACATGGCCCAAGTATTGAGGCAGAGTAATGCAGGTAATGGAGGCAAGAATGGAGGGTGGAAGTAAAGAGCAAAAGGTGACTTACACTTGTTTCCCAATTAGGAAATTGCTAAAAGTTGGGGTTAGATCAGTAGTTGAAAACTGGGGGTAGATTAGTACTTTCACCTGAGTAAAACTAGGGGTAGGCCAGTAGTTTTATTGGCTTAAAACCTTGGGGTGGATTAGTACTTTTTACTGAGTAAAGTTGGGGGTAGGTCAGTGCCTTGATTTAATTAAAATTAGAGGTGGATCAGTACTTTCATCTAGTAAAATGTAGACGTAAGCCAGTACCTTTATTTGTGAAATAACTGAGGGTAGGCCTTGAATATTTTTCTATATAGGATAGCTAGCACCAAGGAGTGAAGTTGAGTAAGTTGACTTAGAAAAAATATTTTTTCTGTTCCAAATTAGGAAACTGCTAAAAGTGGGGGTAGGTCAGTACTTTTGTCTGAGTGAAAACCAGGGGTAGGTCAGTACTTTTATCTAGTAAAACCCAGGGGTAGGTCAGCACTTTCACATAGGAAAAATCTCAGGGTAGGTCAGTACTTTCATCTGAATAAAACCTAGAGGTGAGTCAGTACTTTCAAATATGGTAGATTAGAACCTCCAAAATGCTCCCTCAGTAGTTAGATTTTGCTAAATCAATAGTTTATTTTGGGGGGTTGAATCAGGGTTTATAAATGTGGGGTCAAGCATATTTACAAGAGGGATAAGAAAAAGCGGAATTTTTGGACCCTGAAATTTGATTGTACAAAAGTAGCAGTGTTTAAGTCTGGTGCACTATAGTGGGGGAATTAAGTGTGCAGAGAGGTGGCCTTTATATAATCCACTGGCCTCAGGGTTAGTTTGGTAGAAACTCCCAGAATATTCCATTGTTCTGACTTGTTCTGATTGTCAACACTGATGGGATATTCTAGCGAATTGACCCTGAGGCCTTTTAGTTATATGAGGCCACTTTTTGTTCAATTGACCCACTGGTGTTTGCTGGTCATACATTATGTAATACATATATGTTATAATATGTGAGGTTTCCGGGAAATAGGACCTAAGTCTCCAAGTGTTGAGGTTTCCTCCTTTTTCTTGGTTTTTTGGGTTGAAAAACTGGTAAAAACTAAAATGCAGGTTTACTAATGTGATCAATCAATATCAACTGTTATGCCATTGCCCAAATTGATAAGTAAACAACCACACACAGCCCTGATTGAACTATGAATAGGGTAATTAATTGATTATAAATGAATTGAACTACTATTATGAGAAGAAATTGGGCAATTAATTTGATGCAGCCTGAGAATATAGTAATAGCACCATGGACTTAGGTCTGATCAAATGACTAGGGATTATCAAATGAGACAATTGATTATATTGAGAATATTAAACAAGTAACAGCATCATGGAAAGGTGTAATCAATCAATATGGATTGTCTTATGAGAGCTGCATGGACCAACAGCTGCAATTGCCCCATCAAACAATCAAACAATTCTGTAGCTGGCACTATAACACAGTCATTCACCAGAGTTGATTGATTGGATCTGAGTTCATGGAGGTATAAACCACCCATTATTAGATTTAGTCATGTGACTTGTAGCTCATGTGCGATTTGTAGTTTCACGTCAATACACCTAACTTATCATCGTATTTACGAGTCTAAATTTATTTTAGACTCGTTTCTATTGTGCATTTGTCCAGCGAAATTTTTAAGATCACCAGCCGCCAACATTGATTTTTTCACACAGTTACATATTTTGTCATGTCAATAATTTAGTTGTTACAATCAATCTGACTTTTGTTACTTTTTTTGTTGACCGTGAGATTGTTCCACTCCAGCGCGTGGATTTTGAGTTTTTGTGGAAGGTGTGACTTGATTGTCACACTGGTTGCTCCTTTGCTGATGTTACTGAGCCACCTCCATCCACCGTTATATTTAATGTACAATCAATATATGTGATGTAAAAACTAATGTATACCTGAGGTTCAATATACATGTGTGAAATATGACTAAATATTTGATTTCACGTATATATGTGCAAGTAACCTGAATGTACATGCATCATTGATCAAAAACCCGAAATTGAATTGCAAGATGAATACTGGCCACATTTACATGATCAAAAGTCCTTCTAAAAGCCCTGAGTTATAGCTTTCCAAAATAGGATTTCACCTTGCGAAGTGTTTGACCGAGCCTGGGTTTTAAACTACTGATCTAACCCTGGTTTATGTAACTACTGATCTAGCCTGTTTTGGAGTACAAATCTACCTTTTTATAAAGTGCTGACTTCTTTTGCGAAGGCGAACAAAACTGTAAGACAGAATTTGATTTACTCCAAAACTGACGGAGTTAAGATTTCTTGACAGATTGGATTCGGCCACTTGCCATATATAATATGTAATTTCTATATTAGGACAGGTCCGGTCAGGGTTTACCGGGCGGCCCGAGCCCCACTTACCGCCAGAGACCCAAATAACTTTAATAAGGGCTGTGAAAACTTCAGAAACTGTGTAAAACACGTCTTTGGTGAAAATAAAAGCCAAGGAAACAAGTTTCAGCCCCAAAAAAGGACATAAATTTTTCAATTTTTTTCGGCCACCAGATTTGCCGCAGTCCAAAAGTAGCGGTGTTTAAGTCTGGTGCACCATAGCTAGTCCTAGACTTAATAGTTGTTATAGTAGATTAAATATTATTATCTGTTTCAGGTTTCTCAAAACCCAAAAACCCCAAAAAACCAGTAAAAACCGGAAACTAAATTGACAATTTGCTGATGCAGAGCTGAGTCCATGATGCTGTTACTCACCCAATATTCAATCTTCATATAATTAATTGCCCAATTCAATCTCAGTTCAGTTAGGTGAGACAGTTACGAGTCTAAATTTATTTTAGAAATCGTTTATATTAGGAGTGTCCCCAGCGAAATTTTTAAGACGGTTTGCTCCCAACGTTGATTTCTTCCCACGGTTTCAACATTTGTGATGTGCCAATTATTTGATTACATTTATACTGATTTTGGTAGCTTTTTTTGTTGACCGTGAGAACAATATTTTCCAGCGCGCGGATTCTCGCTCTTTTAGGAAGGTACCAGTTACTTGTTAGTAATTAACCATTGTTACCCGTGCGGGTACAACACCCGTACAACACTTGTGCAACGCCTCTAAGTGGTGGGTAGGTGGCTTTGAAATGTTGATATATGCCATCCACAGGCAATTCCATCTATGCATGATATACAATCCGCTTATACATCATAATATCTCTAATTTTGTGTGCTACATCTCCTACTGCATGATTGATCAAAAACCCGAAATTGAATTACAAGTTGAATACTGGCCACATTTACATGATGTAAAGTGCTTCTAAGAGCCCTAATGTATAGCTTCCAGATGAACCCAAGAACGCTAAAATTGGTGCAGTATTGATAAATATACAAAGTGATTAGTGTTACATCTTCTACTGCATGATTGATCAAAAACCCGAAATTGAATTGCAAGATGAATACTGGCCACATTTACATGATCGAAAGTGCTACTAAAGGCCATGATTTATAGCTTTCAGATGATTCCAAGAACGCCAAAAATGGTGCAGAATTGATAAATATAAGAAGTAATTAGTGCTACATCTCCTTCTGCCTGAAGGATCAAAAACCCGAAATTGAATTGGAAGATGAATACTGGCCACATTTACATGATGTAAGGTGTGTCTAAGAGCTCTTATGTATGGCTTTTAGATGAACCCAAAAACGCTGAAATTGGTGCAGTATTGACAAATATACAGAGTGATCAGTGCTACATCTCCTACTGTATGATTGCTCAAAAACCCGAACTTGAATTGCACTTGGCGTAGGTCATTTCCGCCCATGATCATTGGACACCAGGTCGATCATGATCGAGGACTTGACATTTTTAGATTGACTTGCACTTGGCAGTCATAGACTAAATTAATAAAACTAGTTATTGATTTACTCAACCAATAATGGCCACATTTACAAGCCCTAAGTTCATCATAAAAGGTGTAATCAGTAGCTTTCCAACGCATCCAAGAACTCCAAAAACAGCCCAGGACAAGTGAAGAAATGAAGTGATTAGCTGTACCTCTTCTCCTGTACCATTGATCAAAAACTCGAAATTGAATTACTCAACCAATACTGGCCACATTCATAAGATCTAACTTGGTCCTAAGAGTGGTAATCTATAGCTTTCCAATGCATGTAAGAAAGCTCAAAATGGGCAGGAGGGGGTGGAGAAATGAAGGGATTAGTTGAACCTCTCATCCAGTATCATTAAGCAAAAGGTCAAAATTGAATTGCTCAACCAATACTGGCCACATTTACCAGGTCTAACTTTGTCCTAAGAGTGGTAATCTATAGCTTTCCAATGAATGTAAGAACGCTCAAAATGGGCAGGTTGAAGTGGAGAAATGAAGGGATTAGTTGTACCTCTCCTCCAGTATCATTGATCAAAAAGTCGAAATTGAATTACTAAACCAATACTGGCCACATTTACTAGGTCTAATTTCGTCCTAAGAGTGGTAATTTATAGCTTTCCAATGAATGTAAGAAAGCTCAAAATGGCCCAGAGGAAGTAGAGAAATGAAGGGATTGGTTGTACCTCTCCTCCAGTATCATTGATCAAAAAGTCGAAAATTGAATTACTTAACCAATACTGGCCACATTTACTAGATCTAACTTTGTCCTAAGAATGGTAATCTATAGCTTTCCAATGAATGTAAGAAAGCTCAAAATGGGCAGGTTGAAGTGGAGAAATGAAGAGATTAGTTGAACCTCTCCTCCAGTATCATTGATCAAAAAGTCGAAAATTAAATTACTCAACCAATACTGGCCACATTTACTAGGTCTAACTTCGTCCTAAGAGTGGTAATCTATAGCTTTCCAATGAATGTAAGAACGCTTAACATGGGCAGGTTGAAGTGGAGAAATGAAGGGATTAGTTGTATTTCTCCTCCAGTATCATTGATCAAAAAGTCGATGGCCACATTTGTAAGGTCTAACTTCGTCCTAAGAGCTGTACTTTATACCTTTCTAATGAGTTCAAGAACATGAAGAATGGCCCAGAGGAAGTGGAGAAATGAAGAGATTAGTTGAACCTCTCATCCAGTATCATTGATCAAAAGGTCGACATTGAATTGCTCAACCAATACTGGCCACATTTACTAGGTCTAACTTCGTCCTAAGAGCTGTAATTTATACTGTTTTAATGAGCCCAAGAACATGAAGAATGGCCCAGAGGAAGTGGAGAAATGAAGTGATTAGTTGTACCTCTCTTCTAGTATCATTGATCAAAAAGTCGAAATTGAATTACTCAACCAATACTGGCCACATTTGTAAGGTCTAACTTCGTCCTAAGAGCTGTAATTTATACCTTTCTAATGCATCCATGAGCTCTGCCAATGGCCCACTAGAAGTGGAGAAAGAAAGTGATTAGTTGGACCTCTCCTCTTGCATTATTGATAGTGTTTAAAGGTCCAGTCTGGTCCGGTCTTTGGGCCCCTGATGGCAAGGACCAAGACTGAGACTGGTCTAACTTTTTTCTAGACCTTCCAAAGACCGGACTGGAGTGCTAAAGACCAAAGACCATAGTCTTTTGCAGTCTTGGTCTCAACTAGTCTTAGCTGGTTTAAAACCGGTTTTTCACTTAGGTATGTGTAATATTTCAATATTATGAATCGGTGAAGTTGTCAACATACATTCAAGCTTTCAAACAAGCCCAAGAACATTAATGTAGGTTGAGAACTGGTGGATTTATAAAAATATTCTTGGACATCTACTATTTTTTAGAGTATTTTACAGTTTTAATCATATCTTTTTTTTTAGTTTTGGACTAAATAATATGTTCTTGGGTGCATTTTGAAGGGTAATTATAGGAATAACAAATACCACTCTTAACCAATGAGACCAGTTTGTGAAAACTGGTCTTTTTCCAGTCTTAAGATCTCAAAAAATGAAAAGACCAGACTGCAGGTCCAGTTTTGGTCTTGGTCCAGTGTTGCGGTCTTTTTCCAGTCTTGAGACTGGACCTTCAAACACTAATCATTGATGCCAACCCAGGAATTGCATTACTGAACAACTATTGCATGCATTGAGACATTAAAACATTCCTCTAACAGCTGTAGTTTACAGCTTTTATAATAAACCTAAAATCATTAAATGGGAACCAGAATTGGTGATGAAAAAAACAATCAAATATTTTTATGATTCTTAGTCACATGTATGGAATCCCACGAGTTAATCTGTGGGCTGATCCAGATCCAACCTGCAGGTATTTTCCATTAAAAAATCCAAACCCAGATCTGTGTGGATAATTTCCCATGGGTGATCCACCTTGGCAGGTCAGGTACCTGTTAGTAGTTGAGGGTATCATAATGTTTTGCCAAAAAAGCTGTATTTTCAAGATCCTTTATTGACCCAGCCATTCATACTCTGTGGCTAGAAGGGTAAAGATAGGTGAAGCCAGTTTAATTTTTGCAATTTTGCATAGTTTGACACAAGCAGTTTAGAAACATCTTCTAATAGTCTAGGGCATCTTGAATATATAAAATCTTAATAAGATTCTATATATTGAGGAAGATATGGAGGAAATAGTGTGATAATGTGGCAATCACACTCATAAATTCACCAAAAACAGAATTTTGGAGGCTGTACTGCAGCCCCTGACCTCAAATCTTTTGCCAAATTTGTGCAATGTTCTAAAGAACATGACCCATATTTTAGGAATTTAATCCATCATTTTTTCATCGTTCTGCAGCTGGAAATGATGGAAATATTTGTCACATTGATAACATTTTCAATGAACATTCAGGAGACCTCAAATATAAAAAATCTAATGGAAATTTGTGGTATTTAGTGAGATTTAGCGAATTCAGACTGGTGATGTGGCAAATTTTGATGCAACACTCCTGGAGGCAATATTAAATGCCTTCACCTCATTTTTTTTTTCGCAGCAACTGAACATATATTTGCTGAATATAATTCATATTTTGGGTATTTATTTGGCCAGGCAGGTAACCTGCAGGTATCTGCAAAATTCTGATATGCCTGCCTGGATCTGGCAGGACCTGTGGGAATGAGTTGATCTGGATCTGCAGGTGTGATCTGCAGGTAGTTTCTGGCAGGTAATCTGAGGTAACGTGTTGATACCTGCGGATCACCCACACTTGTGGTGTACCCTAGTCACAGGGATCAAGATAACCCGTAGGCTGATGACATATGCCAAGCCCCAGAAATGTCAAAGCATTTAGACTCGTGACTGCCATGCGGATGCAATGGCCCATTAACACAAGTTAATAATACCCTGGGAATAATGGCTATTTTATACCTCCATGAAAGTAGGTGTCTTATGAGAGCTACACAGACCAACAGCATTAGGTCCAATCAATCAATTCTGCAGCTGGCTACAGAACCAGGCTATTAACTGTAGCACAGTCATTCAATTGAACTGAGATTCAATTGGGCAATTCATTATATGCAGATTGAACTACACTGAAAATATTGAGTGAGTAACAGGTATAATCGCTATTAACTGTGGCACAATCATTCAATTGAACTGAGATTCAATTGGGCAATTCATTATATGCAGATTGAACTACACTGAAAATATTGAGTGAGTAACAAGTGTAATCGCTATTAACTGTAGCACAATCATTCAATTGAATTGAGATTCAATTAGGCAATTCATTATATGCAGATTGAACTACACTGAAAATATTGAGTGAGTAACAAGTGTAATCGCTATTAACTGTAGCACAATCATTCAATTGAATTGAGATTCAATTGGGCAATTCATTATATGCAGATTGAAATACACTTATTGAGTGAGTAACAGGTGTAATCAATCAACTATGAATTGACTTAT
>Ga0307517_10008840_pt1 | contig 14395 bp, 11 predicted proteins | sample 23_EM_MG_FD_194515 | JGI IMG/M metagenome (GOLD analysis project Ga0307517, IMG submission 194515) | Populus trichocarpa ectomycorrhiza microbial communities from riparian zone in the Pacific Northwest, United States - 23_EM | ecosystem: Host-associated > Plants > Roots > Unclassified | place... | reverse complement strand
TAGACTTTTTAAAATTCAAAATAATATAATTTTTTTTTAAAATCTCCAAACAATATTGATTTGAATTTACTGAATAACCCACGTAACATAAGAACCACGCCTTAGATCAATTTAGGGTTTGTTTGGAAATATGGCTGCAGTTGTTTTTCAAAATATTTTTCATGCCGAAATACATTAAAATGATATTTTTTTATTTTAAAAAAATTATTTTTGAGATCAACGTATCAAAACAATTCAAAACATATTAAAAAAATTATTTTTTAATAAAAAAAATTAAATTTTTAAAAAACACAAATTAACCCGTATTTCTAAACATATTCTTAATAACTCGAGCTAAACAAGTGTCCACAATTAATTTATTTTTACTCTTTTTTTCTCTTACTTAGGCCTCCACAACTTTCTAAAAAAAACACTTCCCCTTTAAGTGCTTAAAAACACTATTAAGTTTTTTTTAACCAAGCAGCAACATAATTGCATGCATACTATTATTTTATTTTCTTTCAAAATTTATTCTCAATAAGTTTTTCACAGAATCTTAATTTTTTATTATTAAATTTAAATGTATTTTTTTAATTAAATTTTAAGCAAATCATTTAAATCCAAAGCAATATAAATTATTTTTTTATAATATTTTTAAAATTTGTAATATGAAAACAAGCTGATTTAAGAAAGTGGACTACAGTCATTGATTAATTATTCGGAAAAGGTAATTTTTTCTGGTAAAAATAAAATACATATCACTAATATAATTATATATTGCACTAATAATTAAAATTAAATAAAAACTATATTATAAAAAAAAATAGAGTATCTTATAAGCATAAGCTGCATAACCTCCTTCCCTGTCTCTTGCATCTTCCAATCACACCAGGTATCTTCTCCTCCTCTCTCTTGGATTTCTCTCGATGCTGATACTAAAAGTGAAATATCTGGTGTATTAAGAGCCGTATATTTATACTTGTAAGTAATTAATCTCTGTGATTGGTGTGTATAGGTGGGCTAAACAGAGGAAGATCTGATGTACGTGCTGGTGGATCTTAATTATACACAAGATCATGATGGCCCTTGAAAGTAAAGGTATGTTTATGCTCTGTTTTGTCGTGTTTTCTCTTCTGGGTTTTCTTTTTTCTTTTTTTTTTTCTGAATTTTGATTTTTTTTTATCTATTTTGAGTGTTAGTTCAATTATATGTGCGTTTGTGTAATCTTATTTTTTTGATGCAATAATATTTTTTGATTGATTCTCTATAATGGGTTTTGTTTATAATGGAGAATTGAATGGTAAAGATGGAGACTTGGGGGTTTTTTCAGTGTTGGTTACTTTGTGATCATCACTGCTGTGTAGTTTAGCTTTGAGGCATAACAAGGTTGGTGAATGTGTTGTGGTGTTGCTGAGGGATGTGGTTGGAGTTTGAGGGTTCAGTTTTTGATTTGGTTGCTGGTGGAGTGATTGCTACCTGAATGTTTAGAAATTCTAGTAGAGTGGAGGATATGTGATTTTATGCTTTGGGGAGATTTGGATGTCAGTGAGGAATTGTGTGAAATTGCAGGCGTATGAGGAATTTGAGACTCGAATTAAACACTCGAGTGGTGGTGTTCTGTGCATTTGTGTGACTTGAACTTTGTTACTTGTTGAGTGGATGCACAATGTAGGTTTCCACATCTAGAGCCTAGGTTCATAAAATGGTTTGGTGATTGTTGAATCGAAGAGTTTTGATCCTGGTCCTGGCATGGTCCTGTACCAGTTTAATCGTGATCCTGTCACATGTTGCTTTAGGTGTGTACAATCGGCGCAGAGTTGCATGTAATTTTGGTATAAATGCTGCCATAACAGGTGTCTTGTGATTATAACTATACAGAAAATATAAAAGATTAGTGAAACTATTTGTTGTTTTAGCCACGAGGAATTTGGTTCAATGTGTATTTTTAGAGAAGAAAACATTATGTTAATTTATCTTCTCCAAAAATACTTGTCATTCTAAAGTACTTAAAATATAAATTCTTTTGATGAGATGGTCTGATTGAGCAGGATCTTCAATCCCCTTAATAAATTGACCTTGATGAGGATTTTAAATGACATCCAGGTTGGATCTAAGTTTTACCATTTGTTTTTTGTAGAATAGCATTGAATAACATGAGATTGAAGGCTCATCTTTAACAATAATCAATAACACTTGAGGACAGAACTCTCATAATCTATTCCCTCCACTGATCACCCTCACTTTCTAAGAATCATCAAGAAAGTATCAATTTACCTGATCATGGCCTTCTCAAAATCCAATTCTACAACTATGCCTGCTTACTTCTCCTTCTAATGTCATCCACCAACTAGCTAAAGTACATCCAATTTAGTTCCCAACTACAGAAGCATGAGCAGAATGTGTATACCTTGCAGATTTTATTGGCTCCTAAGTTAATATTTTACACAGGCACATTAGTAAACTAAAAAGCCCAAAACCCTTGACAACAGGATATCTTGGGAATTAGTGTAATGAACATAAGTTTGTTCTCCTTCATGCAACCTCATTCAAATAAAATCTATTAAAAACCTTAATTTGTTCATCCATGACAGTTTTCCAATAATCTCGGTAAAACTTGCCAAACAAGGGGCCTTCTCTTTTGCCATCTTCACAACAGTTTGTTTCACCTCTTCCTTTCCAGCCAATTTTTCATTTCATGAGAGATAAATAATTGAGACGACTTGAGACCTTGAAGCCTATATGTCTCCATCTGCTAGTTGGAAAATCACTTGTCTTGATCTTATACCAGAAAGTTGGATTTGAAATCTGTGTACCTATACAAAATGATTTGTTTGTAAGAAACAACTTGGCCAAGCAACTAGTTGTAGCATGTCTAAAATGTGCACTTTGTATGTGATTTATGTTTGGTAGAAGGGAAAGACCTAGGTGTTTTAAATTCATATAATTGTGCTTCGGTATCTAGATGCATTCTTGTGGTTTGAATGATGAGCTAATTGATGTAATACCATTTAAAAGGAGCTATTTCTAGATCTTGTTTTTTTGTTGGCTAGGGTTAAGTAGGCTTTGGTTATCTATTATGTGGATTTTTGCTTCAGGAAGTGTGTCATAGGATGTATCTTTTACTTGGAATGCTGAAGATTGTGAAGTGTTCACTTGACGGGCTATAAAATTGTATACGAATAAGAGAAAAAAAATTCTAAACTCTTCTTGTTTTTGGCTAAAGTAGAGGGGATGTACAAGGAAGGCTTCTGAGGGGAAGAGTTGCTTTTGACTTATTTTTAGGATTTAACTCTGCACTTTTGGTCTAAAAAGCCATTTATTGAAGATGTTTCTTTCATTATAGATTTGGCAGATCAATTTCTTGTAACCAGAGTTCTTAGTTTGTGGTTGGATTTCATTCCCTTGGTGTCCTCTTGTAAAGTTTTTGGTTATCTCAGAAGAAAGGAAAAGGCAAGTAAATGCTCATGTGATGTGAGACATTTTCTTCAATATTCTTGTCATAATAATGTTTATTGTACCATTTCATTAATGGTTAAGATTTTTAGGTTTTGAAGAGCTTAAGAAGAGTCCAATATGCAGTTGGTAAATCAAGCATAACTTTTAATCTAACCATTGGATTGAGTTGAAATTTTGACAGAAGATTCTGAAGGCGCTGTTTCCTTTTGGGTTAAAATTTCATGATGATTGGAGATCGGGAAGGCCTTCAAATAAGGCTCGGAAGTTATTGTGCGAAATTATCTTTATTTACCTTGTTGTATTTGGATTCTTTTTCCTATTTAGATTAGAACTTTTAACTTAATTAGTATTCTAGTATTTAATAATCATAATGCTAGATGGATTCTATTAATTAGTTAAGTTTTAATTTAGAATCCTTTTCTTATAAGGATTCTAGTTTCAAAACTAGTATAAATAAGGATGTCTAGTTTATTTGTGATAGAACATTCAAATTAGATAAATTTTCAATAAAATATCAGAGATTTTCTCCATTTCTCTACAGTGTTTATGGTTATAACCTTAGGGCTTGGGAACCCTAATTTCTATCCATGCTATGCACTGCTTAAATTCGTATCAGAGCAGATTGGCCTATCTGATGGATGGAGATGGTAACAAACTACCCCGCAATGTAGGAATGGAGGTCATCTGGGGCACTGTGCGGGCACAAAAGGCAGCACATAATCAGTTAGAGCAGGTTGTGGTAGGACTATCGCAAAATGTGGCAGCACTGTCTAAAGAACAGGTCCTTTAGCTTATGGAAAATGCAAACAAGGATCGTGAAGAGGAGAAAAATTTTCCTAGAGACTTACCTTGAGGCATGTTGAACACAGATATATTCCTAAATTCAATGAGATTCCTTTTTATAATGAAAGATTTTCAAAGAAAAGATTTATTAATTGGTTAACAGAGTTAGAAGCCTACTTGTATTTCAACAAGATTCTTTATTATAAAAAAGTATGGCTTGTAGTAGACAAATTTTCTTGTTGTGCCAGAAAATGGTGGTTTGAAGTTCTAGAATATTGAACTTGTACTGGTAAGCCTTTAACTCCATTAATAGAAAGATTTGAGATGATCATTAATTTTGGAGTTTATACAAGATTATGAGGAGATTTTATATTGGATAGATAAGCATTATTTGCTTTATGTTCAATGTGGAGTAGTTTGGTGAGAAAACAAATCTAAGTTATCTAATTATGTTGAAGATAACATGACCAAAAAAGGTGTTGACAAACAGTTTCAGTCTTTTGACCTTAAGTTTGAGAAGATAGTGGCTAACAATGATCTTTTAGTCAAGAATGAAGATCTTTCAAACAAAAACATAGAGGACATGGTAATTTCTGACAATTCTCATATTATGAAAGATTATTTTGAAGTTTCTTTATATACAAAGTTGAAATATTGGAAGTCTTAGATGATGAGGAGGTCAAGTTTGAGGTAAGTGGACTTCATAGGAACATAAAATTTAACATTAAATATTAATTTTTCTTTAGCATGTACACATCATGAATTAAATTTTGAAGTTCATGGGTCAAATACATGCTACTTCATGAATATGTTGGCTACAATGCCATATTCAAAGTATTTGTTTCTTTGGAGTGGAATAGTGCAATTATTGACAGATAACTCAAGGGCGGGTTTTTCGGAAATAGAGAGGACCGACGTGGGGAAATTTCTTTAATATTCTTGGCATAATAATGTTTATTGTATTATTTCATTAATGGTTAAGATTTTTAGGTTTTGAGGAGTTTATAAAAGTCCAAGACATGGTTTTCTAAATCAAGCACAACTATTAATTCGATCGTTGGATCAAATTGAAATTTTGAAAGGAGATTCTAAAAGCCTTGTTTCCTATTGGGTTAAAATTTCATGATGATCGGAGATTGGAAAGTCCTTCAAATAAGATCCGGAAGTTACTGTGCAAGATTGTCTTTATTTACCCTATTGTATTTGGATTCTTTTTCTTATTTAGATTATGACTTTTAATTTAATTAGTGTTTTACTACTTAGGATCTATTGTAGATAGATTCTACTAGATAGATGAATTTTAATTTGGAATACTTTTCCTATAAGGATTCTAGGTCTAGAGCTGGCATAATTAGGGATATCTAGTTTATTTTTGTTAGAATATTCAGACTATTTGAACTTTTATTAAAATATCAGAGATTTTCTCTTTTTTTCTACCATGTTTATGGTTGTAATCTTAGAGCTTGAGAATCCTAGCTTTTTTTCAACATATACATGTTGTGTCATCACATCACTAGATATGAAGGTGCAGATTATCTACAAAGGCTTTGCTTTAGTATGCAAGGAATATATGCAGTTCCCTATCCATGTAGCAGCATTTTTTTTTTGTATTTTTTTTTTCTTTTTTATGTAGTCCCCTTTTGGGGCCTTATTTATTTGCATATGATGTGCCACCTTTTCTTTCTCGATACATTATTACTTGGAGCCTTTCCCAGGATTTACGCACTTGGCAGCTCGTGCTTGTTTTACTGTTTATCAGGATAGTTAAATATGGTTGATGATATCAGATTATCAAAATTAAATTATCTCAAGTGTTCTGTTTTTCATTTCTTCTTACCAGAAACTATGCAAAGGAGCTGTGAGGCCTCCTTAAAATGCCTCCAAATCAAGGGATTCCCTTGTGGGAATTCCTTTGAAGGGTTTCCTGAGTTTAAAGAAGAAATTGGTGCTCACCCAGGCAGGGATGTTGTTGAACCAGTTCACTCACTAAGCAGTGAGTTTCTTGAACTTCCAAGTGAATTTCACAACAAACCTGCCTACCATCATGATTTTGGCTCATGGCCGACCTTTTATCCAGACTCTCAAAAGATGCAGCAGCACCAAATGAATTGTTTTGAGAGCCAGTTTTATCCCTTTCCTCCGGAGACTCGATTTCAGCATGCTCCTTTCAGTATGTTTTCTCAAGGTCATCCATTTGAGATCCAGTTCCAAGATTTTCAATATTTTGTGGTCATAGATTTTGAGGCTACTTGCGACAAGGAAAGAAATCCTCATCCACAAGAGATAATTGAGTTTCCATCTGTCATCGTGAGCAGTGTAACTGGTCAACTAGAAGCTTGTTTTCAGACATATGTGCGGCCAACTTGCAATCAGCTCCTGAGTGATTTCTGCAAGGATCTGACTGGTATCCAGCAAATCCAGGTTAGCTTGGAATTCCTTACCGTTTAGAAAAGAGTAATAAGTATTTCGTGGAATGTTGTCATTGGTGTTCAATTTACTTTGTACTAGGTTTGGCAGACTGACTTTCCCTTTAAAAGCGTAAATAGTGTGCAACGAAAATTTTTAGTTTACTTTAGGAGTAATTACCAATACTTCATAAAGAGAGAGATAAACATAATGGAGAGATAGAAAAATTGCTTTGGGACCCTTAAAAGATGATTTTTTTATTTCCACATACATGAACATTTTTTTACGTACTCCCTCTGCTTTCTATCTCTTCCTTGTATCTACCGCTCTCTTCATGGAGTAAGTATTGCTGGTTATTCCAGGAGTAATATAAAATTTCTCAGGTGTAACTTCCATTTGGTCTACTTATTTAGTAGTGGGGTATTGATTCCATGTCAAATACAAAGCAATGTGGTTTCAACATTGTCAGCGGTTGGTTTCACTGGGCTTGGCATAGAATGAAAGTTGGATATGGACTGATGCAATTGTCCCAAGTTGGAATGTTGTCAAAAAGAATGTTCTATGACAATGCGATATAAACACTAGTACTTTTAGGCTCATAGAAGTCTTCTTTTTTGTCTCAAATGGATATTGAAGCATTTTATTGTGCTTGAAAAGAGCAATGAAGCACACAAGGTATGAAGGGACCTTGTGGATTGGTATAAGTTAGTGGCAAGTGCTGTCCTTTTTTTCTTAGGTTTTGCAATATGAATCATTTCTTTGCTTTTCTGCAAGCTGGCCATACTTTTTAACGTTTTCCTACCTCAACTAGTTTCTTAGAATTAGCTTTATGTTAATCTCTCTTGCTTAACTTTTTTGATGAACTTCATTTAACCTCTATCTTATTCTTGTATTTCTGTGTGGTTCCAGGTGGACAGAGGTGTTACTCTTAGTGAGGCACTCCTCAGGCATGATAAATGGCTTGAGAATAAAGGGATAAAAAACACCAAATTTGCCGTGGTGACATGGTCGAACTGGGATTGTCGGGTGATGTTGGAATCTGAGTGCCGATTCAAGAAGATCAGGAAGCCTCCTTATTTTAACCGGTAAATGATCATATATTAGCCTTTTGATTAAAAACCTTTCCATTATAAATGTATTAATCTTCTGCACAAGCTATTTTTCATTTTGAATAAACTGGAACTCTGTTGCATTTATTTTTTGGCAGACATGTTGAAAGTCCCTCTTAACATGATTTCAATTTTTTTTTTTTTTAACATTTGCCAGATGGATCAACTTAAAAGTTCCTTTCTGTGACATATTTGGTGGTGCAAGATGTCTGAAGGAGGCTGTTGAGATGGCAGGCCTACACTGGCAGGGCCGTGCTCACTGTGGGCTGGATGATGCCAAAAATACCGCTCGTCTGCTTGCTCTACTTATGCGCCGGGGCATCAGATTCTCTATCACCAACTCACTGATGTGGCACACAACTGACAGTTCATTGTCATGCAAGCAGTCCGCTGAGAACCTGTCCCTTGCACCACACCAACCTCATAAGCTTAAGGAAATTCATATTCCTGTTTTCCCATATCACCCCTTCTGTTTCTGTGGTGTGAAGAGCAGCAAAGGAATGGTTCGAAAGCCTGGACCGAAGCAAGGTAGCCTGTTCTTTGGTTGTGGCAACTGGACTGCCACTAGAGGTGCCCGCTGTCATTACTTTGAATGGGCATCTCCTTGACTAAGATTGGAAAACCTGTTTAGGTTTCCTCTCCGCATCCTATAGTCTATCAGGATGTACTATGTAGAAAAAAATGACAAAAAAAAAAAAAGAGATGGAAAGGAAGGTAGTTGTTGTCTCCTAGTGAACAAAATTTAAATAGTTGGCTTAATTCTTGGAGAGTTTGGGAAAACATTGAAGTGGTAGTGGAGCTACAATTTGTAAAGCTGACTTTCTTGTTGACTGGAGAACAAATGTTGGATGGGTAGTTAGGATGATGCATTTGACATGCATGGACATGCTAAGTTATCTTTATGATAAATAACCTGTGAGATAGGGACAATTCGGTTTCCTATGCATTTCTAATGAGAGTGGATAGAGTTGCTTGCCCCAATTTCGGACCCAGTTTTTTTACTTGTTTTCGAGAATTTCTTTGGGGTTTTGATGGTTAAAATGAGTCTGTTGAATAAGTACTATCATTCTAGCAATCAAGCATAAGACATTTTGAATGGAACGGAAACGAACGAGGAAACAGGAAAGGTGCTCATTTCTCTTTTTCATTATGCTTCAAATCATGCTACAATTTTTGTTTTCTTTTTCCCAGTAAGAACTACATCCTGCAAAATTTATTCTCAATGAATAAATTGTTATTTATCCTAGATTTCTAAAACCGTGGTCGAAACTAATTCCCTCATCCAAAATAAAATTGGGATGTACCAATTTATTTTCTTTATTTTCTACCAAGGAAGAAAATACAATTTAAGTGATGAAGGTGTCTCCTCAAATAATTGATCGGAATCGCGTCCCTGGTATAAAAGGGCAACCTTTGTTTCGGCCCGGGCGGTGAGATTGGCCCAATGACTTGACCAAACCAGGTGCAAATCCATGAAACACCGAGTTTACACTAAGAGTTTACTTTCACAGTTGAATTTTATATCAGTGTATGCATTTGTAGTAAAAAAGGGGGATGCATGCTGGTTATCCTAAACTTCAGATATGGCATAATGCGTGCTTCTACGTAATATTTAGAGCATGGAGGGATCTCATCTCAAGGCATCTATGTTATAGTCGAAGTTAAGGATATTTCGGACATAAGAGTTTGTTATTATGACTAGTACTTGGTTGTTGGTTTCGTTGGCTTTGGTAAACGAGTGTTGCCGGAAAAGAAGACAATTAAATTGACCGAGTCGAAGGCTCCTCGAATAATTCCAACTCTCCGAGATAAAAAAAAAAAAAATCAATGACAGTTGACAAAAGGCAAATATCAAAGAGATACGACAGCAAGAAGTGCCGTAGTGCAATAAAAATGAGGCAAAAATGGGTGTGGATGTTGGCGGTGACTTCGGCTTTGGTTAACAAGTGGTGCCATTGTCATGGTTGTTTGAAGGAAGAGATGATTGGTCTCTTGGAGATCAAAGCGTGGATCAATCAACCATGGCTAGAAGAAATCCCTTTTCCTTCACTAATTTCTGTATCAATTGGTATATACAATGATTCTTGATGATTATTTGCTCTGTTGTGTTCTGTATAACAACCATGGCTAATAAAAATTGTAAAACAGGAAATGAGGAAGTTTCCCTCGAGAAAAAAACATTCAGAAATCAATTTGTTATTTCCATCCACATTAATTGCTGTCATTCGAAATCCTACATGAGATCTATGATAAAATCTCTACAGATGTGTTGTGTTATGAATCCATAATAAAACAGCCTACAGAAAGGCATTGCGTTAAAAACTCATGATGAAATGGTTCGTACAGAGATGTTAAGGACCCCCTATAGGGTGGCTCACACATAAGAAAATATTCTTGATGGAGCACAATTTTTAACTAAAGACTAAACTCGAGAACAAGTTTCTTCTAACCCAGAGAAATTGATGTAAGAAATTTTTTAGAAAAACAAATATTTTTCTTAGTTAATTTTATTTTTTTCTATTTTTATTCTCATATTTTTTTATTATGATGCTTTTCTAGTTTTTTTTTCTATATAAAAGATTGTATTTTGGCAAATGGAGATGTGAAGAAATAAAATTAAGTATTTTAAGAATCTTTCCATAATTATAGTGTTATTATTAGTTTTTCAGGATTTTAACCTGTAATAAATCCCTTATCTTGAGTCCTTGTCAAATTTGCAAAGGATTTGACATTAGGGGATTTGTATCTCAATGCATCCTTGATTCTGCCTTTCAAAGAATGGAAGAGTGTCGACTTATTTTTGAGAATAGTTTAGTTGGTTGCTCTGAGAATCAAGGTTTCGTGCATCTTCTATTCTCATATTTCAAAATGTCGATGTACGTGTTGTAAACTTTGTACTGATAAATGGATGGTGTATGTTGTTGTAAGTTGGGAAGTCTCATCATCAAAGTTGAGAGAACTGGATCGAGGTCCTTGCTATGAACTTAAATGACAACAATTTTTCATGTCTGGGGAGGCTTTCATCTGTCAGAACCTTGGGTGTGTCAGGAAATATTCTGACAGGACCAGCTGCTTAAGGGGAAGGCATTGCTCATCAGACGCCTTCCCTTATTTGATTCTTGCCTAAAACATGCATGTTCTGTTTCTCACAGGACTCCGTAAAATGATCAGCTTAGATGACAAGATTCACCATGATTCCTTCCAAGAATCAATCACCTTGTTTTTTTTTTATATATAAGCAGAAGAATAAGGCCTAAGAAGGTGGCACAGAGCAACCCAGACGGGCGACAGAAGATACCACAGAGCCAAGATTTGGCAGTCAAAATAAACAAAACCAGAGATTGCAGTCATTGAGTACAGATAGAGGTTTATCTTATCCCCAAAGTTCATGACTTCGTTAAGCCATGAACTTTGTATCCCATAGACTTTTAATGATTTTAAAACTCCAGCCCCTGCATAAAAGAAGCCATAGCCACAAAGTTCCCATGATGATCATAACAACATTCAATCAACCTGGAAAATATGAGATGTCAGAACCAAGCCACAAACTCGCAGAATTTTAATGGTATCAAAATCCAGCCCCTGCATAAAAGAAGTCGGAGACGCAAAGTTCCCATGATAATCATAACAACATTCAATCAACCTGGAAAGTATGAGATGTCAGAACCAAGCCACCAATTCTGTTAAGACCTTCTTTTGCAAGAGCATCTGCCATACAATTACCCTCCCTCAAGACATGAGAGCGCTTTACCGATCCCACAGCATAAGAAAATCTGGAGGCAGTGATGAAGAGCTTAATTATGGAATTCCCATGGTCTATTCAACACATTCCACTAAAATAAAGATGTGAGAAAATTAAAAGTCACCAACCCTTCGCAATTTGCTCGTATCTTTCGTGAAATTTCCTTTTGGCCAAATTAATCTTCTCCTCTTGGGAGACTCCATCACCGATTGCAGCTTTTGTCAATGTCTTCTTAGACTCGATGATTTTAGCTTTTGTGTCTATCTTTGTATCTTTACAAGCATTAATGTCCTTGTGCCTGCAGACCTCCTCTAAAACCTTCATGTCCTTGCCATTGCCATGCCTTTTCTGCTTGATCTGTACTGCATTGAGGTTTCCCGAAGATCCTCAACTGGTATTTCTGAACCTGATTAAAACGAATCAAATCAAATTATTTGAAACAAAAACCATTATCAAATATGATCAGATCAAGCACACCAGGTAGGTAGCCAGACAGGTATGACTTACTTTTCTGATCATTGTCGATTCTACTGAAAAACACTTCTTCAGACAAGTCAGAATAGGAAGCTTTAGCAGCCATGAAATCTTCTTCATCGAAAGGTTGGCAAGCAAGCCCCACATCTTCTTCTTCTTCTTCCTCCTCCTCCTCTATAAAGTCTTGAAAATATTCTCTTTTCTCAGCCCCCCATTAATGTAGACACAGTCTGTGAATTCTTCATGTTTATATATTATCCCAACAATTACAGCAATGAGGAAACTAATCATGTCAGATCATACATAAGATCTCTTTTCAAATACTCTTGTAAGTTCTGTTTTGGAAATAAATCAAAGCTTCCATATGAACAACATATCCACTAATCCAAAAATAGGGATTGGTGGATAGAGAAGAACACTTGCAATAAATCTGGAGGTTGATAAAAATTAATCTAGGAAGCAGCGAATGATAATAGAAGGAAAAGCAAGTATACTAAGCAGTAAGTAGGGTAAAAGGATGGCTTTTGTAGAAAGAACTCAGTTTCTGAATTTGTAGGAAAAACTTACGAAAACTCGTTTGTTTTTGTATTTTAAAAGTATTTTTTAAAAAAAATTAAAAAAAAATTATCTACTTTAAAATAATTTTTTATGTTTTTCAGATCGTTTTGACGTAATCATATAAAAAAGATTTTAAAATATATTATTTTGATGCATTTACAAGTAAAAAAACACTTTAAAAAACAATCACTACCTCAATACCAAATAATCTCACCAATACCTTAATTTTAAGTTTTGTGTATATCATTAGTGGCTCTATCTCTATATTTCTATTTTCTTATTGTCTTTATATCTATAATAGATTAATTTAATAAATAAAAAATTCCAAAAATATTTAGATAGCTAGGTTTTTTTTTTTTTTTTGCCAACATCGAAATATACCCCCATAATATTTGAATGGTATTAACTTTGCACCCAAATTGATTATCATGTCAATTTTATACCCATACTATTTTGATGTATTAATGAACCGTTTTCTTCAAATTATCACTGAAATATCTCTAATAATCAATAATTTGGGTTTGGGGATATTTATGCTTCTTAATAACTAAAACAAATAGCAAATTGATGCAAGAGCGTTTCTTTATTTTATTTTATTTTCTTGTTTAGTTTAGAAATTTTTATTTTTTCTTTTATCTATAACTTTATTTTCCTTGCATTTTTTTTTTAGTAGGAAGAAAACCTACCTATAATACCATGTGAAGAAAATACTGCTGATTTTTTATTGATAAAATGAGAAAGGTACAATATCGTGCAATATTAAACAAACGAACATAAAAAATTAATTATATGGGAAAATCTAAATCCTAATAATGAAGAAATTACTCTAAATCCCTATACAAGAAATCAAGAAATCTCAAATAGTTGCTTCTTTTCTTTTCTGATCAGGTGACACCCTTCCATTTCCTGAGTCGATTTGTCTTTGCTGTTGTTTGCTTCTTGCTGCGACTTGGAGCAGGCTAGTGGCAACCAGCAAAACTCTTGAACTTGGGTGTAAAACCACTGCGATACTTAACAGGTCTGCATTTCTCTCGAGGAACTTTAGGCAATTCTGATATGCTAAGAACTTGAATCTGTTTCCTCTTTTTCTCTGTGATCGCAAGGAAAGCAAAAACATGAGAATAATATATATCGAGATCTTACAATACAAAAACAAGGTGCATTGCATGTAATTAAGGAAACTAAAATAAAGATGTGAGAAATTTTAAAGTCACCAACCCTTCGCAATTTGCTCGTATCTTTCGTGAAATTTCCTTCTGGCCAAATTAATCTTCTCCTCTTGGGAGACTCCATCACCGATTGCAGCTTTTGTCGATGTCTTTTTAGACCCGATGATTTTAGCTTTTGTTTCGGTATTTGCATCTTTACAAGCATTGTCTTTGTGCTTATAGACCTCCTCTAAAACCTTCATGTCCTTGCCTTTACCATGCCTTTTCTGCTTGATCTGTACTGCACTGAGGTTTCCTGAAGATCCTTCAACTCTTTCCGCACCTGATTAAAACGAGTCAAATCAAATTAGTTGAAACAAAAACCATTTTAAAATATCAAGCACACCAGGAAGCTAGCTGGACATATATGGCTTAGTAGGCTTACTTTTACGATCATCGTGGACACTACTGGAAAACAATTCTTCAGACAGGTCAAAATAGGAAGCTTCAGCAGCCATGAAATCTTCTTCATCGAAAGGAGGGAAAGCAAGCCCCACGTCTTCTTCTTCTTCTTCCACCAAGTCTTGAAATCTTTTTCTTTTCTCGGCCCTCATCGTATGCACAATCTGTGAATTCTTCATGTTTATATACTATCCCAGCAATCACTGCAATGATAAATTTAATCATTTCAAGATCATATATAAGATTTCTTTTCAAATACTCTTCAAGTTCTGTTTTGA
>Ga0307517_10008839_pt1 | contig 14396 bp, 8 predicted proteins | sample 23_EM_MG_FD_194515 | JGI IMG/M metagenome (GOLD analysis project Ga0307517, IMG submission 194515) | Populus trichocarpa ectomycorrhiza microbial communities from riparian zone in the Pacific Northwest, United States - 23_EM | ecosystem: Host-associated > Plants > Roots > Unclassified | place... | reverse complement strand
TCCTTTTATCAAAATGAGAGAGCTCTGGACAATTGTTAATAGCTGGAACCTTTATCCTTCAATGGTTTTTGAGGATGATGGTTTTGCACAAATGAGTATCTCAGTCAAAGCTGACTAATTAAGCTGGCCACTTTCGAGGCTTTGCTAGAGAAACTCTGATGTAAACGTCATTGAAGACCACCTAAACTTAGTAGAGGAGATGCACACCTTTCGATTAGATCTATCATTGCTCCTTTTGAAGGTTTTAGCTCCACATTCATTCATTTTAAGGTGCCAACTCAATCAACCCAGAAACTGAAAATGCAAGATGTTAAAGACCTTTATGGAAGAATTGGGATGTAGACGTTCAATTTCATGGAAATAAGGTTATAGAGAGGATGTTCTTCTTCCATTTATAAAAAACCTCGTGCCATTTGGAGGTCTAGAATTCTACAACGAACTCTTGGAATGTGCCAACCCGATCATCCAAAACTACCAATGAAGGAGATGAACAGTGGGTGAACGATGCGTCATCTAGGTTAAACCCCTAAAAATTAGAGTTTTTAATTTGGGATCTAATAGATTTTTTTTAGTCCCTAGTCTTCTAATTACTTTTAATTGCACCTGTAATTACCTCATAAACTCTTAATTTTATGTAATTTCACCCTGTCAAACTTTATCATCAGCCTCAAAGTTTAGTGACATTTTAATCTTGGTCCTTGGTTTCTAATTTGTGTACTTGGACCCTTAATTGACCATCAAACTTTCAATTTTCTTCAATTTAGCCTCTAATTTGGTCAATTTCAACCCTTGAAGTCTCGCATATTTTACGATTTGATTCTTGGTTTTGAATTTCTTCATTCAAACCCTTAATTGGCTATGAAACTTTAAGTTTTTTACAATTAAGCCCATAATTTGACCAATTAAACTTTTCAAAGTCCAATTTCAGTCCCTAAACTTCAATTTCTTCCAATTAACACCCAAATTAACTCCAAAAACTGATTTTCCTTGCAATAAAGTCCTTAAATAAAATTAATTAAGCCTTCCAAAATCCTCATTGAGTCTTTGCTCATCCAAATTTGTATTTCTTTACCCCAAATAAAACAAATTCACCAAATGGGTCATTTGTCAATCAAAATTGGGTCTTTAATTTTGCTAATTTTATACATTCTAGTCCTCCAACTTTTCCACTTGTCATTTTGATCTTTCACCATCAACTTGGGTAATCTTTTAGGCTTTCTTCATGTGTATCCTCTTGTATTTTGGATTTTATTTTTTATTTTATTTTTTGTGGGGTAAAAAATGGATAACAACAATACGTATTTCAGTTTAGGCAAAGCCTTAGCGTGTAAACACTTTAGGCACCTCTATCATGAAAAACATACACAAAACAACTCACCTTAAGTAGGATTTATGAGATGATTGTTATCTTTTTTATTACATAATCAGCTCTTATCTAGAGCTTTTGGAAAACCTGTTAGGATTTCTAGTTATCATAAAATTAGATAGCAACTAATTTTTCTAATTTTATCTCTTTTTACCTAATAGGTCGCCTTAATATATCATCTGCAACAAGATTGAATTTTATATTAGCATAATACATATAATTTAATTGTCAAGGAAAAAATATTCTTAGCTTTTGTTGACATAAATTACAATCCAAGAAATTCAGAAAGAAAATAGATGGTAGCGATAACTTTATAGCTTGAAAGGAAAAATATTAATGAGCTGCTGTGCAGAAGAAATACATTCCAGCTAAAGCTCGCAATTGAAGAACAAGCATTTCTTCAATGAATAGTAGACACCTAGCTAGTATATTTACAATGTTGTCAACCTATTTTCCTTAATAGGGAGATTGTATTAATCTCCAAAATTTCCTAAGAACAACATATATTGATGAACAAACAGAAGAGCTCCAAGACAAGAAATTTGTAAAACAGTTCATCTTGTTAAGGTTGACTTCTTCATAGCATGTCCATGCAACTCCCACTTTGAACTTCCAAACAGTAACATGTCGTCGGAGACTGAGAGGTCACAGTGACATCTATCTAAATTTAGTTCCATTTGTTAGTAAGATTAAATTTGATATTAATGAGCCTAATAACTCATTCAAGCTTTCGCTGATCGATGCTGGCAGTTAAAACTGTGTTTTTGTCAAGGAAAATCAGTAGTCCCCATGAGGGATGTCCTCTTGACGAACCTGCCTTTCATTCTAGGCCTTTTCTCTGCATTCAATTTCCTTACTTCGTACCTTATCTTTTTCGAAAACAATCGTGTTCTTCGCTTCTCTTTATATCTCATGACCCTCGCTTCTCTTTCCCCATCTCCACCTCTTGTATGGCTCCCCAGTCCTCCGTATGGATTATTAACATCTTTAGGGCACGCACCCTATAATATCATATAGAAAAGAAAAAAAAATCACATATCCACCAAAACTTAGTGCTAATAAATTTTAAAAATAAATTACTACGCAAGATTAATTGATCATATATGACAGGTTAATTGCATTGTGCACTGCAAATTTGAGGATTTTTTTTTTTAATCCTGAAGGTAGGTTAGAACTTGCTAGCTAGGGCATGTATGGAGCTGTACCATCTTATTTGAAAAATTCAACCTATAATCAAAAGGTGTACAAGAGAATATGATTAGCATACTATGGGACAACCAAATATTTTTCCTATTTTTTCCCTTGATTTTCTCTTCTATATATTTTCTCCTCCCCCCGCCGAGAAATTTTATGTCTAAAAAACCTGAAATGAAAATGAGGGAAGTATATATATACCATGGAATCAGTCCAAGAATCATCAGGGTTGAGCTCTGGTCGGCTTCCTGTAGTCCATGGACAGCCTTGGTTAGCCCATGCGATGATGACTGACTCGTAATCAAGCCTTAAAGATACGTTCCTCTTCATCTCCTTGTATCCAGTACTATTCATCATTTCTGTCTCAGGCACTGGCACCTTTTTCTCTTCCACCTCTTCATCTCCGTCCACCAGTGTCTCGTAATCGAAATTCCAACCCAACAATGACTCTCTTGCCATATTAAAATCTTGATCAAAATGGCAATCTATGATAGTTTCCATTTCTTGTTCATCCTTCATTTTCACTACTTTGTCCGCGAAACAAAACTGTCCTTCATCTTCCCCTTTACTACAATCTAACAGCTCCAAATCCTTAGTATCATGATATTCCTCATCAGCTTCCCGTCCCAGTAAGTTCTCAACATCTGCAGCAAACTCAGCAAGATCCATGTCTGAAGGCAAAAACCCTGGTAGGTTATCCAAGCCACATGCTCCTTCCTGTCCATAAACTTCAACAACCATATTTTCATCTTCACTTGTTACTATATCACACATTTTTGCTGCAAACGGATCGAACACAGGAACTCTACAAAGCAACTGATCATCTTCATTCTCATCAGGAGCCATATTTGGCTCTTCTTCACTTCCAATTTCAGGAACAAGAGGAAGAGGGTTCAAGACTTTCTCTCGATCATCTTTGAGCAGTTGTTGCACCAATAAAGACTTGTTGCTGTTATGCCTTGGGGTTCTTGCCTTTCTTGTGAACCCTTGATGCCATGCTGGTGGAGAATAATCCTGATCAGTGTTTAATGAACTGCTGATCCTATATGATGATGCGGTCTCCAGCCTGACTCTTTGGTGTCTACTTGCTAACTGATTCGCTGAGTGGACCGATGCATCACAGGCTTGGCACAGGAAAGCATCATCTGCTACACAAAACCAGCGTGCCCTCTTGCGTAAACAGCTATCGCAAGCTCTTGCCGTCTTGCCTCCCATGGCGTTTGCCGCTTTCCTTCCACTGATCATGCCAAAGATTTGGTTGTGAGACAAATACTGAAGTATTAACTGTGCTTGGCCTAAGTACTGAAGAGGAGCTAGCTGAGCATAATATTTATGAAATAAAGCAAGAATGCAAAATGACTATTGCGAAGAGTATTAGGGTGTCCCTTGAAGTATTTGTCTTGGGACCAATTGATATACAATTATTGAATGGAGAGAGCAGTGGAGCTTTTATTCTTTGGCAAAAGCAAGCAAGCTAGCTAGCTAGCTTGCCCCGTGCCCTATTGGTGGTTTGTTATGTGGAATATACAAGGCTTTGATCGTCCTTTTCGGGACCCATAACATAGTCTTATCTCAGTGTTGATTGGCTAACATTTTCATGCCCATCCTCTTTAATGAATTCTTATTGGTTGCCTGTCTAACGGAGGGATTCCTAGAGGACCACTGACAGGATTTATTTTCAAGGGTCCCCTTTCCCTCTGGAAACAATTTAAGAAACAGTAGCATTTGTGAACTTTGTCTGTACATTTCAATTATTCCTGTTACAAATTTAAAGCCCTTTGCTGCGGTCCCCTATGGTTGCTTTCCACTCTTCCTCCGGTGGCTGCCTTCAGCTCTCTCCACTATCTCAGCTACAGTAATTAACCTCCTCCAGTCGACTTGGAAGCTTTTCTTGGCCGCAATTCTGCTGTACAGTAAATGTGACCATAAATATTATGAGACCTGACGCAGCAATTCTGGTGTCCAGTATATGTGACCATAATTCCAAGAATACCCAAGTCACCGCATCCATAGCCTGCCAGAGTCCAAGGATCACTTCAAGAATGTTTCAATGCAAAAAAATCTCAACAATAAATAATATATATTTTTTAAAATAAAAATTATCTCCACTCAATAAAAAAAAAACTCTAATTATAAAATAAAGATTATCTAAGATTCTACTTCTCATATATATATAAATTTAAAAAAATCTTAAATATTATTGAAAAATATTTTATTTATAATTTTGTTTAAGATTCCATTCATTTTAAGTAAGTTCTGACCGATCAATATATAAATTAATGAGTCAATAATATAATAAATTAAAAAAATCTCTTACACATGGTCAGAAAGTATCCCTTACCCTTAAATAAATAAAAGCAATTTTGTGAACAAATGCCTAGCAGCCTAGCATGGCCTCAACTAGCTGGTGAATTTTCAATTTTGTTTTCAGATTTGAGCCCATTTAGGGTACGAAAGAATAATACCTTTATTAAGCTCCACTTAATAGTAAAAGACTAGTCAACTTTATATGATTCTGTCACAGAGTCACATCAAAAATTATTTTTTAATATAAAAAATATAAATATTATTAATGTGTTTTTTATGTTAATTTTTTTTAATATGAACATAAAAATTGATGCATTTGTATCATAAACACATCATGAATTATATAATAAATAAATGCTAGAATAAAATATTTACTCCAATCAAAAACTAAATTGATAGGTGAAAAATAAATATAGATTGAGATATATAATATAGTATTGTTTGGAACTATTCATTTTTTTTATTTCAGTATATGTTAATAATTGTTTCGAAAATTAATAATTTAAATTCTATCAAAATAAAATAATTTTTTTATTATAATCCTTCTTTCTTTTATTAATCTATATTTATGAACAAAAAAATATACTTTTTTAGCAATGCACTTAATTTAATAAAAACTGAAGGTGATTACAATAAATATCTACTAAACTCTAAAGGATTTAAAATAATGATAAAAAGACTTTTTAATTAAAACTTCTTCATTCTAATGTGATTCTTTTTTTGTTTTTGCAATTTATGGTAGTGTTAATATTTTGAAGTAAAAGATTATGAGAGTCATAAAAGAAAAAATTAATAAAAAAAACTTTAATGGTTTTATTATTATGCCTCGAATGTATCAAAAAATATAAGAATAATATATTGGGACTTTTTTATTATTTTTATATAATCACACAATAATAATAATAAAAATAATAAAAATCTCATAGAAAAGCCAAAAATAAAATTTAACAAAAAAAACATAAATAAAAATCACAAAGGGTTGTAAAAAATGCTCAATATTGTTTTTTAAGAAAAACTATAATTTTATTCTTGTTCTTAAAATGATACATTTAAGTTATTTATTTTCATTATATTTATGTTGTTTAAGGATTAAAGCAACTATAATACCTAAGAGAGGGGTTAATTAGATGTATCACTAATATTGACAAATAATGCAAATTACTTCAAATAAATATAATAACCAAAATATAATTAAAGTATTTAAAGTACAGAGATAAGAGAAGAGAATTTACAAACTCGTTTTTAATATGGTTCGACAAGCCTACATCTAGACCCGAAGTATTAAACCATACTTGCGTATTGTATTCATTTACTAGTCCAAGTTCAAGAGTACAATACCAATTTGATGAATTCACATCAAGATTTTTACACCACATGATAAATCCACGCCAAGATTTTTCACCACCTGAAGATATTTTCTCTTTAAGATTTTTTCGAACTTGATGAATCCAACCAAGATTTTTCCTACTTGAAGATATGCCCTCTTCAAGATTTTTCTCACTTGAAGATATACCCTCTTCAAGACTATTCCTTCTTGGAATTACCTCACGAATACCAAAAGTTTTTAGCTAATTCTCAAAAGTTTACAAGAGTGATTCACAACTAACTCCCTTAATAGATGAATAATACAATTGAAAAATCTAATATCTCTATATCTCACAAGATAATATTTATAGGATTTGAAGGTGTTTAAGTGTAGTGAGAATGAGATTGAATACTCTTGTGCTAGATTGTGAAAGTTTAATGGCACAAATTAAAGTATAATAAAAAATTGATTATTTTAAAGTGTATTTACTTTAAGAATTGCTTGTATATCATATATGTTCGGAATCCCTCTTTATTTTTTCAATTATATAAGTTATATATATGTTTCCAAGAAAAACTAATCGTTTATAGCTATTATAATCTCATTGACGACTTAAATAGTCGACCGGTTCAAATTGGTCAAGCCAATCAATCGATCGATTCTTATAGAATTCTCAGGTGTTCATCACAGATGAATAAGAGGTCAGTCGGATCATTTGGTCATACCAAATGGTTGACTGGTTCATGCAGAATTCCAGTTTTGACAAATTAACCTAGGTGAATTTTCAAAATCGTTTATCTTTGATTTTATCAGATGATATATCAATTATTTAATGTATGTAGAATGAAGTGTGTGAGTTCATTTTAATTGTCCTATCTAGTAGGATATAAAGATTTACATTGAGAACTTAAAATAAATACTTAATCTAAGTTTTCACTTTGCTTCCTTCTTAAACTGCTTGATGGATTTCTTCATGAAATCCATTGTACTTGTTGATATGTTCTTTAAATAAACATGTTTAAAATTTATTCTTAACAAGACATATTATTAGTTCTTTTTTTTATTTTTATTGTTATCATTAAAATATATAAAAATATGAATATTTGACCTAAAGTTCAACAATTTCTATGTAGCGTGTTTAATAATGTTATTGAAAAACACTATGATGTCATAAAACTAAATATAAATTGAATAATATTTAATAAAATTATACTTTTAATATATTTTGTCATTTATTTGATTAAAATTTAATTTGTTTTAAAAAGGAAAAAACCAAAAGCATAATGGGTTGACTTGGCCTATATGGCCTAGTGCGTCTGGCCCAAAGGGAAAAAGGCCAAGTATGGGGCCTGTAAAGAGAGGCCCGTGTGTCTAGTCTTTTTAGGTTTTTTTTTTTTTTTTGCATAAAGAGGAAACAATTTATTATCCATTCTTTTTTTTTCAAACACAAATAAAGGTAACAGACGACACATCATCTATTTATTGAGTTTCCAACCACTAGAGAAGTGGTTGAAATATTAAGCAGGGTTTTTTGGACCTAAAAAATTATTTTTAAACTTATTTTCATATAAAAATCTAATAAGCATCTATTTCATGTCAACAAACCAATCTAAATACTTTAAACACCCCAAAATCAGTTAAAAGACAAAATCAAACTGGGAAAAAAATTCATCTCTCAACCCCGATTTATTTTTTCAGACAAAATAAAGAGTAAAAAAACACCTATTAACATAAAGAATAATCTTTTTTATGGGCAGAAGATCGTCAACTAACAACTTTCTAACTAACAACTTTCTATCTCTTTCATTATGTTTAGATGATTTTTTCTCTTATTTCTCAATTTCATGAATAGAAAAATGAAAAAAAAACCTTTTAAATCAAAATAAAATTTATAATTTTTTTAAAATTAACAACGTATTTTCTCTGTATTATATACTATGATCCCCTCTCTAGAGATCTGCTTGCTACGAACCCTCTCCTCTTCATCAATGCAACCACAAATCAAGCTAATAGATACAACACCCTCATCTTTTGTTTTAATTTCTAGTGGGAAAAAAAAAACCATATCACTTTAACAATTAACAAAAAAAAATCTAGGAAAAGGAAGCAAACGCCCTTGATGCTAAATTCGCCGCCTATGGACAAGCGGCCGTGACGGTGCCATCTGGCATCATCTTCTGTCGTATCAGAGAGGAAGCAAGCATGGCCAAGTATTTTTATTATTAATGTTTATAGTCAAGTTTGGATTGAATTTAACTATTGGATTACTAAAAACTAAAAAGCTGACAAATCAAATAGGTCTGTCTCATCGAGATAAAAGCATGGCAAGTTATTTACCAACCAATCTGAGTTAGGTCTAAAATTTGTAATCTTCCAATTAACCAATGAGGTCGGGCTGGACTTTACAATCATGAATCCATCCTAGCCTTGCCCCAATGTATTGCGCACCTCAAATCGCCTGTCCCATGAATCCATCCAAGGCAATGCATGGAAGGGTCGACCCAAAGTAGAAAACAATATTGTCCTCCACCTCCATGATTGGCACCTCAAATCCAAGCCATGCCTGCATGTAGGAGAGGGTCCCAACGGAGAAAACATTGTCAATGAAAACCTCTCTATTTCTGCTGTATTCTGAAACCTACTTCTGCCATTCAGCAATGTTTCAAGAGTGGTTTTTTCTTCGACCTGTACTCCCTCGTAGTTTGCCTCTTTCTAAATAATTGCTGCTCTCAGTTTTCATAATAAAAAACAAAAACACGACAAAACTAGCACAATCTAGGAGTTGCAACCTTGCAGATGAGTTTAATTAAGACAACATCAAGGGTTTCACTAAAGAGAAAATTAACACGATTCATGACTGCTATCCAATCAGCACGCCAATTGGCCTCTTAATAGATATGATGCATGGGAATTTGCCAGGGATGATACAGAAACTTCTGGATGGAACTAACAAATTGCAGATCGCATCTATCCAAATGCGAACGCTTGAGAATTATATATATCAACAGCCATCTTCGAATCAACTTCCACAATAATCTTTCAGTATTCTTTACCCTATACTAACTATAATAGCATCAAAATGCTAAATGAAGAGCTATAAATAAAATAAAATATTATTTTAGCTCTTCAATGCTTATTTTATATGCTTTAGGAGAAGTGCTAAACAAAATGTTATTCCCACATGTATTGCAAAAATACTAAAACACTATTCATTGTATTTTTTTCCATTAATTTTTTTTCTTTTGATTTTTTTTAAATATACGTTTTTTTAATTTACTTTTTATAAGATTATTCTAGTCTCATAACTCGAGAGTTTACCTAAGTTGACTTGGCTTATTTTATTATTATTTTTTTTTAATTTTATTCTTTAATATTAGATTGATTGAACCGAATCATATCAAGTTGTTAAAATAGTTGTGTATCAAATATATTGAAATACAATTGGCTCTTCTAAATAGCTTTTTATTATTGGAGTGCACATAAGCAAAAAAGCTATATTTATATACTATTCAAATAGCTATATTATCAATTTCGCTCTTCTAAATAGCATCTTACATTGGAGATGCTCTAACACCTCTTTCATATTTAAACTATTTTTTTTCTTGTAAATAATGCTATTGAAATAATTTTTTTACAAAATGTTTTTATACAGACATAAATGATTGTTACTTTTGACATAAATCACCAATCATTTATCATTTATAAAATCCATACTTTAGCTCTAATCAATTAACATTTTAATATGTAAGATTTATTATGAAAATTTTGTTTTAAAATTATATGATATATTAAAAGAGATGGGCATTTAACTATAGTCTTTACATCATGTAGCAAGACCCAAGACACTATGGATTGCACTATTACTCTATATTGCAATCTTCATTGTTCCTAAGACATGAAAAGGTTCAATTTAGGTGTTTATGTTTTGATTCTAAAACTTTATTTTTCACATGTTTTTAGTTCTTCAAAGTTGAGAGAAAATAGAGAAAGTGACTGAAAAATAGATAGGAGAGAGAAAACTTGGGATCGGCCATAGAAAAGGATGATCTTATCATCAATGGATTCTCTTGCAGAGGAGATTTGATGCGATCCAAGCAACACTAAAGGATCCATTTGAGGTTTCAGTTGGTCTAATAATAAGGCTTAGGGCTAAGAAGTTCAAAAAAGCTTTCAATGGACTTCTTCGAGATACATGAACTAAGATAGACTTCAAAAGGGTAGTAAATAATGAAAATCAAGCCTTGATTAATCTAAATCATGTTCAAGAAGGGCTTGTTGGTGGAACCAAGACTGAGTTTTTCTATCAATTTCTTTTGCTTGAGAGTAAATTAAAAAAATCATAAAGTTTAGGGTGAAAAATCAAGGAATTGTTCAAGGATATTTTTTTTTTCACTTAAGTTCAGGGAAGTATTTTAAAATTTGGCCTTGATTAAATTCTAACCACCTCTCCCACGTACACACCCCCAGACAGGTGCCACCATAAAAGCAAAAAGCCACCAACATGCGATCCTTGAACCACAGACATCCAGTGATGGAGCAAGCAAACGCCACCTTAGAAAACAAACGCAAGCATCATTTTCATAAAACAACAACAACAATATCATCTTAGAAAGAAGCAAAAATCAGTCTCTAAAATGGAAAAAAACCCAACCCTAAAATCTCATATCTTAAATCAAAACTCCCTCACACTATCAATTAAACAAATTCCAATCAATTCAGCGCAACAAAAAAAAAACCATAATTTCAGTAATTTTGAACTTAACCGCTAGTGGACCTTCTCTACACATGATTTCTTTGATTATAAAAGTATTAATTTGTTTTATTAGGTTTAAATAGATAATTTATTATATTAATTTGATGTTTTTCTTTTTAATTTTGCAGATAGAGTTGTGTTAGTTTCCTATAATATATTAGGTGTTGAAAATGCATCAAAGCATCTGGATTTGTAGTTTAAATTTCCATCGAAATTCTTGGAATGGGAACGACAAAAGGCATTTCTATATAAAGAGATATGTCATTATAATGCAGCGATACTATGTTTTCCGATAGGTCAAGTTTCACTCTTTTTTTCGTTGAATTTTGTTATTGTACTCGTATACAATGAAAGTGTGGCACAATAAAGGAAATACTATAGTTGGGATTATAATTTCTTTACTATGAGAATACATTTTTATGTTTTTGTAAGTTTGGGTTTTATCCATCATGTTTCTTGTATAACGTAGACTACCGACTTGCTTGTAGTTGAGAAATTGTTCTTGCTCTTTTTCTTTTTTTGTATTCTATATCAAACATTTAGCAACTCATATTCTCAATACAGATTCACCCTAGTGCACGAAGAACATTTAGAGTTCCAGAGTTTTGGCCTTCAAAATAATGTTGCTTAATTTTATGTTTTAAAGACACGCTAAGGGTTGGTTGATATGACTGGTTTGTTTTTCTTATTTACTTTTTTCTTTTTGTTTCTGATTGCGACAACAATATATGTTATATCCAACAATAAATGTATAACTTGGATGAAGCCCTATTTTTTTTTTGTTTTACATGTCTTTTATAGCTTTGATTTTTATTTTAGAGGAGCAAACACAATCTAGACCAAGTTTTATATTGGCTAATGCTGGTAAAAGTTGTGGCATTATGATAATTTGGCTCTTTTTAACATCGAAAGCTCCTCTTTATGTTTGAATTTTCATAGATTGTAAGGTCTATGATGGTGCTATTACATCAGTTTTAACCTCTATTCAAGCGTCATGTAAAACATTGCGATTTCCAAAACTTTTGGAAATAACATAATGAAATTCATGAAAAGGAATGATAGATATTTTGATGATTTCATTAATATCATTTATGACTTTATCATCTTTCTTTCCTAATTTTTTATTCTGCTTTGCATCCATTGGTTTTATAAATTATGACCTCAAAAGAAATTTTTGTTTGCGAAGCATATTCATCATTTGCAAGCTTCTTGGCATGGTTAAACATTTATTGGTTTCATTAGCTTCCATTTTCCTGAGTTACTCAAATGAATGAAAGTCAATCAGAATCTGACTTATGTATGCAAGAATCAAAGTAAGTTCAAATGCATTATGTTGTATAGTGTAATACATTCATGCAGATTATTGTTTAAAGTCGGATAATTAGATAACTTATGGTTTGTAATAACATAACCTTTGAAGCAAATATTAAAAGCCGAAAACAACATTTGATCTTCAAGTAATCTTCGCATAAAACCTTAAACCAACTCTAGATCTGTCTAACAAGATCATTGGGACTCCTAGGAAATTTTAAATACCATTTTAACTAGATCTGTTTAACAAAATGAAATCCAAATAAGACTTAAAACTAACACTCAAGACAATGTTTTTCTGATGATCATAAAGAACATGAACCCATTTTATCCAGAAAACATAACATACATTGTCAAACCCAAACAATACATTTTAGGCCTCTAAACCAACTTAATTAGCCCCAATAAACCACATTATCATAAACAAACAGATTTGAATAAAAAAACACTAACAAATAACCTTAAATCATCAAGAACATGTATAAGACTTCAACTTCCAAAACTGTAGCCCTATTATCAGCCAACAAAAACATCAAAACTCAATCCAAAACTAACTCTTTAAATACTTAAGACCCAAACTAAAATCAGGAACCAAGAACATGCATTAACAACCTATATAAAAGCCATCAAACACTTACATTTGACAGATTCCAAAACTATTATGCTTCATCAAAACCAAACACATAAATACCTTTTAAACATCCCAACAACATTAACAACAACTTCAAAACATGATTAAGCAATCAAGACAACATTTTCATTCATCAATCCACATAAATGCTAAAACCCAAAATAATGCCAAAAGGTTTCAAAAACATCATTAAACATTGAAAAGGCATGAAAGGGTAAGCCACATGGACTCCACCCTTAATTTTTCAGATGGTTATACCTTCTCTAAGCTTATTAGTTATAGGCTGCTATTTCCCATCTCCTTTTCTTCTTTCCCTTTCACTTTCTACTCTTTCTAACCTTCACAATAGGGTCTATTAATAGAGTGTTTCCCTCATGATTTTCCATGTTCTTTTTTTTTTCCTCTCAAATTTTCTAAGGGGTATTTATAGGGTTTTTTATAGGGTTTTTGATGGATTCTAACATAGAGTGATCAAAGCTTAGCCCTTTGATCAAAATAAGAGAGCTCAAGACAAATGCTAATAGCTGGAACCTTTTTTCTTCAATGGTTTTTTAGTGCTGGTGGTTTTGTCTAGGTGGTTTTCTCTTTCTTGGAGACAAAGACATGCATTTCTCACCTTCTGATCTTGGATGAAAGATTTATGGCCCTTGATAAGAACCCTCTCAGAGTTTTTAAGTGTGAACACACAAAAAGGTTAGGTGGTTTTGCACAAATAGGGATCTTAGTCAAGGTTAACTGAATTGGTCACTTTTGAGGCTTTATCAAAGAAACTATAATGTAAACGTCATTGGAGACTACTTGAGCTTGGTAGAGGAGATACACACCTTTCATTTAGATCCATCCTTGCTCCATTTGGAGGTTTGTAACTCTATATTCATTCCCTTGAAAGTGCCAACTTGATCAACCTAAAATCTGAAAATGCAGTAATGGCTGATCAGGGACAAGATGTTGAAAATTTCTATGGAATAATTGGGATGTAAATGTCAAATTTCATGGAAATAAGGTTGTAGAGGGGATGTTCTTCTTCCATTTACAAAAGCCCTCGTGCTATTTAGAGGTCTAGAACTCCATGACAAGCTCTTGGAAGGTGCCAACCTGATCATCCAAAATTGTCAAAGAAGGAGATGAATAGTGGGTGAATGACACATTGTCTAGTTTAAACCCCTAGAAATTAGGGTTTTTAATTTAGGATCTCACAAATTTAATTTTAGTCCTTATTCTTCTAATTTCTTTTAAACACCTGTAATTGTCTCCCAAACTCTGAATTTCATGCAATTTAATCCCTACCAAACTCAATCATCAGCCCCAAAGTTTAACGCCATTTTCATCCTGGTCATTAGTTTCTGATTTGTGTACTTGGACACTTAATTGACCATCAAACTTTTAATTTTCTTCAATTTAGCTCCTGGTTTGGTTAATTTCAGACTCTAAAGTCTTGCACCTTTTATGATTTGGTCCTTCGTTTTATGATTCGAGCAATCTTTATCTGTAAACACCAAAAAAAAAAAGAAGTAAAGCCGAAATGACT
>Ga0307517_10008837_pt1 | contig 14396 bp, 19 predicted proteins | sample 23_EM_MG_FD_194515 | JGI IMG/M metagenome (GOLD analysis project Ga0307517, IMG submission 194515) | Populus trichocarpa ectomycorrhiza microbial communities from riparian zone in the Pacific Northwest, United States - 23_EM | ecosystem: Host-associated > Plants > Roots > Unclassified | place... | reverse complement strand
TGCTGTACTTCGGAAAACAGTGGTGTAGACGTTGACTGCAATGACGGTCACAATTTCTCCTCCCGAGTAGGGATTGTGGTCCGTGGAGGGCGCGCTGGAGCTGTCGGTGGAAACTTGAGACGGACTTTCCCAGTGCTTGAATGATCTATTATACACCTCGTGTCGATCATCATGCTCCTATCATCACTTCCACTTGACGTCCTGCTCTCAATACTCCAACTAACCAGTACGAGAGATGTGATTCGATTAGGGATGGTTAGCCTCCATCCACACCAATCACCCAGTCGTTGCCTTACGTTCTTTACTCCGCGCAGACGTGCAAAACCCTACTCAGGGCGACACAAGAGCACCACGTTTGGCTGGAACAAGTGCAGAACTGGCTGAGGCAAATCCCATCTCTAAGGCTCTTATCGCTTTCGATCGACTCTCTTTCGACCGACGATCTTTGTCGCTTCGCTATACGGCAGGCCAAACTTCGTATCTGTTGGGATCAGCCACCAAACCCCGTTGTCCAATTCACCCGCCTCGCTTCTTTTGATTGTTACGGGTCAAGCTGTCTACTGCCCGGCGGAAGTGTGGTCCTTTGGGCATCAAAATGGACCGGAGACATCGAACTCTATCATACCGATCCGCAAGTTCGCTCACATTCCAAGGGTCCATTCTGGATGGGCTCGATGGGCCCTGGGGGGTGGGTCACGGTGGGCCTGATTCAAACGATTTTACCTCAGCCCGTTGTCGTTTATTTCAAACCAGCAGCGTGAGCAATTTCGTTGCTGACTACCGAATTCACTACACTGATACCGTTGGCATCTCCAGAGCTGTGCTTATAACGGTCGACGAGCGTGGAGAGATCACTCCGGTGGTCTCTCTTACCCTTCCTGAGAGAACCCTGTTCACCCACTGCCATGGTCAGGAGCGTCTGGTCTGTTTTCGGACCCGCCATGTGGAGGACCCCGAATATTGTTTCATCACGGTGGTCCACCTCGATTACCCCACCACGAACCTTAGGATGGATATTCCAGACGTTGTGGATCTCACTGTGAGTCGTCGTAACCCAGACCGTCTCTCCAAATTTCACCAACTGGTTCAATGACAAAGCTGCGCCGGTTCGATATTTGTTTGCCCTGTCCAGACTTGCTCGTCATCCTCGACAGGGACGAATTCAGGATTTACCGACTTCCAGACTTTTCTACACTCGGACCCGGAACCCACAATTTTGAGGATTCGCCGATCTATTCTTTGAACGATCCGTTCAAGGACGTCAGCGAAATGCTTGATGACAGCCGCGCGTTGCAGTTCGTCGATCAGGCATATGACCCATTCTCAGCACCCTCGTTCAATCTCCATCTCAGAGATTTGAAGACCGGGATTAGATTCACTTTTACGATCGATCCTTCATCTCCCGGACATCAAGCGACCCCAGTACTACACGGGCACGACGTCGACTCTCTTGGAATACCCTGTAACAGGGATCACATTCCTTCCGCAAAGGGTCTATCATACGATATGAAACCCACCGAGCAGGGTCCTGTAATCTCGGTGCTTCCCTTAACTGACACAGGGCGGCAGAACGAGAGGGGAGTGCTCAAGTTTTATGCGCCGAAGGAAGTCCTTGCTGATGAATCATGGTGGACGAGTGTGGGGGTCGATGTCGATGAAGGTTCTGGTCGAGTCCTAGTAAAATGTTTCCACTATAACATCAGCAAGGTGGATTTGTTTGTTGCGGAGTTGGTGTAGTAAGGCGATCTCGTAGGTACTCATCGCAGTGACATTCACTACGGTTGGCGGTTGGAAACCACACAGCGGTGTTGTCGACAATCTTACAACAACTTTCGTAAAGTACCTGAGAGACAGTGAGCCACTCTGAAACATTGAATGACCCGAGAAGAATGAATGAACCGAGCGTCAGGGACAAAGAACTCGAGAGTGCTGTATGAAATCGGCAGGAGATGGAGATAGGGTGGGTTAGGAGTTTAGAAGCTGTATTGAAAAAGAGAGAAGTAAGATGAAAAGCCCAAGAGGCGAGATAACCGCGTGTGTCGACGTTCTTGGCCGTCGAAGCGGGTTCGCGATACCGATGGCCAATCGAATAGACGTCAACGAGCTTAAGGACCGAGAGGTCGCACTGGCAACCATCTCAGGTTAGCGAGAGTCGAGTAATGCTGGCGACGATGCAATACAAAACATTGAACGGATCATCCGAGGGATAGGAGAAGACGATCAGATGCTCAGATACCAGAGACCATGGTAGAACGAGAAGCACCGGAGTTAGGTAGGGGAACCTTCAAAAAGACACCAGAGCTTGGACGGAAAGGTCGAGGAGGTTACAAAAGCTCGTGGGTCGAAACGTTGAGGAAGCAGTGGTATCCTCGATACGTTCACGTAACGTATGTCGTGCGTACGGGAAGAAAAAGTCCCCTTCGAACGCAACCAGATGACCCCCAGGGTCCAAATGAATTCGAATGTTCGGGGGAAGAAGTATCTGTTTTTTTTTTCCCAAGCTCGGGCGAGACGGGAGAAATCTCCCGTTCCGTTTCACCTCGGAGAGGGGTGGAGCGGGGAGAGAGAGGGGCACGTTTGAACATCACATCCGTATTCTCCGTCTCCTTGAAACAGCCAAGGGGATGAAAATGAATAACTCGAAGGTGCTGATCGATCTGATCCCCCCTCGGAGGACATGGAAAAAAAAACGAGTTGAGCCCAACATTACGCGAACGTGAATTACAACAGAACACCTTTGAAGTACGTTTTTCACCAAGGTTGAGTGGGGGGGGGGAGGACTCACCAAGACACTGTTACGAAAAAGAACTCTGGGAAAAATGGAGCACTCAGCTGCACACCGATTGAGGTCGGGAACAGAGAGAAACCTCGACGTTTGCTCGGAAGCAGGACGTCCCCACCATCACGGCGGTGCAGTTTCTGAGTGGATCTGTTGCGTACTCGAGGTCGAGGAAGTGGGAGTGTCGGGTTTGGAACAATGAGAACAATGCACCAACCTTGGTGAAAACCACAATAAAGAATTGCATGTGCCTTCAAATGTCACCATGCATCACTCAAACGACCAAACGAGCAAGTAGATCCACCCGAACATTGAAAATGGACGGGAGTAATAGCAAGCTATATGAATTCGAACGAAGGGCGATGTGTATATATAATATGATGCGAGGTTGATTGCGACTACAAATTGAAACATATAATATCACGACGATGAATGAACGAGGAAATATCAATGAGCGAGAGTGAGCCAAGTGAGATCCGAATCCAACATCCTAAAAATTAGGAGTCTGAGTAACGACAGTCGATCTAGAGAGGACGGATCTAAAAATCAATCCATGGAAGCCAAGTGGAATAGCAGGATGAGGGAAGGAGGGAGGTAGGAAGGGGAGGGGAACCGGATGAGGGCAAGATGTGTGCTCTAAAAGGGGGGGGGGGGTACCACAAACCGTGGTATTTTATAAAAAGATTATGAAAAGGAGGGGTAAAGATCCGGTTATACAAGAAGGTGCCAAGGTATAAACGTCAATATCGAGGTGAGAGGGACAAGAAACCATTCATGATGCACATGAGAACGGATGAGGGTTGGATGGGTGGGGGGGTATGTGTACTAGAAGAAAAAGTTCAACGATGAAAAGAGGAAACGGGGGAAGAAGGAATTAGATACCATAGCGAACGTGAAGGCGCGCGTCAAGACCTGAGTGCGAGACGTGGATGGAATAAAGGTGACATAAAGACATCAGAATCGGAAGAAGTACGAGAGAGGGGGAGGAGAGAAGATGAAAAAACCCTAATCATACAGAGACCGTCGTGAAACTTCTCAAAGAACATTAGCACTTCGCGAGGGTATGAGCGGAACCAGAAGTCGAGGGAGGAAAGGGGGTGGGGTTGACGAGGAAGTGACGAAGCAGACAGATCCTCATAGAGCAATACCAAACTCGACGCTCGACGAAGCCGGTGAAGTACCTGCTGAACTTCCGCCACCCCTTAACGGGGAAGGCACACCCAACCCTCGACCCTTGATACCACCGCCAATTCCGGACGTCATCAACGTCGGCCTCTTCAACCCCGAAGTCACCCCGAAGTCCGACGTGGTCGGGCCACTCTTCTTGTAAATCATCCCCGTGCCGATCCTCGACCTTGGCCTTGATGAGTCCTGTGGGAGTGAAGACACCTGGAGGACCGAAGAGGATGGGATGGGAACAGGCTTTGGAAGGCTCTTAGAGCTTTTCAAGAGCGGGGAGGGGGAGGTTATCGTGGATGAGGGCACAGAGTTGGTCCTATTCCTCGATTCCAAGGATTGAGTCGGGCGAGTGCCGGGATTCGACATGGAATTGCTATTCGTGGACCGCGAACCAGGGGTGTTTCCCAATGAGCTGGACCTCAGCATTGATGAACTGCTTGTCAGCTTTAACGGCCTCGGTCCAGTCGACACAGACTGTGTGGGGGGTTTGCGATCCCTCACGCCAAACTCCGATGTGCTCGGCATACTCTTGAGTGACGGTATGGCCCTCAATGTCCGGGGAGCCGGTGTTGACGGAAGGGAAGGTTGTGATCGGCGGGTAGGAAGCGATTGTGTCATAGGTAAATCCTTGGGAGGTAAGGGAGGGGGTTCCATGTCATCATCCTCGCGCGTTGAAGGCAACCGCGTGCTTGTCGATGAAGCCGAGCTGAGAGTGCTGCTTCTTACGGAAGATTGCCTCGTCCAAGACCCATCGGCAGATACTATGCTGCGCGTCCTAGAGAGAGGGGAAGGTCCTGTGGTGGATTGTGACTTCAGAGAAGCGAACGAAGATGTCCTTGAAAGTGCCATTGATGAAAGGCGACGAGTGAGCGGTGACGGCGAATCTTCGTCCTCACTATATGCAACGCAGATGTGAGCATTGAGGCGGAAGAAACTCGGGGGCAGGACATTCACATACCTATCACTCCACCCCAGTCCAGTGGTTAGACCAATGCCACCGCGTAAGAGTCTACCATCCCTATGCCTTGTTCGGCGTTTGAGGGTATCACGGTCATCCTTGAATAGGCCTGCCTTTGTCTTCATAGACGCTAAAGCCCCAATTCAGAATTCCCCAACAGAAAAAAGGGTATAGGACGTGCTCACCGGTTGACATAGTACTTCCAGGTCTAGTGGGCGGGCCAAGTGCCGTAATAACTTTGGAACGAGGTGATATAAGCCCGTCCCTTAACATGACATGCCTACACGCGACAAGGGAAGAAGGTGTTGAGAACGCCTACAACGACAGAAGGAAAAGAGAGACCACTCACGCAAACGGGGTATGCAAATCCAGACTCGAATCAGATTCTGTACCATCACCTTCTAGCTCTCTCTCTAACCTGTCCATGTCTATATCATCCATTTCCAAGTCGGGAGCGACATCACGCCTCCCCTCCGGCAAACTCAATTTCCTCATCGCCGCCGGTCTAGAAGACGAAGTCCGGCCAAGGATGGCAGAGGGCGCGCTGGATCTCTGCGGTCGCCCCTTCGATGATGGAGCCCCGGACCTAGACTGCTCCCTTGACGACGAGTTGGACAGCAGCGACGACTTCCTCCGCCGCGGTTTCGGCGTCTCAGACATGATGGCCCGAACATCAGGACTGGTCCGCCCCCTGGTGGCATTGGTGGGAGAGTCGCTTTCCTTATTAGGAAAGGGCTGAGGCCACGCTGAAGTCGTCACAGGCGGAGGTGATTTAAACGAGGAAGGGGGCGGAGACAACATTTTCGACTTCTTGACCGGTTGTGGAGGAAGGTACTGGGGTGGAACTGGGAACTGAGCTAGACCGTTGTCTTCGTCCATGTCCGAACACAAGTAGTCGAGAGTGACCGCGGTGAGGTCTGCGGAAGTCGAAATGCCGTCGTCCTCCTCCGTGATGGAGATTTCCATGGGGGGAAGCAACCGAACTGGAGGGGACTTTTCGACGGAGCCGAGACGTCGGTGCGAGTGTGAGGTCGAAGGGGACATGATGGAGAGGGAGCTTGTGGAAGGGTAAGATTGAAGGGAATGGGAGGAAGTGATAGACTCTGTTCTGATCCTCGCGGATGATGATGTTGATGAGGAAGACGAAGATGAAATGCTGCTTCCAGACAATGACGGCGACAATCCCGGGACTCCTCCACCAATCGATCCATTGCTCATCACGCTCGTCGTCGTCGCCGTGGAGTCGCGTCTGGAAGAGATGCTGCTAACAGAAAGCTTTGACAATCTCTTGAGCCTCGACGTGGACGAAAGAAACAAGAGCGTCTCTTCCTCGGTGATTGGCGACGGACCGGTTGGAAGCGGCGGAAGTGGACCGGTTGGCGGTAACGTCGGTGGTGGATTCGAGAAAGTCGAAGCGGAGGTGGAAGGAATTGAGGACGGTGCATTGGGCATGTGCGGAGTTCGGGGTGAAGGTGGTATGAAGGAAGGAGGAGCCGGGAACGACTCCAGGAGTTTCGGCACCATCACTGGCAAAACTTTCGGCGGGTTGCGTGTGGACATGGGGTGGATTGCGAGGGGTGGACTGAGGGGAATGGGCAGGAGATGGGTAGGAGGGGAAACGGGAGATGGGGAATGTACTAGAATTCGACGGGTATAGGTAATGGAATTGAAACCGCAAATAAGCACAACCGACGTATTCGTTGAGACCTTGATTTCCTCCTCAAATCGGACGCCGGTAAGGATACAAAGGGACACCTGGAGAGGCGGAACGACCAGCGACCTAGAGGGTTACAGGAGGATGAGGAGGAGGATGGGGGGGACGCACACGCGCCGGAACCAGGCATGCGGGTATAAGGGTTCGTCGGTCGGAATTGTCTGATGCTCGGTTCACTTCCCCTCTCCCCTTCTTCCTTTTCCTCGGTAACAATGGCCTCGGTCTAAATCCCTCTTCGGCACTTTTCCAAAACAATAATAATAGCCAATAAATATTTCCGATAAGATACACTTTACAGGCGTCAATTGGCATACGCGGCAGCAGGCCAGTACAACCCCAGAAGCGTCACCAGCAGCTGACCTGAAACAATCCAAGTTGGTCCAGTCGCTCCAGCTCTCCTCTAACCTCCCCCAATGCAGCTGATCCGATCCCAGCATCAACCTAAAGAGAACCGGCCGTGAACCGTGGACCACAACTGCCGCCGGTCCCATGCTTTCCTGCCTGAGTGATCCTCATCAGCATCTCACTGAGATGATCATCCCCATTCCCGCCCTCACGTGCGATCCTACGACCATATCCGGCACAATTGTATACCCTCAAAGTTTCTCTCCCAATACTGCCCTCTCCAACTTCTTCCAGTCGACGTCGCCTTCCCCGACGGGGTAGGTAAACCTGACTCTCGTCTCTTTCCCGTTCGTCCACCGCCCAGCCCACGTTGCTGAGCTGGTTGATGACAGGGGGGGAGTGATAGAAAAAGAAGGACCATCTTGATAGGCGGGGTCGGCAATCTCCCTGGCCAACTTCTCGCCCCTTGCAAACCACGCGGCGATCTCGTAAATCAGATCGGACCACCGCGGCCCCGGAGCGTACATGGTCACCGATTGGAGCTCTTCGAACCTGGGCAGCCGCAGCTTGCTGACCTCTGGGTACACTGTAAGCAAAGCAAAAACGACGATCAGCGGGATTCGGGGATTGAGATCAAAGTACACCGAACAAGGATAACCTCAGTGTAATCACTGATGTAACCCGAAGAACGATAAGCACACGACCCACTCCAAACATTGCCAAGCCCAAGGGACCGGGGGAGGGGAGGGCGAGCTAGTGACAGGTAGCGAAGGGTGAAAGGGTGAAAGCAGGAGGGAGTAAAACACTTCCTCCCAAATGGGGTGATGTAAAACAAAATTGAAACAACGGGAAAAAATGAAGAGGAGACCACTCACGACCCGTGCACGCACCCGCGTTGTCATCCTTAAACAACTGTAGTGCACTGACATTGGGTGCGATTTCCCCTAGTATTCCACACAAGTCATGTGTCTGGTCAAAGGCAGACAGTCCGAACAATGCGTTCACGTTCATCGCTCCCATTGTCGGGCCGCCTTCGCCGAACCGTTTCGGTTGCACTACAGCTGATAGTATCGATGAGCGTCAATGAGACAAAACAATGAAAGGCGCAATGGTTTCCCAATTTTCAAAGGGGGAGAGATTGAAGATTTCAAGGACCCGAACTACCCACCATCGTAGCCCAGGCACACCTTCTCTATCCCAGGGAAAAATCGCCCCTTAATGTCATCTTTCCCAATACCACCACCCTCTCCGAGAGTAACATTCGACAAGCTCAGCTCTCTCAGCCTCCCGCCAAACGAATCAAGGAAATCCAAAAACGTGTGGACAGAATCAAAATCCACCAGGTCTAGATGCAACTTGAGCGGACCGCTGGTGTGCGTTGGTTCTGCCCGCGTCTCGGGGGATGCGTTCGTGGACGTCGACGGCAACGGTTGGTCAGACGGATGGTTATGATGACCAGCGGTGGCGGAGGTGGCAGCAAATGCCCGCCCGAGCCTTTCCAACCCAATTGTCTGCATCCACCACCCAAAGACGACTTCGCGGAGCCTGGGGAGCATCTCCACGAGCTTGATCGCTTCCGAAACGTATTCCTCGACCGGTGGTTGCGGATCCAACCTGTAAAACTTGATCTTTCGAACAAACTTTGAAATGTCCCATCCAGCCGACGTGTGTTTGTAACCCACGTGGGCGGGGTTAGAGCGAGGGTGGAGATGGCGGGATTGGGTGGATTGATGAAGTACCTCAAGGGAGGCGGGTGGTGTTGATGCTGACGAGGCCAGAACTACGGATGGAGTTGGCGATGGATGTGGGGTGGTTGAAGTTGGGGAGAGGGGGTGTAGCGAGGATTGGATGAGTTCTTGAAACACCACACACTCTCGCACAGAAGGTACGTCGACCGTCCCAAACAGATGGTAACTCGTCGCATGCGAGAACACCCTGGAAACCCTGGAGCACTGCATAAGCGACTGCCTATCATCGTGGAGATGATCGACGATATGATCAAAAAGTTCAGGAGGGAACGTCGACGACTGTTTCTGCTGGTGCGGTTGCTGTGGATTTGGCCCGCGCTCTGGTTGTAACCCCGCGGTCGTGGGCCGGCCCTCAATTTCTCCTGGTTCATTTCCGGCAGTTTTCATGTGGGGAGCTGATGGAGAGGTTGGAGAAACTGCGTGAGATGAACACCCATACTTGTGGAAGACAACGTCGCCCGTCCGAATCTGCATCGTACCTGATAATGAGAACACGGATGAGAGGGGTGTGTGTGGTTGGAAAATTGAAGATGGGGATGGCGGGTTTGCAGATATCGGGATGTGTGGGGCGGTCCTGGACGTGCGTCAAATTTGTAAGGTTGTCTTCGGCGCGGGAAGAGGCCCGGGGTGGTAAACTCTGAGCTCGAAATTTCTGGGGAGAATCTAGAGGGGAAAGGAGAAGGTGGGGTGAGTCCACCGCTTGCACAAGCTTTTAAGTTTGGTGTCAACGACCGAGGACAAACCCCACATTCATCACGGCTATTTGAATGGGCCACTTACGGTAGTTCAGCGTGATCACGGTCGGAGAGAGTTCAAAAATTCCTTGGCGTATAGAGCGAGCAGCAGACGACGGGTGGTTTAGTATAACCAGCGGGAGGATTTATGTTTGAGCCCAGGCGCAGGTATGTAAGTTTATGTACCCCCTCCCCCCTCTCCCCACAGTTTGCACCTCCGCATCGCATCTGAACGGGGACTTGGATCCTGGGGCTGATCAAAATAATTAATCGCATTCAAGGTTAGGCGTACAAATAACGAGTCCGAAGAAGCATCCAAACGATGGGAGAGAGAGCGTCGAGTGGGTTATTGGGATCTTTGGTTTCCACCCGCGCTCTCCTGACCGCATCATCATCGCGTTGACGGTCACAAAAATGCCGCCCACCCCCACAAGCGAAGCTGTATACTCGCCTTGCCCGAAGAAACCCAACAAAACAGATGCGGGAAACCGCTAATCTACACGCTGTGCGACACCGGGGGAGACGGCGCAGAGGAGTGACCTGTGTGCTGGCTTGGAGTCATCCATCTAATGTAACCGAACACCGGTTCGGAGGATGGAACTTTCGTTCCGAAATCTCGGAGGGGGAGGGGGGGCAGAACGAAGAATCTGTTTCGTGAGTTCATCGTACGGCAGAGAGAGAATCTCTCGAAACTCTGACGCAGAATTGGAATTGTCCCCGAGTCGATGAGCGAGACGAAGAGCACCCGAGGCGTTCTGCGAGTCGGACAACTTGAATATCATTACGGGAAACACTGCACGCGCCGGTTTCTGGCATGTGTAGCTGTCATCTTTCGTTGTTTCCCGAACCCTGCCATCCTTTGTGCGCCGACCGTAACAGCCCCCTTTTCCCTGCATTGCAATAGTCAAGAGCCCGGACTCTCCCGCCTGGCACAGCAACCGGCGACGACACGCGAGACAGCGGATGGGTAACTGGACCTGGAAACAGGTCGCCATGTCTTCGCTAACGCGCTTATGATCTAGTGGGCATTTAAAGAGGATCCCGCCCGCTGCTTACATGCAAGTACCCACCTCACTCCTGTCGTCCCTGTCGCTTCCTTGGGAATAAATGAACTTTACCCGAACGTCCGGGCCTAGCTTTATCCGGTATAAGGGATCCGTGCAATGAGTTTCGAATGCCAGAGCGAGGAAACCTGCTCTCGAGTGTCTTTCTTCCGGAATCCCCGCTGCGGTCGGACTGGTGCACTCCTTCGCCTACCGGTTGAACGGTTATTCCATCACTTTCGTTTCGTTTTCTCATGAGAGGCCACGACGAAACCACCTCTTAGCGAGGCCCGGACATTGAGAGTCATCGAATCGGTCATCATCGACATCTGTCACTTCACGGCGACCAAGAAGCAACCACCGCGTCATCTCTTCATGGTCAGGTTCACGACACGTCTGTGCCCAAGGGGATAACCGTTCTTCTCGAAACTCGAACGAACGGCCAAGACTTCGTCGGACCCAGACCGATTGGCAGATGGCCAGACGCGACTCGGAGGCGCTCCATCCCTGGTCGTCAGTTGAATTTCGCGGCCGCGGTCATTATGGCGAGTTTTTTTCTTCTAGAACCGACTATGGACAAAGACAAGCAAACCTGTTTTTGCACGAAGTCGCACCACGACCTCACGCATTCGCCGCGTGGGGCCCCACGCTTCTCCGTGTCCACCATGTGGCTACCGGACATGATCGACATCCAGGGATATCGAGGCTTTGACAATCGCTTTCCGCGAACTGAAACCCAGGGCCACACTTCATTTCTCCTTTTTCCCGCCCCCCATCTCGTGCATCTGGGCCGACCATCACGAATTGTTCGGTATACCGGGGGGACGCATGCGGCGGTTAGGGGCCCCGGGTTCATTTTCTCGTGAACTTCACCGTGTGGTACATCTCCGGACGACTCGGAACTTCTTCGCCTCCGCATTTAACGTTGAGAAGCATCACTGCCAAGTTGATCAATACGGACGGCGTTGTGCGGACTTTTCGACAAACCCGCGATATATGAGCGCTTCGTATCTGTTTTCACGGACCAGTTGTTTTGGAAGAATATGGGCCCTAGCCCCACAGGGTTAGAATGCCAGAGGCCGACTTCCGTAAGTCTTCCCCTGGTTGTTGAGTGTTGGTGATCACGGCAAGCCCGAGCGTACCCCTATGTACGCAACCCGTATTAATATGCGACCGCCGACGGTGTCCAAACTCTTTCCCGCAGCCAGCCTCTCACCAAGCTCGGGTACAGATTTACTGCGTCAGATCCTATGATGGCATCTCCAGTGATACATTACGACCCTCGGACTCTGGATCAAAACGCATAGAACATACGCTCACACGAAATCACAGCTTTTCCAAGTGAAGGGAGGTGTATACACACGGTGGCGGCGATCCTCCTGAACTCAATTAGGCGACTCGGATGTTCCGTATGCCAACGTCCGCACGAGAGCATTTACACTTGTCCGTGATCGCCGTGACCATCAAGAACAACGACATCCCGTGATAACCAGAGCAACACGATGAGCCTATGCGCAGCTGCTAAGCATTTCAATAGGTTTCCAACACACCATAGGCTCCGTTTGCTTGGGTTTCAATTCTGCCCGCCGGGGATTCGGGCTTGGGTGCTTGAGTGGTTGAATGCACCACGACTGGGAGCTGGCGCCAGCATTATACTCTCCGCCCTTGGTCCGCACCATCTGGCGGTATCCGGAGATCAGAACCCTCAGGTTTCCGCGAGGAATTACGCCCCCAACCTTGGGCGTTTCAACGTTTGTCTGTATGTTGAGATACAGAGATACGCAGATGTTCATGTGCTTCAAGTGTTTTGGCTGGCGATTTCCGACAGAGCTCTGAAACGCAAACGCAACCTAAACTCTAGTTCTTTTTCGATCAGGCGGGGTGGAAATTTCGATGCGAAGCCTACAATCTGGCCGTTTGTGGTGGATCTCTCGGTCTGATAGTGCGTGGGGGAGACCGGCCTCGAAGCCACCTGTACTTATGGGATGATGCATGATACGTGAATCGATGGAACGATGAACCGTGAGCTGTTCGGTGCTTTTCGAGGCCCCATCAGAAGCAGCACTCTTACAGCTTTTCGGGCCCGACCACAAAAGGCGCGTTTGCGTCGAAGAGCGGTGATTTCTACATGTCTACAGCTCTCCTGGAGAACCATCACGACACGTCCCGCAGCGTGGGTTTTAGCCTACTACGATCACCTCAGGACGGACTGTCCTTTTCGAGACGAAGAGCATCGATTTATCTGTTGGGTTTCGAGGAAGTTCAATGGCGTGAGAAACCCTTTCCTCCAGACAGGAAATGTATACCCGGCGTGTATAAAAGCGTACATCAGCACCCTGCAAAGCACCGATTTTATAGGCGCGTAGATGGATAGACCTCGTCTCTAGACCGAGAACCCTAAATACTCACACCAGATCAGCAACATAAATCTTCGTTACGAGCAATCGTTTATCTCATCCCCAGAGAATGACCCGTCCAGTGACCTCGTCCACGGTCGCACCCAACCAAACTGGGTCCATCTGGAGCTCTGCCATCGACACGGACATCCAAAATCTCCCTCTGAGTCCACTACTTGCGCGACGTCTTCCAAAGGAGTCACCCAGGCCTCCAAATCTTTGTGGCAATATTGCTTCACAACCGTTCCGAGGCGCTCTTGACGCCCAGATGCGCCGACCGCAGAATTTTTATAGCGGCTCGTTATTCGCGGCCGGTCGGGGTCGGTCGGCGTTTCGAGAGAGGAGAGGTTGATGGTTACGGCGACCACCACCATCTAGGGGGAGGCCCCATAAACAAAGCCAACGGTTAACCTACTGCGGATGATGGAGCTATGGAAAGAACCGCTCCCCGCATCCCTATCCATGAGGAGTGGGGACCCCCTAGGTCGCGCCAGGCACAGTGGTAAATGCCAGGTCGACCGGTCGTTGGCCAGGTGTCTGCCATCCGATAGGTCCGAGAAACTCGGAAGCTCCTGTGCTACTATGTGCTCAATGCAATAGCAGACGAGTAGGTCTGGGTCCGGGAAGCTCATGTCCCAGAGACTATTCTACGAAAAGTCAACGATAAGGATCGTCGCGGTCTAGGAACTGCTCACAGGTTCAGCAGTGCAAGCATCCAGACCGTTCACTTCAACGGTTACCCCGGAATGGTTGAGGTTTGTGACCCCAATTATGGCACTCATATCATCCCCATAGGTGACAAACCCGACCACACTACCAATTCCGTGGCCGCTGATCACGAAACGGTTTAATACTGGTTTAGCGTCAATGCTGCCGCTCTCTTGGTTGATAGGGAGGAGGTGAATGGCACTGTAATGGCTTGTGAAAGACAGGCGGTCAATTCCGAGCAAAAGGCAGTACCTCTGGGCTCGATCCCAAACGGCAAGTAATGGATGTGGCACCATTTCGTAAAATAACTGTTTCCATGCAGGCAAAGCAGTACCTGGCAGATTAAGACTGGTGCGTGTGAGATGCTTCAACGAGGCACCGGCATTGGAAAGCGTAATCCGACACAGTTTTATTTCTCCAGAACCACTCATGAGAAGGACGTCCTCCCCACCAGGTAGGAGCGAGCCACAACGAGTTATCGAAGCCAGGCTCTTCTGTCAAGCCAGCTGCAGTAAAGACTTTTTCCAAACCAGATTTTCGATCCCACCGGAGACGCAGCTTGGCCTGACAGACAGTGAATGCCTTCGACTCCTCCGTCGTGAGAGACGTCAGGGCGGGGATCGATCTTCTGAGGGAAGGTATCCGCCGAAGGCACTCCTGCGACTGGGGTAACCACACATGATAACCCTGTGTATGCCAATGGAGATCCTTGCACGTCCATATGACGAGGGGAGTGATCGCGACCGATCGTCCCAACCCGAACGATATCTCCGATATCGACTTCTCGGAGGA
>Ga0307517_10008836_pt1 | contig 14398 bp, 18 predicted proteins | sample 23_EM_MG_FD_194515 | JGI IMG/M metagenome (GOLD analysis project Ga0307517, IMG submission 194515) | Populus trichocarpa ectomycorrhiza microbial communities from riparian zone in the Pacific Northwest, United States - 23_EM | ecosystem: Host-associated > Plants > Roots > Unclassified | place... | reverse complement strand
GAAAGGAGCGTCAAGGTCGAATAGCAAGGAATTTTGTCGTGTGGGCTGTGGGCGAGCAAAAAAAGGGGAGAAAGAAACCGACCTGGATGGGAAAAACAAGGGTGTAGACGGGCATCTCCGACACAGCAAATTAGAACCGCGCTCGGGAACGTTGGCCAGAAATGGCACAAATTTGAAAAATGGTACGCTGCCTTCACATCAACCGAACGTAGTGAAGTTTCCATCGTGATAACAGGGTACGCCCATTCTGACTCACAAGAACGATCTTAGTTAATGTTGCAGTTTGCGGGATCGGGCAAGGGAGTGCAACAGAACCCAAAATGCAGTTGCAGATATCATTCTCGCCAGTTGACCTCTTGGAAGGTTATTTTCTACACAATGGAGATCAACACTTTGCGCAAGAAGAGTGCAGGAAACTAGTGGACCTTGCCTCTAAAATCTACTCGGGAAATCTCCCTGGAATCGTATGTCCCAGTACGAACGAAAACTCTTCCAGCGTTCTTTCCTTTGAGCACCGCCCAAATTCAACACCAATCCACCCCCACCAGTAGATACATACGTCGCCGCTGTGTCAGTATCCAATGGACACGAAAGGCAATCAGATTTGCATCGCCTCGAGAATCAACCTTGTTCGGTGGCGGTTCTCTAGAATAAATGGGTGGCGATATTAAATTCCTCAACCTCAAAATATTGAGGCTGGAAGTCCTGCCGCAAATTCCGCTCCTTTTCGCGGGGTCCAAACCATGTCCTTCAATCGCGACCACTATCTCCTGCACGTTTCCTCCTCCAAGAACTTTGGTGTTACCGTTACATGTAACGGTCACACAAGGAATTTCGGATTCAAGGACTACCGATCCACTCAGGCGGCAAGAATGTCGCTCGAAGGAAGGATTGGATACACGGGGGCAATGGCGGGGAGAGGAAATATGTTCCTTGGCACCTCTTGTTTATTTTGTCCAGAAAAACAAAAGCTGTGGCCTTTTTTTTTCCCAGCGTCTGTCATGGATAATGGTCTTTTTCCCAACTTTTCCCGTGGTCTAAAACGAAGCAGTCCTCGGGAGCAGTCGCCCATGATACGAAAGGCCAAGATATAGTGGTCATCTGCCAGGAGGATCAATTTTTTCTTGCTGAAGGCACAAGAAGCCACCATCACGACTCCGATCCGCACGACAATCCTCGAATGCCAATTGCTTCACGTCTTTGAGCCATTTTGCGTCTGGGTGATAGTATCTTGTAGAACCCCCTCTTTGAATAATGCTCAACTGGATGAAAAGAGCCGCTTGAGATCGGGCGATTCTGGTGGCGCGGTTGTGTTCGGCCCAAGGTGCCCCATCCTGGCATCCGTCGGCGGCAAGCTGGTTAAAATACATGTAGGAAGGTGATCATTCTATTGGTCCAGAAATTAGGAACGCTGGCTGAACTTGTTGAGGATGGATCTTGTACTCAACTTGTGGCGTGTCGGTCCGGCAATGGTCCCACTACATAACATATCTTTTCCCCAGCTTCCGGCCTTTGGATACCAATCGCTCTATCCTAAAAGCCCGTGGTCAGCGAACCGCCGATACAATTTCAGTTGAAAAGATGTTTATGGGGCCAACTACGCGTCGCGAGCGGTGTAGGGGAGGTGGTAGTGGGATAAAATGTCGTTCCGAAATATTTCTCTGGGTCAACGCTCTTCATGTAGGTAAGGGAATTCCAACCCTCGCGAGGATTCGTCGGACTGATTTGAAGGCGAACACGATGAACATTCCGTTGAGGAAAAGAGGAAGACAAACAATGGCCTACAGCGGTGATTCAAATTCAGTTGGGGGCCGGATTCGCTCCTAATCCCTCGTCAATTCAACGACGCTCCTATCGGGAACTGTAGAACGGAATTTTTCAACAGACAACGGCGGGATCTGTGTTTGCGTGTGCCAAGAAACCTTATTTCTGAATATCTTCAATCACCGCTGGCTTTAGAATGAAAACGCCATTCATACAATTATCCGACACCCAACCTACACCGAAAATTTTAGAAAATTTTAGCTGCAGAGCGACCGCCAACATAATTTCAGGAAACTTGCCATCGACATCAGCACTACAAATCTAGCATCAATCAAGGCGAGTTTTCCAGGAACAGTGTTCCGGTATTTTATACCTGATATTCTCTATTCGTAGAGGAAAGACCGTCAGACCATGCATAGCAACTTCCTATGCGGAAACAATAAAGAAAGCCATAATACATATAACAAGGGACATCCAACACGAAGAATTCATGAATTCTTATCCCCTCCTCTTGTCCTCCTGAGCAATGTATGGAGCCCTCTTCTGTCATTTCCGGCCCACTTCCACAACCCTGATCTCTCTTTTCTTCTCGTTGCTGTCCAGCAGCATTCCCTTTCTAGAGACCCCCGAATATCAGATCAACCTTTCGTCGACATCTCCAACAAATGTCGTCCGATGAGTCCAGTTTGTCCTTCGAGGTCAGCGTATGTTCTCTCCTATTCCATATTCCCGTCTACACTCAAATTATTTAGAAAAAGCTCTTTTCATGCTCTGACCATGTCGAGGGCATCGATTTTCACCGACCATAGCCATGACAGCTCACCGGGCTCTACAACCCACCATTGATATCAACAACCACAGGCTGTCGCCGTAGAGAATTTAAGGCCTTCGTGCACTGTCACTTTATCGCGCACAAGACTTAGTCTTTCGCTGCTTGGATGACTTCCCGCTGCGCATCTCCCACTGCAACACCCCCGAAAAAGTCGCTTTGTTTGAGGCCGCGCCATCACCGTCATGGGCAATGGCGAATACATAGCCGACGCCCCACTGGCATAGGAGTGCAATCTTTGAGAAGAATACAACATGGCGGAACAAGAGCTTTGACAATGGCATTTCGTTCGCCTGAGCGCCCGACTCTGCGGTGCTGGAGAGCAAGGTCAAACTAAAGTGTACAAGAACTTCAAAGAGCGTCCGAAAGAGCGTCCGCATGTGGGCATGAAGGGCACGCGGGTGGGGCTATAGAGAGGCTCCACCGTGGTACCCTGTTTTCTGCGCGAGGACAGGGGCTTGTAATGTTCTAGGATTGGGAGAGATCATTTAAGCACGTGTGGAAGCCAAGAACACGGCGACCTTGGCGCTGATGGTGTGGAGCTTCGACTTAGCACGCGAAACCTTTGGACAAGCAAGGGTCCTGGAGCGTTTGATACTCCTACATAAGTGCTGTTGGCAGTGGCAGATCGCGATGGTTTGAGGGTGTTAGTGGCGAAGTCAGGTGCATAATCTGAAACGCTTATTTGCACGAGTCCATTTTCTGTTGCTGATCCTCGTTCGACTCACCTTGGCATTGGAGAAAGGATAAAACAACCTTTCATTCGCTATTAAGCTGCTCTCTTTGGCTGAACATAGGCTCCAAGGTTCAAATTGTTTAGGCATGCAAATCCCACCTCATAATGAAAAAATGCTACAAGATTGCTGATCCGGCGACTAGCCCTGAATTGTTCGAGGGTGGGGAGATACATTGGAGGGGAATTCTCCAGAGCGTGGCGCATCCCTCTTCCGATCAAGAACTCAAGGACTAATTTCACTTTGATGTTTTTGGCTATTTAGAAAGATTTCTGGTTTTCTCCCTCAACAAGTCAAGGGGCGTAAATTATATTTTGATAATAAAGCCTTGAGTGCGTATATTGACAGAGAAGATGAATGCGTTCAACCTTTTAGCTGGTTGCAGGATAACACTTGTATCGATCATCGTTGGCTCCTTTCCATCCAACTAACATGGGAAGGAACGCTTGTCAGACAACATTATGCAGAATCAGAACTAAAATCAACTGACCACATCGCCAGCAGTCGAGGATATGGTCTGGGTCACTGTTCAAGTAAGCTCGTCAGACGCTTTGGTTTGAAAGTGGTCAAAAAAAAGTACTATTTCTGTTTGATAGCCAGCAATTTCGGGTAATTCGGTCCCCAGAAAGCTTTGGTATAATCGGGCTCATAGACATCAGCTTCATTCTGTAGAGCAGTTTGTCAGATCTGGGTTGGGGCTTTGATCAGTCGTATGGAAGGGAAACTTACGAAGTAAACCCCAGCACCAGGGGTGCGCGCACGAACCGTGGACCATAACTTAGTCAACTTCTGGTATGTGGCCATTCGCTGTTGGAGAGTCGAGTTAAAGTTCCAATTGAAACCCAACGCTGACTGAGATTTTTCACAGCATTAGCGGCTGCAAAATAAACGAGGGTGTACGATCTTACGTGCCACACCGCATTGCGCCATGCAGGGTTAATCGAAGTTCCGTTCTTGTCAAAGTTTTTAAACGAGAATGGAGTCACAGCGAGGATCTGACTGAAGTCAGATGCGAGCATGCCGTTGATCATGGCTTCGATGAGTGTGTCGTCCGTAAATTTGTCAGAGGGAAGAAGGCGACTAGCCAAGACTTGGGGGCGACCGACTGGCTATTGTGACATCGGATAAATTGAAGAAAAATGGGACGAAAGCACACACATCAGTATTCGGAGCGATGAAACTATCACAGAAGTCGCTGTATGAATCCATGGTGAAAAATGTAATGTTTCCGCAACAGATTCCAATGCTGTTACGAGAGCAGCGGCGGATTTCTGCGCATCGTCAGCGTTCAAGACAGGGTTAGCTCAAATTGCGCTGGAAGCAGTTGGCTTTGAAAAGAAAAGGGTTAGTCTCCATTGTGGTGGTTAAAACTTGGAGGCAGACAAACTGTGATATAGCCACCCCAACCATCGGTTGCGAGTTGTACGGCGCTTTTCGCGAGTGTTTTCAGGAGTGTGACATAATTGGCTTGTGTACCCTCGTACAATCCACGAACGCTGGTAGATTAATTCGACAAACATCCTTTAGGTTTCGATAACCAAAAAAACGCACGCTTGTACCGTAACTTGAGGTGATGCCACAAAGGAACTCTCGAGAACGACACCAAATGTGCCTCCTCCTCCTCCACGAAGTGCGAAAAATAAGTCCTGATTTTGACACTGATTCACTGTGCGATACTGGCTATCTGGGGTCACGATTTTGAATTGCAACACTCGGTCAACGCCAAGTCCTAGAGCAGGTGATATCGCGCTGTGACCGCCACTCTGTTTGCGGGTCAATCGAAATTTCATCCAGACGCGGAATGTTACGCACCATCACCCAGCCACCAGACACGCCTACGCTTGGATCAGCCCCTGCAACAACGGTTACATTATTCTCACGAGCGAGGTCGTAGACTGCGCGGAATTGTTGACCGGCCTAGGGTTTCAACGAGTTTGAACTAGTTTCAAAACGTAAGATTGGGCACTAACCCCTGCTGTGATTGCCGTCGTCGGATTTATCGAGCATCCATCTGGCACAAAATTCTTGTCCAGGACGAGTTTTTGACGGCTTTCTTAGAACATCGTTGTCTCATTTTATTTGATTGCTGACTATACCTTATTGAGGCTGTGTGTCTTAAAATGGCCACGAGAAGAATTAGAACTCGAAAAGGAAGATCTTGACAGGGATTTGACATACCCAAAGTGCCAGCGTACCTGGTCCCGCACTTCGGCCGATATAGTCATGCTACGAACAGATCAGTCATGCATATTGCAGTGTGGAATTTGAATGACATACCCCGGAGTTTTTAATAACCAATGGCACTTTGGTCCTCTTAGTGAACGCGTACGCTGCCAGCACGTCTTCAACACCGTTCACATCGATCTTCAGAAGCAGAGGCCTTCAAATGGGATTCGGGAGATGATGCGAATAGACTCACGTAGAAGTTTAGCACGCTTCCTTGCCGGCACTGTTAGGGTGGCGCAAACGCAGCCGCATTCAGAGGGTTCGTCCGGTCTAGGAGACATTCATCCCCGTTCGTTTGACACGTCTCCCACTGCGTGATCTCGTAGGCTCCAAAGTGCTCAGAACGAAACACTAATGCAGAAGGAGGATTCAGTTCAATGTGGTGACTATTACTGTAAGCAATCAAGAGAACGTACAATGGTCTTCGTTCCTTGACTGAATTTCTGCACATTCAGTAGCATTGGGGGTGTTTGACGCGCCACCTGCCAGACGAGAAATGCAAAACGGTACTCCTCTGTGAAGGCGTCCTCCAACAGTCTGATTAAGGGCAGTCCAATTTGCAGAGGTCACCGTTGACGAGTTCACGAGCTTGCTGAAGAGCCCGAAAAGGGTGAGGAGAGACGAAGCCATTCATTTTGCACTCGACCGTTCGTGCTGTCACCTTGATTTATAGCTCCCATCAGAGACACCCCCGAGTTAATGTAAGTAAAGCAAATTTGATGCTTTGACATTAAAGGTTAATTTTTGTAGTCGTTGATGGTGGTCAAAAAGGACTCACATATGTACATATTATTACTCGTTCTCTCGCCACCCTATTGCGTTTGGTGAGTTGCCTCTGAATTGTCCAAACCGAAATTATGGACTGGTCGACAAGAATTTGGAACCACAACTTGTGTCCCACACATAACCAAATTGAAGGAGCAATTCTGATCGCCAGAAGGTCGTGAGTGCATGACGTCATAGATTTGTAGGTGATACTCCTTCCGGTATCACCGGGGGCCTTGGAGCGAAAGTCCTTTGGGGTTCGCGAGGGATAAGCTTGTTCCCGTGTAGGACCATTAGTTTTCCTGAAACAAAATCAAATGTTGAAACGGTTTGGGGCTGTTCGTACTTTTTATTCTTTTTTGAGAGAGTAAATGGGATAAAGAATTATGGGTGGCTTCATATGGTTGGGGAAGAACCCACGATCAGGTTGTGTCCTCCTATGACACGGTCCAAGGGAGTACAATTCCTTGAGTTACGTCGTCCTCCCTGGTGATTTGGCAAAGAGATAAAACCGGAAAACAGCAAACAGAAAAGAAATTAACCACTGAAATAAGGTACAATTATAGCACAAAGCAAGGAAATATACTAATACTCTTGCATATATGGCAAACAATACCGAGGTCGGTCGTAAAGGTCGTTGCGTCATGATTGAGGCCGAAAGATGATAATGCTACGGTCGGGAATGGGATCGGATTGAAGATTTGGAATCGTTAGGAAACATAGGATGAGATCAAGAGTGGAAGGAAACGGTCTTCTAAGCGCAGCCGAGCATGGGGTACCAGTGGAAAGAAATTTGTGGAATTGTGGAATGGCTGATTGGCGGCTGGGTGATATAGGGTGTCGATAGTGGAAAAGCAACAATGGCGAATATCGGTTATAAGTCTGATATCGTGGGATGGAAGCCTTTGAATTATAGGGAGACCATCAGTCATTCCAGCTCACAGTAAGTGGCCCTGTACCCTGGAACTTGAAATTATATTCTTGAGGCTACACAAGGCAGCGAATGAGCCGACGAATCAGAGGACGAATAAAAACACTCACAGGACGTTGGATTGCTGTTGGCGTTGATTCGCCCTGACTCAGAGTGCCGTCGAGGGTCCCTGGACTACCAATGCCTGGTGAAGGAAGGCCGGTTGGATGGAATCCTCGTTCCCTCGTTCTTCCTCTGGGGTTCGTGTCCGTGTAACCAACCAGCCGCACGTTCAGGATAGGTGCAGGTCTTGGTTGCTCGAGCGTTAGAGATTGCGTGCCAGATGAAGGTCCGGCCTCTGGGCCTAGAGAGCTCGATGAGCGGCTGGTGTGAGGGTAGTTATTGAGATAGTTCGCATGGTATGATGGTCGGTTGCGTTGGTGGTCATGAAAGTTGGGGTAAGGTTGCGGGTAATTGTCGTCAAAGGATCGCGACGCGGACCGAGATACAGATTGGGATTTTTCTTGTGGAATCACGCGATTGTGGATGTTGAATGGGATCCGTGACCCAACATTTACCATTTTGCTGAGTCAAAGTGAAGCTTTATCAGCAGAGCGGGGAGAAAGGAAACAAGGACTGCATACCCCTCCTTCGCTCGCACTATTCGGCTGAGTCGCTCATGGAACCTCTGGTGATCAACCAGGTGGACAGTTGAACTAAGGACAATAGCAAAAAAAAACTCGTGATCAATTCCCATCAAAATATAGAGAAGCATAGAGATTCGGAAAAACATACACGTCAACCGCTGGTTCTTCAGGGATAAGACGCGCGGTCTCGTCGTATACGGGGTCCGCTTCGGTTTCCCTTTGCCAACAGCAGCAGCAAATGCTCTTTAAAAAAGAGGAAGCCATGTAGAATATGTTTACGATTTGGAGGTTGTGACAAACTCAATTGATCCATGTTTGGTTCTAATTTCCAGACACTGGTATTCCAAACACCGGGTACTTCCTTCTTCCAGCTAAGTGGGGCTGAGGGGTGCAGATCATTCCCAATCATTCAAAGCTGTGACTCACATAACATTCCTGAAAACTGGGGCATGAAAACGAAGTAAGGGGGTCGAGCGAGGTCGAGAATGGAAAATTGGAGGAAATCCTCGTCTCCAAGGTATCTCTATTAAGTTCCGATTCGAAAGTTGGCCATTGAGCGCTATATTGAGCACCGAAGCTTTGAAGCCTGTGGGATTGGTCGTTCCCGCCACACCAAATTAAAAATTTATGTATTCCACGAATTTGAAAGAGCTCCAAGGGACCGGATACGGTTTAAAGACGGACCCAATGTTGTACATATTGGCATGGGTATAGAGAGCGCCCATTTATGTAATACATATGGAGATGTACTCCTTCGCCATGATCTCCGGACCGATCTGGGAACCCCTTGGGCCCTTCAAATATTCCCGAAATGTATGGTGCTCCACATATATGAGGTTTTTGAGGAAAGCCTGTGAATAGACGTGGAAGTCGGAATCCAGATAGGGAACGAACTTCCTCAACCAGAGCGACATAGATCTACACCTATTCCGCTAAATATTGCAAGCGGAAGAAAAGGGTGAGAGACACCACGCTTCCGAGGAATGTGCTCATCCTGTTCCCCTGCGACTTGGCGGGCCTTCGAGGCAAGGTCCTTGACAGCTTGTGGGAGTAGAACGATCTAAGTTAGGTAGGGTCAATAGTTGGTCAATGGAACAGAGTCCGTGGGTCAGTTTCCTGTCATGAGGTGAAGAAATGTGGCGGATTGCCAGAAGGTGTCGAAACCACGTTGGAGGGTTCGCAATTTGTCATGTATTGCCTTGGACATAGTATATTGTCCGCGGTAGTAGGAACATGCATGGCCGAGGGTGGGAAAAAAGTCTTCACTTGAATTTTACAAGTCGTATACATATGGTCGTTGGGTCGTTGAAACAGTGGTGTGCATCTGGTGCGAATCCTGACACGGCGGCTCGGGCCGCTGGGTGCAGTCGACGCCACGTGATATTGCTACGGGACTTATCGACCACGTGATCGTTCCACCGTTGTTCAACGTTGTTTCTTTCAAATCCTAATCTTTCTTTCTTCACCAATCTGCTTTGTTTCCTAGAAATTATGTCAGAATCACAGCCTACATCTATTCCGAATGCCAAGCGAAAAAGGACGACAATGCGGCTCGAACCTCCCAGCACAGCGAGTGGCGCGACGCGGTCAACACGAATCTGGCTTGAGGACGGAAATGTTGTTATCCAGGCGCAAACCACACAATTTCGCGTGCATCGGGGCATTCTATCGCGGCATTCTCGCGTCTTCAAAGACATGTTTGCAATACCACAACCAGAGTTGGGTGAACCCGTCATCGAGGGATGCCCCATTTTCCGGTTGTTCGATGCTGCACAGGACTGGGAAAACTTGTTGACGTTGCTGTATGATGGAAGTATCAAGTGAGTTTCTTTGTCCCCCAGGAATCTTTGACCCTCCCTCGAATATTAATAGTGTTCAAAATGTAGGTCCGAAGGATGGATGGACGACATTTCGTTAGGACTTATGGTTTCAATGCTGCGATTGGGGAAAAAATATGAATTCAAGCACTTTCGACGGATTGCTTTACAGCGGCTGCGGGCTGAATTGCCTCAGACGCTTGAAGCATGGGACAAGAAATACCTCGGCAAGTCGCCTCTCCACGGCGAAGAAACAGAGTTCGACCTCCTCAATATAGCACTCGAGGTCGGTGTCCAAACTGTCCTTCCGATTGCTTTCTATTGGTGTCTCCGGGATCGAACGATGGTGAGATCTCTCATCTTTACGACATATTTGACATACTCATGTGTTCCATTAGGAAGAAATCATTCGTGGTGTCCCCCGCACTGACGACACCCTCTCCCAACTAACCCAAGAGTCCAAAAATACCCTTGTCCTTGGAAAGGAAAGACTCTCCGCCGCCACTGTCAAGCATGCTGTGGGATGGCTCAAATCCGACAAGTGCGTCCCATGTCCGCAATGCACGTCGCGCGACGCTTGCAAAGCTGCGAGATATCGCATTCTCGAGATGTTCTGGCCGATGCTAAACGTGTCGATCGCACTGGACCCCGTGGGCCTGGGCCTCACAATGCGCAAGTTCTGTGCACCGTGTGCGACTGCGGCCAGGGAAGTATTCCAGGATGGCAGGAAGAAGATATGGAAGGAGCTGCCGTCGTATTTTGGCCTTCCCAGGTGGGAGGATTTGAAAGATTTCGACCGCAAGTGATGAGGACTACCTGTATTTATTTTAATTTCGTGCGTTGCTGTCTTATATATGTTGCACTGTATCCTGTAGTCGCCGCTATCAATCATTGCTTTGTTTTTGCGTTGTAAAAGCGGTAGGGTTTAGTCTGACCCTATCAAGTACAGTCGTGATCGATATGCTACATTATCTGTGCCAGCGGCAGGCTTTCACCAACAACGCTTGTTTGCCACTAGGACCTTTCCATCTACTGCATTAATTTTAAAGATGGCGATCATAATCTCAGCGAACAACAGTATTAGGGCTGGTCTATAGTGAAGTTCTACACGGATGATGGGGATGTATCACAAATTAAACAAAACCCCCACACTTATCCCGTACTCTAACAAAGACCTCATGAACGGTGACAACCTCTCGAAGGCAGATGACCTGGCCATCCGCATAAATGAATCTAAAGGCGAGTCCCAATGATTCGTCAACCGCGCATGCTGCAGGCGAGCCACACCAGGAATTTGTGATAAGGTAGGCGGAGCCCTCAGCGCTTGGATAAAGTCCTGAAACGCATCGCGGGACAATGTCCCCTGATGGTACGAATGAACCTCGAGGGTGGTAAGTCTGGGAAGGAGGACTGAGTCCAATAAACGGGATGCCTTGACCCCAACTCCAACTTCTTGCTCTTCTACGACATTCTCACCAGAAGTCACCCACTGCACACGATCCCCCGCAACAAGGAATCGTCGAACGGCGGTAAATAGCCAACATTCGTGACTTTCAGCCTTTCCAAGTTGTTTAAGACCCTGAAGCACGTCCTCACATCCTCCCGATTCATGCTGATAGTGTGTAGCTCCAAAGTGCGCAGGGCGCACCCCGAAACCCGGATGAGTTCCGCCAAGACGCGTCCGGGTGAGCGAGGCGTATCCGCCATACTAAGAAGCCAACGGGAGAACCGCGAGCAACGCGCATTGAGGTAGAGGTTCTCCAGTGCTGGAAGATAGAGATATCTCAGGACGGGCGAAGCGTTCTCACTTCCGCTGACAAGGAGCGAGCGGAGCTTGTGAAGTCTAATTCGATCTGTGGGGATGGAAGAGGAGGGGGAAGGGTGATACACATCCTGGATATATATAAGGCATTCTTCAAGATTGGTACATTCACTTAGAATACCAAGCTAGTCCGGGAGTCGAGAACATGTGCCGTCCACTGGCATGTGAAGGTACACAAGCTGTGCCCAGGGTGCGATGTGGTAGTCCATCGAGACGCAGTCAGGGACTTTGGCTGTGAGTTTGCGGAGGGAACGTAGAGAGAAGGGAAATGGGCCCTTTGGACGTAGAGCTGTGGAGGATGGGGTCGTAGAATGTGGTATTGGAAACAATGGCGAGCTCTTGCAACATATCCCACTGTCTCTGCGAAATGGATTCAGTGTGAAATAAAGGTTTAAGACATCGCGGGCCAACATAAAGGTTCGTCCAGCGCTCCTTGCCGGGTATGACGCTCATGATCTTGGTCGCTTCCTTTTCTTTCATAAACTTGTGGACTTCGTAAAAAGGACACACGGAGATGGGTACCGCCTTTGAACGTCCGATCCAGGTGGTAAGAAAATCGAGCTCGGGGCCTTTCAAATCATCGTGAAATGTATCCTCAAGGCCGATCATGACTATACTCCGAAGTCGAGGAGAGGACAACGCAGCACGCCTCCACATTCGGCAAACAGCGGAGAAGACGAACATGTCGGCGAACTCATGTTGGAATATCTCAGCCCAAATTTCAGGCGGTACGCGGCGAATGGGCGAAGGGATCGCACTATAGATAAATCCGCCTTCTTTCAAGTAAGAGGTGGGAAAAGTCCGTCCATGGCGCCGTTTCTGGGTGAACCGCCTTGTAGACGTCAGAAATTCGATGTCGCATTTCATCAGCTTGAAAGTTGAGGGGCCCGACATTCGAGTTTGACAGCTCGCGGATTTTCATGGACGGTAAATGAGTACTGAATGCTAATAAGCTTGAATTGTGAAGGAAAAATATGAACACCAACGTTAGGAGAGACGGTGAAATGCCTTTCGTCGAGGCCTAGGACAGTATTCATCTCCCCCAAAATAAATATATGAGACGGGCAAAGACAAAGGCGATCGCCTGACAGCTCATGGACGTGTAGCCTGCCTAAATTGAATGGGTTTTGAGCCAACAAAGATATACTTAGTAAGTACTATCACATTCTTACCAATGCCTGATATCCGTATTTGAAATTAAGGCGTGTTTTTTTTTCTAACAAACGGGCTCTTCAATGCCTATTGTGAAGAATGGCCCTGGGAAAGGTTGGTTTTTGGTTAGTTTAGCAGGAGGCGCGCCAAGCCAGAGTTAGTGACATCAATCACCTAATCCTAATAATAACCCTTGGCCCGGCAAACAAGGAAGCCGAGGGAAGGCTCCTGGTGGACATAAACTTGTCTCCCTCCATCACCGCGCCCGAGAAACCTACATATGTATCAAGCTGTTAAGAGGGCAGTGCTTCCCAATTTCGGTGGCTATATCCATTCTCTAAAGGAAATCGGCGCTCTGAATCCGAGTCTTGCGCTCGGGTTTGCCTGTCAAAAACGAGTCCATCCAGCATCTGTCGATAATTATGGACTCGGGATTTCAGGTTGGTATGTCCTAGAATCGGGATCGGATTTATTGGGTCCGTGTTTCATAGATCATATGTTGAGCTTTTTTATTGTTCCACTTCCACCGTAAGATGAGATTCAAAAGCACTCATCTTTCTGCGTTTGCTCGCTTCTTGCTATGTTTACGGAGCTCTAATCTCGCCTATCGCTGCAAATTGGAAGCTCAGAGTATCTTATGTTGTCTCGCCTGTTATGGACGCAGTTTGAGCCCACCAGGATCTGCCCAAGGTTGGGTATCTTGCAGCCAATTGAGCCATAGGGCGAGATTCGAATTCTTCTCGTAAATGCGCAGAAATGATGAGGCTCCGTGCCTCATGTGAAACCTATATGATTGTCATGATTGTGCGCATCTGGAACTGAATTATCCCATATATTTGGCTATTCGGGAGCGCCTGTAACTTTGTGTTGAATCGGGTAAAAGAACGGTTGACGTCGTGAGTGAAAATCACACAACTACTTCTTCAACACAATGACTGGTTTATAAGCCAGAGAAGTCCGAGATATCGGAGGGTTACGCTCAAGTTCTCTTTAACGCGCACTGATGGATTTTCCAAGATTTTCAGGACATATGATGTGAATTAATTATAGCTCACACTGAACTCCAATCGGACAATAGTCTGATGTCCCCCGGAATCATGTGGGAGCTTGATGGCTTCCAATTTTCAAGCTTTTATAGTATGGTCCGTTTCTTCTACATATTGCGATCAAGCGTGTCCGTCAAGGATACTTCGTGCGACTTGGGGACAGGGGCTTCAAATTATTAAATTCCATCCCTCACGTTGTGTGGGCTGTGTGAAACGAATTAACGGCACCGAATTTTATCAGGATTTTTATCACGATGTTTGGAAAAAACTTGACCGAGATGGCCGATAAAATTTCTTTTGATTTAAGACGAATATAAAAAATAGTTTTTTTTCGGATGTAATGCGTGTCGTGAACAATCGGTCGAAATAGTACAGTATACGAGGTATTGACTTAATAATAGTATGTACGGTGTTTATATTCCCCGGATTATGTTCGCATTACCAGCCGTCTAGAACACATGTAGACAGTCTGGAGTAGTTCCAATCGCAAATTATAGAAAGTATTTAACCATCTCAAGCTCGAGAAATCGGAGACATAAGGTTGACATACTGAACAGAATTTTCAAATGCCAAAAGAACAATGCGCATACAAAATCCTCCTTTTTAAATAAAGTACCAACACAAGTAGAAGATATCTAAAATATGTACAGCAGGGATAACTAAGTATCTTGCATCAGAATTTGTCC
>Ga0307517_10008835_pt1 | contig 14398 bp, 21 predicted proteins | sample 23_EM_MG_FD_194515 | JGI IMG/M metagenome (GOLD analysis project Ga0307517, IMG submission 194515) | Populus trichocarpa ectomycorrhiza microbial communities from riparian zone in the Pacific Northwest, United States - 23_EM | ecosystem: Host-associated > Plants > Roots > Unclassified | place... | reverse complement strand
TGAATATTGATAAAAATTGAAGCAACCATTGAATTATCATGTTTTTCACCTGGGCAATTTCCCCTGAATTTACTTGGCTCTCTCAAGTCTAATTTTTGAAAAAACTTTCCAAATCTGAGCCTGGTCCAGACATGACCCCAGAGCCATTTAACATGACTCAAAAGAGAAGTTCGCACTGACACCCGCAGCAGTCAAGTTATCTAATTATAACTCTCGACTTCCAGTCATGTTGTAATGCGAAGGAGATATGGTCAGCCGAGGAGGTCATGACTGCGTTCTCCGAACGCGCTGTGGTTGCACACCAGCTAGTTCGTTAAAGTGTCCCCATTCTGGTCGAAAGAACGCTGATTCTTCGACATACTCGATGTGAAAAGAGCTGTAATGGTGCCGACAATTACTTTTCTGAACTTTGCTTGAGCTGTCGTGATAACTGCAATGATCCATTATCTCGCCATTTAGAAGGTAGTTATAAATACAGATGTGGATCCCCAACGCAAAAAGAAGACGGTGAAAGAGGTGGCAGAACTTGGCGGAGAACATCAATCGCGAATAAATCACGTCAACAAACGAAGTATGAAATTAGGACAGCACAGAGGTAAGAAGTAAGATGGGAGTAAATAGTGGTGTTTCTTATCGCCGTTAGAAGAAAGGCTGCAAGCTTAGTTATAGCCGGTTGCGGCTTGAATGCTCGAGGTCGCAGAAAACGTTAAACACCGAATCAGAATGCCAAAGTAGACAGTCAGAAGCTTGGAAAAGCTCAAAGACGCGACGAGGCACGAAATGAGATACAAGAGGTCCAGTGTGTGAGGGCACAAAACAAGAGTCTTCATGGTGGAAACAGGCGCATAAACGCAGTATAGAGTGGTCAAAGGCGCGAATAAGTGTGTGTGACACGCATGAAAACGCGAAAAGCCGTGCCTGGGAGCGCAGAGGTCCAAAAATTTCCTGAGAGGCATCTGAAAACAAAAGGCTTCCAAACGAATAAGGCAAAGAAAGGGACATCCGGCGTACTACATTGTTGCCTCGAGTTGAACGTTAAAAATGAGAGGCATTGCGTGACATGTCATTGTCACGGCTGTCAGATCAACTTGAGACCAACCAACTCTACGGAAAGATTGGTTGTTCGAACCTTTATCCTTGTTATTTTCCAAATATTATGGTGTTGAGTATATATCTGTTCTACAGCTCATATTTAAATGCCTAACTTTCCAATATTGATGCACAGCAAACCATGGACTATGAGGAAGATTCAATCTACATTTCTCCTGAGCCCCAAGTCGCGTCAACTCCAGCCAAACGACGTCCTGTAGCTCGCATGCACGCAAGTCGCGTCTCTAAGGCTCGGAATTCCCTGAAAATCAAGAATAAGCGTACGGTTTCAAGACCCCGTCTCCTGAAACGTCACCAACCAGATGCAGCAACTGTCAGCAACACGGAGCTCAGAACAGGTTGGTCTGTCGAAAATATGCGCGGGAAGTGCCCTCCGTATAATGACAATGGCGGCTGGATGGAGGACTCCAGGAATCAACGGATTTATGCGTACGGGGGGTCGGCGCCAGGCGACGAGTCGGAGATACCAAGTTCAGATTTTTATGTCTGTGACACGACAACAATGACATGGAAGAACATTACGGTATCATATTCAATGTTATTCCTGCTTCGGATCCGTGCTCACTGCTCATATTGTCTCTTTAGAATTCTCTCACGTTTCGAGACCCTTATAGTCCATTTTCTCGAGAAGAACGCCGTCGGCAGGCTACCCCACTACCACAACTCACTGAACCAGGCTGCACCATGCTCTCCATCGATAATTCTAACTTCATATTCATCTTCGGAGGATACGACATCGACAAGGAAAAGGCGTCGTCCAAGATCATCGTTGTAGACCTCGACCATCTCGAATGGTGGTATCTTCGACTCGAAGGCGGTGATGTAGAGGCGCGAATAGCACCTGCCATCGTTGCCGTCGACACCAAACTATATATCTTCGGGGGTTACGATGATGACTATAGCCGCCGACTGGTTAATTCATACAGTGTCGCCGAATTTCTGCAAGATCAGCGTTGGCACTGGACTATACGAGACCAGCCATATTCTAACATCGTACCCCAAGGGCATTCATTTGGCAAAGCGATTCCTGTGTACAACGGAGCGAAGCTCCTGCTGACACCTGGTCGTATTTTAAGAAATGTACGTGATCCCATAACGATTTAGGTAAGTACACGCCTGATGCTTGTACCCAGCCCATCCAATTCAAAGAAGACAACCTATTTTATTATCACATCGCCAAAAAGAGGTTTCAACTAGCGGACATCACGGGTGATTTCCCAACAGACGTGCTCTGGTACTCAATCCACGAGTACCGGGCTCCCCTCCCTGAACTACCCACATCTCCTACATGTATCCGAGTCTCCGCCCCCACTTCCGTAAAACGAGGCCGTCCCCGCAAGGCGCCTCCCACATCAAACACTCTCGCCATGACCCAGCCCACCGCCTCCACATCATCACCTTCAATTATTATCTGCGCCTGGATCCCAATACCTGACCCGGAGGAGGACGACGACGTTGGCCCAGAGCTATGGCACCTCCTCTTGACACCTGACGAGCGCATTGACCGGCTGAATATTGCGCAGCAGGTATATGAACTCGATCGCGATTTTCAGGGGTTCGTGTGCGTCGATGGGAAGATGCGGTTAATGGGGCATCATGATGAGCGCTCGGTTGAGGAAGAAAAAAAGACGTGGAATGTCTTTCTGGATGTTCCCATGCCGAATGGGAAGTGAGCCTGTTTTCGAATTGGACTAACACCTACACGGGAGAGGATTAGGGAAAATGCTTCGGCAAATCTACTGATATCTTGGGACACTGATGACTATTGTACTATACCAATAACGCGAACGAGGCCGACCGCGGTCGGCATGGCCCACTACCATAGGGGATCATATAGACATCATATATAGATGCTATTTGGATACAGATATAATATTTAATACACATGAGGCTTCCTGTTATTGAGTTGAACATCCAGCACATTCTCCACTTTGACATGGTATAGGGATGGTCAGAGTAAAGGATTCATGCGCGATTCAAGGCGAGATTCTGGATCATCATGATGCATTTCCATGAATCACTTTTGAATCACCCTACTAGTGACTTCGCGTTAAACAAAAACATACTATATGTTTCACCAGTAGGGGAAACGTCCATGTCAACCTCCGGAGCTCCATAGTATTTTTATTCAATGTGGCATCTCGCAATCCACCAAACCGAGGGGTGATCGGTCGAAAAAATAGCAGCTTATATTGACAGGGGCTCAGTTGTATGATGGGAGGCGCACAGCAGAAAATGGAGAAGACAAAAAAATGAGCCCGAATCATCCAAAAGGAAGCTTTGGCGATTGGGAAGCGAAGTAGCGCAGTAATTATTTAAACCAGATTTTCCCAAGCCTCCTGAGATCATAAACCTAGTGTTGGCAGGTCTAGGGAAGAGTTCGACGATTTAAATAATAAAACACATCTGTTGTCGTGATGCTGACTACGATGGGAGTACCAGGTTTTCCTCGTCGAGAATCAATTTGCTCAAAATCAGCCGCAGACAGCAGCAGAAATTCGAAAGAAGGGGAAACAATGGGACATCGGAGACCAGTGGCAATCAAAAAAAGTGCTCGGGAGGTATCCGTTGACGGTAGAGGATGGCAGAGTAGGGAGATGCGATGCTTGCGATTAACGCCAGAAGACTGAAAAGGAAAGAACGAATTGGAAGCCCACGGCATGAGTTGATACTATACACAACCACGTCAAACCGTCAACTAAACACCTTGAAAGTGAAATCGTTAATAACGATACCTAAAGGTAGTGAGAATACTAACTAACGAACTCATTTTGGTCAAAAATAATAGATTATTAATACAATGTTACACTGCTAGAATACAATCTCGTCGTACGTCCAAATTCAAGCGCGCGCCTAGTCAACCAAGATCCTCTTTGGCGCCATCTCTGGGGTAGACTTGGGGAAAGTGACGGTAAGAACACCATCATTCATCGAGGCTTTTACTTCCTCGCTCTATACGAACCTCAGTTAGTACCGATCCTTTGTAGACTAAAAAACACCAGTTGACATACCGTCACTCCAAAGGGTAACTGAAGTGTACGAGAGAACTTTCCAACGTGCCTCTCGCGGACCGCAAACCCGTTCTCATCGTGTTCTTCTGACCGTTTTGACTCGGCAGAGACGGTGAGGCGGTTACCGTGCACGTCAATGTGAACGTTTTCTTTTACGAGTCCGGGGAGCTCGAATGTGGCGGAGACGAGATTTTTCTCCGAGTCTTCGTGGAGGTCCATTCTAAAATGATAAAATATGTAAGAACCAATACTCTTGGGATAGAATGATCGGTTGATGCATACCTTGGTTTGAAGAGCTCCACGGCGCCTTCACTCGGAGCGTCATGGGAATGGAGCTGGTGTTGGGTACCTTGGCCGCTGCTCTGACGAGCTGCGAGAGCTGCGTCGAAGAGACGGTCGAGGTGGTAGAAGGGTTCGTAGTAGAAGATATTCGACATATCGTTGATTGTGTTTTGTGAGCGTGAAGCAGCTCCGCTGAATTGTCCTCGTATTTATACCGCGTCTCAAGATTTTTCCAGAAAGACTTGGAGTGGGCTCGATAATTCGCCGTAACCCGTGAAATCACTGGGAGGGTCTAGAAAATGACGTAATGGCACGCCCAGAATTCCTTGGGGGATCCAGGGAGGCCTCGAAATGGAGGGGAATGGCAGCATTAGAATTTGTTAGAGTTCTGGATCCATTGCTCTGCGGTGTACGGCAGCATCGCGTCCAAGTAACGAACCCAGCATTATAACATACAATGGTCAGATGTTGAGGGAGATCCAGTAGCTTGCTCGTGTTTGGTTAGATCATCCCCACTCTCTGGTCAACGTTCGCCTCATCAAGCCTTGCCATCGACACTCCACCCACCAACATTCATGGGTGCTGATTTCTGATTTATAAAAATTTATAGGTAACACACAATCGGCTGGAATTTTTATCAGTGAGTCGCCGTGTGAACTTGTTTGTTGAATCCACTGACATTGACAACACGTACGTAGAGGGTAAGCACTAGCAGCGATGGCGAGTGGGCCGCTCCATCGTTCGACACGAATAGTCAGCACAAATCTGCGGTTGCCAGCTCAAGGATCGAGCCCGACGTCATTCCAGCAGCGAAGAATGACATCCCGTGTCGGGTCTCTTACTTTGGTTCGTTCGCTTTCTTTCCTACACGTGCGAACTAATACATTGTCTCCAGCCGGACGGAGGCCGTAGACCATCGCCTCGTCCACCTTCTCTTCGAAACGGCTTCGTAATGGACACCGGTACAGGAATCGACCCCAATGCCTGGGACGATGGCTCAGATGACGAAAACGACAACGACGATCCCGCGAAATGGCAACGATCTCCACCCCCAGCATCGTCCGTATCTCACCTAGCTGCCAGCTTCGTTGGCGGAATCGCGCCAAAGTCGCCTGGGATGTTAACAGACGCAGAATTTTAGGGTTAGGGGTAAGCGAAGAACAAGCTAACACCTACGAAGGACAACGAGGCCCTCACCCCCGCTCAGCAGGTTATTCAGGGTGTGAAAGCTCGGGAGAAGAAAGGCGGCCAAGGGAAGGAGAACGAATGGCTTGCTAACGCTCAAGGGAAGTACAATACTCGATCCACGAGTATCGGGCCCCCTCCCTGAACTACCCACACCACCTATATGTATCTCCGCTCCCACTCCTGTGAAACGAGGCCGCGCCCGGAAGTCACCTCCCAACCTGCCCAACACATCAAACGCTCTCGCCATGATCGCCTCCACATCATCACCTTCAATTATTATATGCGCCTGGATCCCAATACCTGACTCGGACGACGACGACGCTGCCCCAGAGTTATGGCACCTCTTTTTGACACCTGACGAGCGCATTGACCGGCTGAATATCGCGCAGCAGGTATATGAGCTCAATCGCGATTTTCAGAGGTTCGTGTGCGTCGATGAGAAGATGCGGTTAATGGGGCATCATGATGGGCGCTCGGATAGGATAAAAAAAGACGGAGAGGGATGAGTCGGAAGTGAAGATGGATCCGGAGGCGACGTAGAAAAACTTCCCGGATGTTCCCATGCCGAACACGGAAGGGATTATGGAAAATTCAATGTTCCACTACTACTAGAATGCAATCTCCTTGGTATTACTGTACATCCAAATTCAAGTTCGCGTCTAGTCAATTATGATCCTCTTTGGCGTCTCTGCGGTAGACCTGGGGAAAGTAATGGCGAGAACAAGTGCCTTGGCCGCCGCGATGATGAGGTGCGACGGCCTCGTCGAAGAGACAGTCAAAGTGGTAAAAAGGTTCGTAGAGGAAGATATTTGTCATATCGAAGGCTTAGCTGATTGGGTTGAGACGCTCGATGTCGAGGACGCAAAAAACAACAGGGGTCAGAATGCCAAAATAAACATTTGAATTTTGGAGACATTGATAGCAATTTGGAGAAAGACGACGCTGCTAATTATGGGACGGGCATACTATGACAGTGTCTGGCGAAGTGAGGCAGTCCTCCGACGATGACGAGAATGCTATGCTGTTCGCGAGAGGCGGTAAGTATGGAAGGTTTTGGGAAGGATCTCCCGAACCCTTCAGCTCCCCAAGGGTGTCATTAGGACCATCACTATTAGTGTTGGAATATCGGGAGACCGTGCGCAATACGCCGCTGTCTCTGTAATCTCGGTACATTCCTTATTTTTATTGTTTCTTGCATTCTTGAGGGCTGGAGGTCCTATTTTATATTTCTCTCTTTTTATTTTGTAGTCTAGGACAGCCGGAAATCTTATCTCTTTTCTTATCCCGATCACGCGAAGGACTAAGCTTGCCGATTTAATTTCAACAGGTAGATATTTGGTTTTTGTCTTTAGGAAAATGAGATCAAGGCGTCGAAGGAAACTGGAGTCTTCACTGCCAGCCGACACCAGAAGAAAATTGCGATTGACCAATCACTTTCTTTTTACTTGCATAATATGATGATAACTGGAATTCACTATATTCTTCGAACAAAAAAAAAAAGGTATATTAAGACACTGATACCAAATTTCCCAAGGCAACTCTGTTACTGGACAGGCGCAATTCGAACAGATTCATGGCCGGCGCCGGTGACTTCTTCATATTGGCCATCCCCTGCGCCACGTATCTACAATTAGGAATTTGTATCAGTGGGGTTCGCATAGTGTAAAATTGTACACTTACTCGAGAATAAGGCCCTAAATATTTTTCGGCAGCAGTTATCACCTGTTTATAGAGCGAAGACAGTTCATCTGACTTGTCCTCTGGAGCTTTCCATGGACAACCGGAAATCTTATCTCTTTTCTTATCCCGATCACGCGAAGGACTAAGCTTGCCGATTTAATTTCAACAGGCAGATATTTGGGTTTTTTTGGTCTTTAGGAAAATGGGATCAAGGCGTCGAAGGAAACTGGAGTCTTCACTGTCAGCCGACGCCAGAAGAAAATTGCGATTGACCAATCACTTTCTTTTTACTTGCATAATATGATGATAACTGGAATTCACTATATTCTTCGAAACAAAAAGGTATATTAAGACACTGATACCAAATTTCCCAAGGCAACTCTGTTACTGGACAGGCGCAGTTCGAACAGATTCATTGACATTGGCCGGCGCCGGTGACTTCATATTGGCCATCCCCTGCGCCATGTATCTACAATTAGGGATTTGTATCAGTGGGGTTCGCATAGTGTAAAATTGTACACTTACTCGAGAATAAGGCCCTAAATATTTTTCGGCAGCAGTTATCACCTGTTTATAGAGCGAAGACAGTTCATCTGACTTGGAGTAGTCGTCTTCCAGGAGCGGGTACTTGTGGACAATTCGGAGAAGGCTGTTAAGCGTATTTCTACTTGCAACATCATTGGAGACCCTAGACAGAAACTGTGGAAGGAGAATTAGGTTTCGTTTATGGCCCAACAGACGTTCGAATTCGTTTCTGCCCCAATTAAATGGGACAAGGTGCACCGAATCTTCAATTTGGGATTCATCTACCGTGAATTCCTTCTGTGCACGCCTGTCTCGTACAAGGAAAGATGATCAGCAGAGTCAAGTACGGGCAGATTAAACTCACGAGGGAAGAACGCTCAACCAAAGCGATTGTGCAATTTGGGCGCATTTCTCCGCATCGGGTTTGTATCTGGCGTTTCTAGTAGGATCTTGCACCGCTTCCAATAGTAAAAGGTCAAACATTGGAAAGCGAGTCAAGGGTGGGCCAAGGTACAGACGGTAGGACGAGTGTGAAGACGGAAAAATCTGGTCGTCCTGCAGGATAGTGAACATTGTTGTCCCTGAATCTTGAAGGGCCCAATCAACAGCCTTCGCTTGATCCCTCCCCATTGGGAATGTCAAGACGCTGAGCGATGTCGAGTCCACTCTTGCAATGGGGACCTGTGGAACAAGCCACAGAGCACGATGATAGATCCACCGATCGATGGCGTGAAGATGATGATGGAATAAGTCGAGTTCGTAATTGGGGTGGAACTAGATACATGATCATCTGTACAACGCAATTTGAGCATTCATTTATAAACGGACCTTCAGCTCCATCCACTTGAAAAAGGTGACCACATTTTCCACATTTGTGAGATGTACCCCATTATCCACCTTTGTGGGATGTAAATGGTCAGCCCATTGGCAGTACCGTGACATATATCGTAGCAGGTCAAGTTCATAAACATCCTTCAGGACATACATGGACTTCGTCTGGACGCAAACCACTGGAAGGGCAATGTAGCAGGCAACTTCCAGCTCTCTAGGAATGTCTGGCAAGGTGTGCTCAGCAACAACACCACAGGAGCGATTATTCCACGTACCTGGCTTCACAAGAATCTCTAAAACTTTTTTCGCAATGGCTGTACGACTTTTGGTGAGGTCAATGAAGAATCTTCCTGAACGCTTAGCATCCAAAAGGAAATCAGAGAGCGAAGCATGGAATATGTGGATTTCTCCTGTCCTGTCTTCTTTGGGAGGAAGGTGAAGAATAGAATGTAAGCCGCTTAGAATTGTTCTGGTTAGTCCTGGCCGGTAGGAAAAAAAGTGGTCTAATATATCTGGCCGGGGAGGGAGTTGCCTTAATAACATGAGAGCCATGAGAATGTCAAGCGCCTTTTCGATCTGGATGACGGTGGTGAGGATCTGATCGTATAAGGCATCCAACTCAGCAAAAGGAGTGGCGATCTCCGGTGTAATTAGCCCAAATACAACTTCCAACCTCTCTTGGGGGTGGTGGCATGTGGATTCCACGAACTTAACGACTGTCGATGCATAGATGAATTGTCCAGATGACTTTTCGACTAGCCGCCTAATGTCATTGTCGGACGGCCATCCGCTCAGAATGTCCGCTCCTGCTGGGTGATTCATTATGACTTCGTGGAATTTCGATCGAAGAAATCGTTCAATGTCTGCGTCAGGTTTGTAAGTGTCGTCCAGAGCGAGACGAGTGGTGATTGGGCATATTGATTCTTTGCTGAAGGAGTCGCGTATGATTTGCTCGGGCCGGCTGGCAACCAACAATAACAGAGGGTATGTCAAGTCCCTGGTGACTGTTGAGAGAACGTCAAGAACATAGCGCTGGTTCTTGGCTTCTCCACATTCGTCCAGCCCGTCGACGACGATAAGCCGAGGCCGGGGATTTTGGAAGCCAGTCTCGCTACTTGAAACTAGGAAATCATTAAGAGGCTTGGTGATGAGGCTTTGTGCCTGAACATCGAGCGACCGAGAGAGAAGGTGACGGTCATCTTCCAAAGCTTTGTTCACAGCGTCCTGGATCTCGGGGATGGACAGGACAAGTTGATAGACAAGAGTGCTGATAAACTGCGTTTCGTTGTTGCGGCCTGAAGCGTTCCGTGAGAAGAAAAAACTGGCTGCTAGTTTCCCTTGTTGAAAACATATGTCGGCGATGCTTTGAGCGATCGCCGACTTCCCTGCTCCTGCAGGGCCAAACATCCACATTATTTGGGCTTCATTCGCAGGATCGTCGACCCACAGCATGATCCTTTTCAAAACGGCCTCGCGAGTGTGGGGGTGGCATTTTGGTGGATCGTATCGCTCCGCTGAGTTGTGGAAAGCGCCAGGGACAACATACTTTTCCAAAAGATCTGGAGACATCGTAAATGAGGTCAGATCCCCAGTTCATACAGTGGCCATACCGTTCTCGAAAGTGGTCCCAGTGTTGAATGTACCACCGTAGATGGTTATGTTATTGGCGCTGTTGAACATTTCCTGCCGACCGCCCGGCGCCGGTGCCCAAGAACGAAAGCCTGTCCGATAGTCACTACTATGGAAAGGTTTTTCATTCATGATACGAAACACCAACCTAGGCTTGCAATGTACCTGCTGAAGGAGTATGTTTTCGATGGACGTCAGCTGTGCTGCAGCCCGCCTTTTCAGGGTCAATTGTTTGTGGCGTGGGATAATGTTTAGCATGATTATACTTGTTATTGAGTTGAACATCCATTGTTCCCATGGTAAGTGAGATACAATGAGAAAGCGCAACACTTCCCATTGTATTCCAATGGAAGTTTCACATTATGAAAACTCAGTGCAAAAGACCACTCAAGGAAAGGGCTAGTGACTCGGCGTTAAACAAAAACATACTATATGTTTTCACCAGCAGGAGGAATGTCCATGTCAGCATCCGTAGTATTTTCAATGTGGCACCAGAGCTAGTGACATCCGAGTTCTTGCAACCCACAAAGCTGAGGGGTCGTCACTTGAAAAAATATCAGCTTGTGTTGACAGGAACTGACCTGTCGGCGTATGTTGGGGGGCGCACAACTGTCAGGAGGAGGCTTAGGGAGGCTCGGATGATGAGAGAAAAGGGGGAAAACGGATGAAGATGAGTGGAGAGACCAGGTGCAAGGTCACCCAAATCCTGGCGAGAAAAAAAATTGGACCCTAGGTATCTAATTTTGGTCGGTGTGCCCCCTCACGATATATCCCCTTTGCTTCTGTTATTTCTTGCTCAATACCTCCAAAAATGTACAAATGGATAGAACAGATGGTTATTTATGTATTTCTGCAGGACTCCGTACCACCAACCTCGCTTTTGGAGAAAGTTTGTTTTCGCCGGAACAAACCGGAACCCTGCGGTGTGCTCCAGTATTTCTTTCGCATTTTCATTTTCCGTGTATTTATTCAATCTATTTAAATAAAAACTATACCCAGGAAGGATGGCTCAATGTCCACCAGCTAGGATGAAGGCGAAGCAAGCCCTCGGCTGCCGGCGGTCCTTAGAATGGAATGGCTGTATTAGCTAACTACATTACATAATTATGGAAGCGGTTGTGGCCGGAGCACGTGGCTTGCTCCGAACCTATAAACAAACGCCCATACAGGTGACATGGGAGCCACTCGCTCGTCACAACAGTCGGGATTTCGAATTCACGAGCAGCGCACTCAAAACCTATGGGCGACACAGCATTCCTTGGTGTCAACCCATGTGTCGTGATCCTCTTCTGTGTGTGGGTATCCTCTCTTGCGGTATATCCCCAAAAATGTTTGGCAACGTCTTTCAAGGAGGCTTGACAGTCCGGCGGCTTTCCTTGGGCTTTCCATACGAATCCGCTGTTCCGCGCATAGTCCGAGCGGAATCTCCACACCACTCCACCGGTAGAAGCAAAAGAGCGAGCCTGTAAGAGTCCAAGCACGTCACTTCGGCTACCAAAATTGTTTATTTATACAAACATAGGCGCATAGGACCGCGATTAACGTTTCTGTGGGGTCGGTTGTTCTAAGGTGAGGTACAGTATGCACATTTTCCTCACTAGTGTCCAGACCGGACCCCACTCGATCCATTTCCCGTTCATGATTTTGTCATCTATGATGACGACTCCCTTTGATGTAGATAAAGTAAACATTCCAGTGTTTCCGGTGTAACGCAGCCAAGCTCATGGCCCCCTCTGCATCACTTGCCCCAGTTACGTCTAGACAGACAAGTTCGACCACAAACAAGTTGGCCAGGACACCTCTATGGCAAACTTTGCCCGAATTTCTGCCTATTGAAGAACGCATTAAATTGACCTATGAGCGGGCCAAGAGTATCGTTCAACATTACAGTAAGATTATTAATACCTATTGTATCCATCTAACACTTCTCAGGGCTGACAGCTGATGATGTCTTGCAATTAAGTGAACGGTACTGGCAGTTCCACACAGACCCAATTCTTATGCTGGATGGCTCTGTTGCGACTCTATTGACTATCCACTACAATCTCTGTCTTGGTACAATAGCGATGTATCTGAAGACCCGCCCGGATCTACAGCCTATTGTTGACAAACTTCTGTCGTTCGAGTCGAAGTGAGTGATTCCTTTATACTTTGACATTCTCTTAAGGTGACTTTATATAGCGGCCAATATTGTCTCACCGAGCTTGGGCATGGATTAGATGTAGTCAACATGGAAACTCGGGCGAATCTGTTGCTCGACGGCGGATTTGAGCTCCATACACCAACTGACCTTGCTGCGAAGTAAGCTTCTTTTTTCTTCCGCGAGTAACCTAGCTGATTCTCCCTCAGGTACATGCCTCCTACTTCACCCTCTGGTTACCCATGTGTTGCCGTCGTTCACGCACGTCTCTTTGTCAATGGCGAGGATAGGGGCCTCAAAGTCTTCTTGGCCCAGCTTCACAACGGAAGAGAGATGGATCCAGGAGTTGTATCGAAGTCAGTCACCGCCCTTCAGTTGTTGCGTATGTTTACGCCATTCCCAGAGTACTGGCTCCAAGAGGTTCAGCACGACCAGTGGAACACTGCCTCACTTATTTCAATCACGTACGTCTTCCTGCGACGGCTTTACTCAGTGGCCTCCAGAAGTCGAAAGTGCCTCGGGAGGAATTTTTCAACAACATGTATCGAGTCATTTCGGGAACCATCTCTATGGGAGCTCTTGGGGTTTCCTCCATGCGCATTGCTTCATACGTTGCTGCCAAATATAGCCTCAGGCGGCATGTCGTGGATACCTCCACCAAACTGGCGAGACCCATCATGTCCTTCAGCACACAGTACACCACGATTATCTCAGCAATCGCTCAGTCTCTCGTTTTCAGATCTTTCTCGGACTACTGCCACAATCTATTTGTAAACGCTAATAATCCGACCATGAAGCATTTCATCGCAGCCGTGATGAAGACTACGACAATGAGGGCCGCTCATGCCATAATTATCGATCTTGGTGATCGATGCGGAGCTCAGGGCCTTGCAGAAGTGAATCAGATGGCGGTTCTTCATGTAGGTCTTGCACATAAGCATTGATGAAATACTAAGTATTCAACAAGGCGGACATGCGTGGTGCGGCGATAGCTGAAGGCGACATCCTTGTTATTTCTATCCGTAAGTACATGTAATGCTTTGAGTTCATTTCCGCCGCTTTCCCTGATGTCACTTTTGCCAAGATTTTGCCATGGAGATTTTACGAAATCGAATTGCTGTCCCCCCTTGCCGTTTCCCTGATAGCCTCCTTGCAAAGCATGAACATTCGTTAACATCTTCTCTGCGAGCACGTCTCGCCGATGCTGCAACTCACCGCGATCTGTCAGTTGATACTACCGTTTTGCCCCTTTGCCAATCACTAATAGAGGCCATTGGAACTCGCATGGCGTATGAAGCAGCCATCGAAAGTCTCCAGGATGATATCCTGGATCTATTTGTCGCCTCCAATTTCAGAAAAGACCCAGCCTGGTATGCCCTCAACGAGGGCCTGGACGGTGGAACACAATCCCGAATGGAAACTGAGGCAGCGAAAAAGTTGCTTCCTCGTATTGATACGCTATTGGAAATGCTAGAAGTCGAGCCCTACGTTGTGGCACCCATTGTCTCGGATGAAAGATGGAACCGCTATGTTAATAGATTGGATACATACGGGGAAATGCCAACTCCTACAAGGTCTGTCATTTCTGAAATTACTAGTGGCTTCTTTGTTTCTGAGGTACCTTTAACAGTAAATTATGACCATTCTCAGGCGGATTCGTTGCTAATCATAGCTTGTAACTCATGGATTTTTTTTTGCTTTGTTCAAATTGCGGTTGTCAATAGTACCGAACGTGCACATTTTTCTTTTTCGACTTGAAATTCCACTTCGCAATCCAACTATCGTCAGTTTGTAAGAAATAAATAACAGTAAGTCTCCCGGAGATGGAAGATTAGAAAGATTGCGGGACAGCAAGTATCCGATGAATAATGGTATTAGGCAGGCGCAAGGATGAGCGCGTGTTATACACATGGGGCTTCGTGTTATTAGTACTTTGACCAAGGAAAAGGCTGGTGACTTGGCCATTAAACAAAAACATACTCTATGTGCTTCACCAACAGGG
>Ga0307517_10008834_pt1 | contig 14399 bp, 9 predicted proteins | sample 23_EM_MG_FD_194515 | JGI IMG/M metagenome (GOLD analysis project Ga0307517, IMG submission 194515) | Populus trichocarpa ectomycorrhiza microbial communities from riparian zone in the Pacific Northwest, United States - 23_EM | ecosystem: Host-associated > Plants > Roots > Unclassified | place... | reverse complement strand
ATCGGCGCGCGCCAGACTTTAGGAACATCCAAGGAGATAGTGCAATACCATGGAATACCGTAACCAGCACGAGTTGCGACCGTAGAGTAAATCGCGGAGTGGGTGAAGAAGGCGAGGGGAGCCACCCAGCGAGGAGAGCCACTCAGCAGTGGAGGTGCCAGCTATCGTGAGGGGCAGTAGGGTGCCAGCCGAGGAGGCAGTAAGGTGCCAGCTAAGGAGGGACGTAGCAGTACGGTGCAAGCGGATCTAACGCGTGGGAAGCGGGAGTGGGAAGGCTTGCCAACGACCGAGAAGTACGAACGCGGAGGACCGAAACAGGGTCACGATTTTTCGAACGCCGACCGTACCGACCGAGCAACTCAGGAGAGAGTGCAATACCAGAGAGCAGGGCCACCAGGGCAACTACTTCACCGATAGCCCGAGACTAGCGACCGCGTGTTGACGAGGAAAAAGGGTTGCCGACCGTGCAAAACGCTAAGCGAGACGCGTCGCGAAGTGCGGGGTAAAGGGTAGGAACATCAACGCAAGCGAAGACGAACGGAACCAGAAAGGAATCCATAACCCCAGGGAGGGGAGGCCAAAGGCCCCAGAGAAGAGGAAGGAGATGAAGGCGTGACAAACCCCCGAGCAGTTGCCACGGACGGGGTAGATCAGAGGCGGAGGACACTCTCACGATGATTTCTCATGGTGTTGAGATTTCAATCGCTGGAGGTGGAGCGGACGAGAAAGATGCAGGGAAATAAGGGGCGGAGCCCCCATATATAGAAGGAAATCCTATCACAGCCTTTGCCGCCCGACGCATACCCCAGTATGAGTCGCATATCCGTGTAACCAAGGAAACAATACAATTTGTCGTAAACCTTACAAAGGAAATCCCTCATGGCAACCGTGTAACAAAAGAAAGAACACCAAAGTTATCCCAATACGTATCTCATCAGGGGACCCTGAGACTCGCGCTGCATGAGGCTTTTTGTACCTAAAACAATGCACTCATGATTACAAAAAGAAGAAAAAAAAGAAAAACAAAAACGACCAAGGGATAGGATCTTCACCCAACCATCTAAGTACTTTCCTATACTTAAGATATTGCAATACCGTTACTATTGACTCCCTTTACATACACTCCTCCTGTACGGGAGCCTACACTCTAAGAACGAGGAGACTATTGTGATAGTCTTGACGGGCCACCAAAACCTAGGACTATTGTGATAGTTCTATCAAGCACTTCAATCTACCCATCTTACTATCTGACGAGATAGTATCCTTTGCCGGGTCGCTCAAGACAAGCAAGCCAGTTCCGTACTATCTGAAGAGATAGTATTTCCATACGCCCTAGTGTAACAGGGAGACTCGCTTACTTAGGAAACGACTGTTGTTGCCTGTTGCGTACCTGATTAACAATAGGATTGTGACAAACAGTTAAGAACAGGCTTAAGGTTGCCACTGCCGGTGCAGGTATCGTTTGGGCATCGATGGTTGGCTCATGTGTGGTTGAGGGAGCACAGGTGGCAGACGGGTTCTTTGGACTCGCATCATGGGGCGACGTGGCCGAAACCCCAGCAATTTCCGCACTGAGTATAACGGTTGGAGGAGGAGGCCCGCTCAACTGTGCGTGACCGGGACAAGAGTCTGATTGAGGTTCCCATCGTGGGGACGTCCCATGGGTGGAACTGAGACGATGACCGAGGTCGCAGCTTTGCCCGACCTTGATTCCGCGTTCGCATTGAGGAACCGGCCATAAGGATGAGTACGTTCCTGGAGTTGTGGATGGAGTCGGAGAGGCTCTGGAAAAGATCCCCCTGAGCCTCGGGAAGGAAGGCCATCAGAAGGGAGTGGATGCCAAGCTGGAATTCATTGGGGGCGAGGCAGAAGGGCAACCAGGGAGAGTCTCCCACGGGAAAGGAAGGGGTGAGTGGTGTTGTAAGTGCCTTGAAGTATGGAGCAAAGGCGGCGGCAGGGTTTGTAGTGGCGGTAACCAGGAGGGTGACAGATCCTCTCTCATTGACCTTTGTGGTGACCGCGAGGGGGAGGGTACAGTTGGCATCTCTGAGGATGCCCGCAGCCATCTCTGGGAATGTGGCAGCTATCAGGGGGGCTTCATCGTGTTCAGAGGGGGAAGAGCGAGGAGTGTAGTACCTTCTTTCTGCCGTGGGGAGTGACTTGGGGGCCGGAACCTTCGGCACCGAGTTGCTCACGGACGCGCCTCATGCCGCAGTGGTGGGGCTCTTCTTCTTATCACCCATCTTGGAGGCGACAGCCGTGGAGGCCTGAGCGTCGATCTGCAGGGGTTTGGGACAGTCGGGATCAAGATGACCCGAGACGAAAGAGGAAGCATCAGGGTATTTGCCGTCACGGAATGCGTTGGCTTTCCACGAGTCAGGGAACATGTCTGCGTAAGCGTGGGGGTCTCAGTAGAAAACGCGCCTGATAGGATCATAACGGGGGATGTCTGGGTCAAAACCTGTATTAGTGTTGCTGACTTTCGGGGTGGGGGGGGCACGGGGCGTGGAAGGAGGAGGTGGGGCCTCAGGGCATGTAACCATACCAGTCGGGGGAATAGTAGGCCGAGGTGGGGCCGCGGGGCAGGGGGGGCAGGGGGGGCCACGCTGACTCTTTCTGACAGGTCACGAAGAGAGGCGTTGATTGGGGAAACTTTGCTGTCTAGTGCTGAGGAGGTAGGGAAGGTCGCCACGATGGATTGTACAGTGGCGAGCTGGGTGGTGACAGTGTCGAGTTGTTTGGTCATAGACGCAAGCACCTTCAGCGAGGAGCACATGAACGGGATGAGGATGCACTCGCTGTCGGACAGGTCATTGAGCTGCCTGTCGTCGGGGATGGGGATCTGATCTGGGGAGAAACGTAGCGTGTCATGTGTCTCATGAAAGAACTGGCGGAGGAGAAGGAGACTCCGAGAGGGTGCTTCAGCTACAGAGGAAGACCGCAAGGAGGGGAGGAAAGGGAACACCGCTGGGATGTCAGAGAGATTGTGCTTCGGAGGGACGGGGAATCAGGAACGCGAAGCCTGCAAAGGGGGCAGGCGTACGGGGTGTGGGGAGATTGTGCACTGAACGACGTGGTGTTGTAATTTCAATGACTGGAGGTGTAGAGGGGGCGGAACTTGGCCCGATCCCAAAAGCAGTACCCCAATTATATGTGGCATTTTCCAATCAATCCATGGCAGCTCATCGTTCACTACAGTATACATTGTTGACTTGACACCTTCTCAGCATGTCTTGGCAACTACGATAACTTAGGTGATAGCAAAAATGCCTTCTCAATTACACTGTCAAATTCTCTGTTTTTATAATTATTTTATACCAAATTAACTTAGTGGAAATAGAATCCTTTCTTTTCTTTCCCACCAGTTCCAGAGCACTTCCGGGTTGGAACTTGAATGGTGGTATTAGTTCTTGTCTCGTCTCTTCACCGAGTTACACATATAACCGGTAATGAATCTGTGGTTCCTGATAGAGCCTCCTCCTTCGAAAAATCTGTTAGGCGCAGGGACTCCCCGTATCGATTTACAGGGCAAAGTTACCCTACCTTGACGCACACCAACTTCGAAGGAAAAAGATAACACCCCCTTCCAGCCCCGGCGTTGGGACGGCGCGTCATCACTGGCCGCCTGGGTAGTTGCGTCCCAACACCAAAGACCACTATCAACGGAACACATCCTATAACACCGTATACGTCGCGGCCGTCCGTCCGACCGGATCCTGTTCGCGGGATATCTGAGGGGGGCCATCCGGGCACCTTATGGGAGTGGGACCAGGTGAATCAGACGACGGCGCATAATGTTACAGACACTTGAAGACAGACTGTCGGAAGAGTGGGTCGAAGGTAACGGGACGTTTCGCACGAAAGTTAGTCCCCTAGTAGCTACAAAGTCGGGTAGAGTATGAAGGAGGTAACTATGCCCAGTAAGTGGATCGGGTGCATCCACAGAGGACAAGTTGGTAAAAGATGGAGTCCGAGGGAAGAAGCCCATAGGTACGATCCCGAGGAAAGTCGTGTAATGCCGGAAGACCAGAATACGACATGCAGTGGCGTGTCGAATTCTCGACGGAACCAACCAACGAAGAATGGCCATCTTCGGTCCAGCAAGTTAGACTACCCTCGGTGAGCACGGGAGCAAGATAATTCGTAACCATTGTTGTCAACGGATAAAGGGATAAGCTGACAACTGACGTGGTCTCTACACCATCAGGGATAACAGACGCGCAGACCGATAAGTTGACCATGGGAGCAAAAAGTGTGATAGAGAGTTTTCAGGGTCTACAAGTGTTCGCACTCAGGTGAAGTTCGCAGAGTTGCGGGCAAGGTACTTAGTTAGTATAGAGTTAGCATTTATACCGCGATTGCTCAGACGCGGAATATAAATATCGAAGCATCTTCGGTGCTATTAGACACAACAGGCACGGAGAAGAGATCTTATCAATATAATAAGTTACTTACACTTTTATATCGTTACCACTACCTCGACGATCTACATCAAAGAGAATAATTATATCCAGCCTAAATTACTCGTGTCTTCTTCACAAGTTCTCCGATATCATTACGATTACGGTCCTAGCTGTCGGAATACCACACGCCGAAGCTACCACCTAACAGTATACTGATTCTTCTCATCGTTACCGAGACGAATGTTTGGCAGAGACACTCATACTCCCAACCCCAAAAAACCTTTCGAACCAAGACCGGTGAGGACTATCGGGATAGACGAAGGCCTTACCCATATACCCGAATTAGGGACACGAGAGCCCTACTACGAATCCTATTTCTGGTGGGTAAACCCAGGAAATTGCGTTACGGAGGAAGATATCGCCAAGCTACACATACACCGGTACGGCGAAGACTTCATTTACAAAACACCCTCGGAAATATCGAACTCCATTTGGTACACGCGGTACCCAGAAAGCGATCAACACTCAAGTCAGCCTTTTGAGATACCGATAGTCTGGGGAGGAAACAAAAGATAAGTTTTCCATATAGAAACCATAGAAATGGCTTCTGACCCCAAAGCGCCTGAAGTCATGGAATGGCGACAGGAAGAAGCAGAGGGAGGAAGAGAAGGAGGGGATGAGCTCTCCTCTGTTCAAGCTCCCAGCGTGGAAACCCCCGTCACCCACCTCATCCGATCGCATTCGGCGGATCGGACACCCCTATCCCCTGTTGGCCTAGGCTTCATGGCGAAATATGGAGGCAAGGCGCAAAGAGGAAGTCGCCGAACGCCCGAGCCTACTTGCGAATCCCTCATGGCCGTTCGGATCAGAAGATTAGACCAAATCCTAGGCCGGTTTGACCCAAAACTCACCACAAGCCAAGATAGAGAACATCTTGCGTTCAGCTCCCTTCTGACCAATATCTTATTAATGGCCCAAGAACTAGTAACCGTGAAAAATCAGTTGAAGTGCGGGGTCCAGATAGTTGGTCGAGAACTCACCCGAATAGACGAACAAGTACAACCTTTGGACTTGGAGTCGCAAAAAGTCCAGGAAAGCTTCGCAACCCAGGTCGCGGAACCACTGGGGGAGACGGACAAGAGACAAACCAGACATGAGGCAGTTACCTCCCATCTTCACGAAGCTGTGCAGGGGACTGGCGAACAGTCTATGCATAGAGACCTACTCTTGGACCAAGAGATTGGTCGAATCAACGAACAACATAAACGGGAGATGGAAAATCACGAGATGAGTATTAATCTCATAAGGCATGAGTTGCAACGACAACACGAGTCTCAAGAAGCCCATGATGGCGAGATCGCGGTGCTTAAGGCCCTGGTGGAACAGTTGTTGGGACAAGCGAAAGGGAAAGGCAAGGTGTCAGATCCGACACCAGAAGCCTCGGGGGTGGGTGGAGGAAGACCACCACCACCACCACGACACGGAGCGGCAGGAGCTCCAGGCGGAGGAGGGGGAGGAGACCCCTATGACGACGGAGAAGGGTCTGGTTGGAAACCAGACAAGAGAAGGAAAGGAAGACGGGACGAGAGACGCGCTCCCCAGCCGGAAGAAAAAGACTATGACGCCGAAAACAACAAACAATTTAACCTGTTCTCACGGGTCATGGCCAACGCCTTAGAACAACGAACGAGGGTCCCGGCGGAACCCCCTGCCATGTTTAGGAACGAGAAACAACAAGAGATCCGCATGTGGCTAATGACATGTACCGATTACTTTGGTCGAAACAGTTGGCCGTAGGAGGACGAGGCAAAATGATTCCGGTACGCCATAAGCCGAATGGACAGGAAAGAAGTCGCACCGTTTGAGTTAACCTAACGACGACAAATGACCGGAGAAATAGGTTATACGAGACCAGAAGGGTACGAGTTGTGGCATGTCTTGGCAGAACAAGCCCTGCGACGCTTCGGACCCACCCATGAAGCGAAAAAATCGCTACGAGAAATGGGATCGGTCAAATATCGCGGTGATGTCGCCAAATTCTTGATGGAGATGGCAAATCTCAATATCCATGCAAGAGTAACCAGGATAGCCTGGAGAAAAATGATTGTAGACGAACTTCCCGTAGAAGCATTGCGACGGCTCTCACATAGAGAATATGTCGACGATGGGGAATGGTTGCAAGCAATCAGGGCGGTAACCCGAGCAGAAGAAGATTTCAAAGAACGAAAAGATATTCGAGGGGGAGGTCCCTCCGGCACGACACAAGGCGAAAAACGGAATTTCGAGGATTCAAAGCCGACGGTCGCCGCAAGACGTGTAAAAAAGCAGTACACGGCTAAGGAAAAGGCGGACTACCAAAAGAAAAAGGCTCAGGATAGAAAGGTGAAGAAAGCAGGGTCGGTGGCACCGACGGGGAAGGTTAGATATACGGTGTGTTCAGAAGCACACCAGGGCGTCAATCAGAAGGTTGTCGATAAAGGGAAATCTGACAACGAATCCACGCGATGCGGGATGAGGAACCATCTTTGGAAACACTGTCGAAAGCCGATACAAGTATCGGCGGTGTATCGAGAGCAATCAAAGCCCAAACGACCATCCACATTCGCGCCAAAACGACGTCCCCAGGTACCCACTGTTGCCGTTGATGGCAAGGGAGAAAGCTCGAAGCGAGCGGTGCAAAGGCCCACAGCATGGGCCTTTGACGATGATGACATTTTATAAAAAGTCATCCAGGTACCGACAACCAGGGTGATCGGGTAGTGAGGTTGCCGCCTTGAATCGAAAGACCTGCGGCGTAGTCGGTGACGATATCCCACCGGAAGGCAAAAGACCAAAGAATAGTGGTTGCCATTTTACGTCCCAAAATGGGTAGTCCGTGCTCACCACGGGAGCCGTAAAAGATTACAAGAGAAGAAAGCGGTCGACGAGACCAAAAGGGAAATTGAAGATTACCATTGGTCGGAACGGAACTTGAATTGCACGACACGCGAAGAGGGTCGAAATCCAGGGCAACCTGACTTTCTCTCCGGGTAAAACAGCCAGGCAAATAGAAGCTGGGGGCGCCTCTATTGGGCACAAGGTTCAGGCCGGACAAATGGTGTCCGACGGGGTCTCGGGAGTGAGACCAAACCCGCAGGCGAGGGTATGGTGGACTCGTCGCAGGGGACAGTCTCATATGAGGGCTAAGTCGACGATAAAGGACCGCGCATCCTAGTCGCGAACTTGAGAGGTCCTCTAGTGAACCACCGCTCCTGTGATATTGGAACTCCTCGGCAGGTGGTAAAGACCGCTAGTAGTGGGCTGCCCGATATGAAAATATATGACCCTTATTGTACAAGTTTCTCTGAGGAGACTTTAAGAGCCGAAACTGCGCAGGCACGGTAACAAACCCCCACGCTACATGTAACCGCGACGATGAAAAGATTTCATCAAGGACAGAGCGAAAGCTCTAGACCCATTAAAAAACCCAAGCATTACGCCTGCCCTGAGGGGAAGGTATTTATTGCAATCAAAGGACAAAAACACGCGATAAACGTCCTCTTAGATTCTGTTTCAAATATCTTTCTCCTGAACAAAGACACCGCGCGATGTCTCGAAATCCCGACTAAAGCTAGGGATTCACCATTAAAAATCACAACCTCCAATGGCGAAACCGCGCCTACTGGAGGAACATTCTATACCCATCCTATTCTCCTAGAATTCGGTGCCAACGGCCACCGAAGTATGATATCCTGCGAAATTGCGAATGCAGGACTGTATGACTTAATCATACCCTTTGGGTGGTGGCATATTGAGCACCCCCTTTAAAATATCGCGGACCCACGTAAATGGGCCTTTGAAGAAGCAAAGTGCCACACTCATATAGAAGATAAGGCGGTGGCGGATATGTTTGAATGGGATGAAACTGTGGCTTACGATGAGGAAGCACAGTATGTGGGACGGATAGAATGAGAGGAAGAAGGGGGAGTACAATTGGAGACGCTGCCAAAACCGTATTGGCTGTATAAGGAGCTTTTCGAAGAGAAACAAGCAAAAATGCTGGCGCCTCGAAGGACATTCGACCACGCCATCAACCTTAAAGAAGCGGCCGAACCCCCATGGAGTCTGATTTATCCAATGTCGGCACACCTGTTGAGCGAGCTGGATAAGTACCTCAAGAAAATGATGGCTGAGGGAAAAATTGCCGATAGCGAATCTCCATACGTCGCTCCAATCCTCTTGGTTGCAAAACCAGATGGAAGTCTGCGATTGTCCGTAGATTATAGAAACCTCAACAAATTGGCGATCCTGAATAAATACCCTCTACCACTCATGGATGAACTACGAGACCGCGTCGCTGGAACAACAGTATTTACGAAGCTTGACCTAAAAGATGGATACCATCTTATTCGGACGAGAAAAGGCGACGAACATAAAACAGCTTTTCGTACACGATACTGTCAGTACGAATACAAGGTCATTCCTTTCGGGCTCGTCAACGCTCCCGCAACGTTTCAGACAATGATGAACAAGATCCTAACGGAATTCTTGGACCACGGGGTAGTCGTCTACCTGGCCGATATCCTAATATACTCTGAAAATATGGACGACCACATGAAACTAGTCCAAAAGGTCCTCGACCGACTTGAACCGCACGACTTAGCAGTCTCGTTGAAGAAGTCGGTGTTCCACCAAGAGGAAGTCGAATTCTTGGGGTACATTGTCAAGACAAGGGGCGTCACCATTAGGGATTGAAAAGTGAAAAGTGTTCAAAATTGGGCACACCCAAGGTCGGTTAAAGAAGTTCAGAACTTCATTGGATTCGCAAATTTTTATCGTTGATTCATCAAAGATTTTTCAAAAGTTTGCAAGCCAATAACCGAAACCTTAAAAGGAAACCCAAAGGATTTTCACTGGGGAAGAGAGCAGGAAGAGGCGTTTGAGGAGTTGAAAAAGAGGTTTACAACGGCAACAATTTTATGGCATGTTTACCCAGTGAGAAGGACTGTGGTCGAGACAGACGCAAGCGACTTTCCGCACGGATGGGTACTGTCGCAATACCAGGGAAGACGGCTTCACCCCGTGGCTTTTCATTTTCGAAAATTGAACAGTGCAGAAAGAAATTACGAGATACATGACAAGGAATTACTCACAATCATGGAAGCATTTAAGGAATGGAAAAGATACCTCTGGTGTGAAGAAGAGCCCGTGACGGTATACACTGACCACCAAAACCTACAGGCCTTTTTGACCAAAAAAGTCTGGAACCAACGCCAAATTCGAATGGCACAGGAGTTGACAAACTACAACTTCATAATAGTCTATGGACCAGGAAGCAGAGGCGGGAAACCAGATGTGTTAAGTAGACGGCAGGAGTACCGTCCTGAGGAGGGAGCTCGTCACAGCGAACAGTCAATTTTGAAATCGGAACATTTCCAAATTTCCGTAATTCATCAAAAGGGAAGCGCAGAGACAGCCCTCATCCCAGGAAAACGCGAACCCACCAGCCTCAGATTAATGAAACTTTCCAAGAAGGCTATAATGCCGACGAAACGATCACGATTCGTGGCCGGTCATTACATCTACACCCTGACAGACGGGATGGTTCCAGCAAAAGGACAGACAATGGTGGAAACCGGTATTCTGGTGGGGTTGGCGGACGGAACCTATCGAAGGCTAGCCGCGAGAAGCGGTATGGCTAGCAAGATGGGAATAGCCGTGGGCGCTGGTGTAATAGATGCAGATTATACAGGAGAAGTCAAGGTCATACTTCGAAATCATCGCGAAGCGGACTGTGTATCTAAGGCAGGAGATCGGATAGCGCAACTCATAGTAGAGAAAGTTGCCAACCCCGACGCCATGGAAGTAGATGATCTGGGAATAACCGAGCAAGGAATGATGGGCTTCGGATCAAGTGACATGAACCCTAAGCCATCCATCACGGCTAAAGAAGAAGAAGTCAAAATATGTCTCCTTCACACGGACACCAGCGAAAACGAATTCTTTTGCACAGCTGATATCGGCTATCACTGTCGGTTAATGAAAGAAAAAGAAATCTTATCAAGCACTCACGTCAATGCAGCCCTGACGCGAACAAGGAACGATTCATTTCTGGACCAAATTAGAGTGGCTGGTAAGGAGGATGATAAGTGGCAGGACCGAGGCCGTGAACTGGTTAGATTAAGAGAAAGCGGAAAAAAGATGTTGGACGAATGGATAGAAAAGGACGGGTTACTATATTGCAAAAATCGTTTGTACATCCCCGTGGACGAAGCCCTTCAAACGGAGATAGCCCAGGGCTGTCACCACTCATTAGTCGCAGGGGACTTCGGACAGGAGAAAACGATTGAGATAGTTCAAAGCGACTTTTATTTGAAAGGACTCGCAGATTGGATTAGAGACTATGTACGATCCTGCGACGAATGTCAATACAGTAAATCCCCACGGCATGCCAAGTACGGATTACTTCAACCATTAGAAGTACCTTATGCCGCCTGGTCCTCCATATCAAGGGACTTTATCACCCAACTACCGGAATCGCAGGGTAAGAACCAGATCATCGTAGTAGTAGACCGGTTCACCAAGATGGCTCATTTTATCGGCCTCCACAAGAATGCAACCGCGAAGGATGTGGCGGATACCTCCTTTCGGGAAGTTTGGAAACTTCACGGTTTACCGACCGAAATCATATCGGACATGGACGCGAAGTTTTCCGGCGAATTCGGGGACTCATTATGCAAAATGCTAGGAGTTAAGAGGCGCATGTCAACGGCGTACCACCCTCAGACTGATGGACAAACGGAAAGGACCAACCAAGTGCTGGAAGGCTACTTACGAACATTTGTCAACTACGATCAGAACGACTGGTACCAACTATTGCCGTTAGCAGAATATGCCTACAACAACTCGGCTACCAACACATACAAAATGACCCCTTTCTTCGCCACTTACGGCTTTCATCCACAGACAGAATGGATGAAAGAAAGAGAAGCTCTTAACCCCGGGGCGACATTGTATGCTCACTGGATGCAGGACATACATCAACAGGCGAAACAAACCCTAGAGAATACACGGGAATCGATGAAGAAATATTATGACCGAAAAGCGACAGCACAACCCAAGATCGAGGTCGGTGGTGACTTGGTAATATTGAATGCGGAAAACATACCTACCAAACGACCATCGAAGAAGTTGAGTCCAAAGCTGTATAGCCTGTTCAAAGTCTTAGAAAAGAAGGGAAGTCGGGCATACAAGCTAGAAATATCGCCTAGGTGGAAAATTCATCCCGTGTTCCACGTCTCCCTGTTCGAACCCTACAGAGCCTCGAACCGACCAACTCGCGACCAACCCCGCCAAGGCCCCGAAGAGATCGAGGGAGATTTAGAATGGGAGGTAGAAAGGATTGTCGAGAGTGAGATCATTTCCTATACGCGAAAGGTTTGAGGAAGGAATAAACCAATAAAAGAGCTGCGGTATTTTGTAAAATGGAAAGGCTGCGCGGAGGACGAGAATACGTGGGAACCACACCCAGGTATGAGGAAAGCGCAGGAAGAGGTGGAAAGGTTGCCTAGAGAGAACCCGGAGATGCCGGGCCCGAGAGAGGTCGAGTAACATAAGATAGGTTTTCCATCAGAGGACAAGTAAACGCTGGTGGTTTTTACCCCTACTAAGTGGAGCTCGCGATGGAAGATAGATTGTATAATAGACATAGAGTATTCAGGACGAAAACTTCGAAGAGGGGAGCTCGTGTTCGGCGCACGGACTCCGCGTAAGGATTTACAGGGCAAAGTTACCCTACCTTGACGCACACCAACTTCGAAGGAAAAAGATAACACCCCTCTCCAGCCCCGGCGTTGGGACGGCGCCTCATGACTGGCCGCCTGGGTAGTTGCGTCCCAACAGCAAAGACCACTATCTCTTTTTTTTTTTTTGTTAAATCCCTGGATTTATTATGGGAAAATCCTGGCAAGCACCCTAAAGTTTGGCCTAGAAAACCCTAAAAACATAAAAAACTCCATCACCGCTTACATAAAACAAATAATCGATAATAACCTTATCACCTTCGTCCATCATTCCCTTTAAAGGGTACAAACAATTTATGACCTTAAATCACCGTCTCTTGTAAAAGGAAAAACCCCCAACCTAACTGGAAAGTTTATCAAATTTTTCATCACATGACCAGAAAACTCCTTCATCAACGCCTTTCCTGGTTTATCTCCTTTACATAGGGTAGACTCTCTACCTATGTTAAATATCTCTTAGTCCCTTCCATGTCTGACGCTTGCCAGAGCTGGACAGTCTGTGATAATGTGTCGAAATGTCTGGTCTGCCTGTCCGCATCTATCGCAACACGGGTCTTGATCTTGGTTTGACCAGTCTTTCTGTGCTTTTAAATAGCTCTTATTCGCTCCCATCTGGTGTATCCGACCTGCCTTGAACTTCGGGAGAGTCATGAAGTACCAGCATTCCCTAAAAGGTGGTCTATATTCGTAGTATGGCGGGTACTCCCATTCCACCCATTCTTTCTGTATCTTTTTCTGAATCCCCTCTTTGGCCTCAAACCAGGATTTTGCTGCCTGTTCGGTCACCATCGAGAGTCGGTTTCGTTTCATCGGGAAGGGTCTCGCCGAGTAGTTTTCTGCTGCGATTGCCCCCACCTCGTCGATTGGTAGGCGGACTTGGGCCGTCGTCGTGGCTGTTGAGTTCCACGTCTTCGGTCTCATTCCCCCTTTATTATTGTCAAACGCCTGTCTCCTGTTCGTGGGGTATCTGTACTCCTCTATCAAAGGATACCCTCCAGGTAGCATCGCTGTTGCTATGTTGTTTTTCGGGACTGCCGTGGTGATTCTGACAGCCGTCATTTCTCTGGCCTGTTTCCCATATAGCTTGATGGGTGCCAGGCACGCTTCCGCTGACACGACGGTCGTATTTGTTGCATAGAAGGAGTTCGTGATCCACCGAAGGACCCTATTCCAAAATGTTTGCATCTTCCCTATCATCGTCACTGTCAGGTCGAAAATCTCGGCCCCGTATAGCAACGTTGGTAAAATTATCCCTTTCGCTAGCCTCCTTGCCCCATACGGGTTTAGGCCTTTGCCGGGCATTGACAGTCTCTGTATTCGTCTGAAAGCCGCTTGCGCGAGCGCAAGCCTTTTTCCGCAATGTGTTGACGTTTCTCCGTTATCCATAAGCCAGAAGCCCAGCCATTTTACTGCTTTCCCGGCGGGTTCGATAACGTGTGATTGGAACATCACTGTGCATTCTGACCTTTCGCCCTTCTCCTTAGGTTTCCTCCAGTGCATCAGATCGGTTTTCGCAATACTGAAAGATAGCCCTAGACTGGCGGCTGTACTATTCATCCTCTGTATCCTCTCTTCCAGTATTTTTGTATTCCTGTACCAGCTTGTCGACGCTACCGTGATTTGGATGTCGTCCATGTAAATATGTCCGAGTGTTCTATTTCGGGGTGTAGTGCCCTGACGTATATCACAAACAGTAGGGGTGATAGCGGTGACCCTTGGGGGATCCCCCTGTCCACCTTATTTGAGGTCCTAGTGCTACCCGGGTAAGCCAGCGCGATTTGTCTTGTGTGTATGAAGTTCGAGATCCAGTCCACTCAGTATCTTGGCACCTTTTCGTCGGCTCCCAGTAGATCCAATAGCTTGTTGTGGTTTACATTATCAAAGGCCCCTTTCACATCGAGGAAGACTGTTGAGGTCCTCTTCCTGGCGAATTGGGATTCCCTTATCCAGTGTTTCAGCGACAGTGCTGCATCTACAGTCGACCTTTGGGGTAGGCTCCCAGTCTGGTTGATGCAGTACATGTCTTCCTTGTAAGCTATCGCCATTAGCCTCTTGTTGACGATTCGTTCGACGATCTTCGAAAAGGTCTGCATTAAGGCGATTACCCTAAAGCTCGCACAGTCCGTGTAGTCCTTTTTTCCAGGTTTCGGTAGAATAATTCCAGTTGACTCTTTTAGCATAGGCGGATGAATGCCCCATTCTAACATGTCTTCCG